>Ga0209060_10000593_pt1 | contig 59786 bp, 71 predicted proteins | sample Coa_R1_8_FD_187155 | JGI IMG/M metagenome (GOLD analysis project Ga0209060, IMG submission 187155) | Surface soil microbial communities from Centralia Pennsylvania, which are recovering from an underground coalmine fire - Coalmine... | ecosystem: Environmental > Terrestrial > Soil >...
AAGGCGGTCACACCGTGGGATCGGGCACGATTGCGGAGATTATCCAATAAGAGTCCCGAGTCCTGAGCCGCGAGCTGTGAGCAAAAGCGGTCAGGTGATTTAGTTAGTTACGAGGTAGAAGCTGGCAGCCAAAAGCTAAAACGCGGCTTGCAGCATGCCGCAAGTTCTTTCCGCCGAGGACCGGCGGGGTTAGGAAAAGAAACACGTGATTGGAAAAGAGAGAATTCGGATACGGTTGAAAGCGTACGACTATCGCATTCTGGATCAGTCGACGGGCGAGATCGTGGAGACGGCGCGGCGCACCGGTGCGCAGATTGCGGGACCGATTCCGCTGCCCACGATGAAGAACAAGTACACGGTGCTGCGTTCGCCGCACGTGGACAAGAAGTCGCGGGAGCAGTTTGAGATCCGCACCCACAAGCGGCTGCTCGACATTCTCGAGCCGACGCAGCAGACGGTGGATGCGCTGATGAAGCTCGATCTGCCGGCGGGTGTGGACGTGGAGATTAAGGCGTTCGGAAAAGAGCACAAATAAAGCTTCTAGCTGCTAGCTGCTAGCTTCCTAGCTAAGCACAGAGCTTCTCCAGCCAATAGGCACCGATGGGTGACCCACGCTGGGGATGGAGAGGGAAATGGCAACGAAGGTCGCGGGGATTTTGGGCAAGAAGGTCGGGATGACGCAACTGTTTGACTCGAAGGGCGACGTTCGCCCGGTCACAGTGCTGCAGGCTGGCCCTTGTGTTGTCACACAGCACAAGACAGCTGTGAAGCATGGATATGAGTCGGCGCAGATCGGCCTGGTTGAGTTTGTGAAGGAGTCGCGGCTTTCGAAACCGGAGCGCGGACATCTGGCGAAGAACAATCTTCCCCCAGTGAAGTTCCTGCGTGAAGTTCCACTTGAAAGTGACGGAACTGCTGCTGACGGTAACGGCGCGGTGAAAGTTGGCGATCGCGTGCTGGTAGAGATTTTCGACGGCGAGAAGTTTGTTGACATCGTCGGCGTCAGCAAGGGTAAGGGTTTCCAGGGTGTCGTGAAACGGCACCATTTCGGCGGTGGTCCGAAGTCGCACGGATCGATGTTCCAGATCACCGGTTCGATTGGTTCGTCGGCGTTTCCGTCGCGTGTGTTCAAGGGCATGCGGATGTCCGGTCACATGGGAAATCAGCAGGTCACGATGCGGAACTTGCGCGTGCTCGGAGTGGACAAAGACGAAAACCTGCTTGTTGTCGAAGGCAGTGTACCGGGACCACAGGGCGGATACATCGTGATCACAAAAGCGAAGAAGCCGCCAAGAGAGCGTCGTGGATTCGCGGGTTCGGCGACGGTGGATCCGTTGAAGGCGGCGAAGAGAGCGGCTAAGAAAGCATAGCGAGTCGCGAGCTGCGAGTCCTGAGTCGCGAGGCTTACTCAGGACGCGGGGCTAAGGACTCAGGACTTGTATATATGGCAACGATTGATATTCATAATTTGAGCGGCGAGAAGGTTGGGACGTTTGATCTTGCCGATGAGATCTTTGGCGCGGTCAATGAAGATCTGCTCTGGGAAGCGGTGAAGCACTACCGCGCCGGGCAACGAGCCGGAACGCACAAGACAAAGGCGCGCTGGGAAGTATCCGGTTCCGGCAAGAAGCTATGGAAGCAGAAGGGTACGGGCCGGGCGCGAATCGGATCGATCCGGTCGCCACTGTGGCGGCATGGCGCGACAGTGCATGGTCCCGTTCCACGGTCGTACGACTACACGTTCCCGCGCAAGAAGCTGCTGGGTGCGTTGCGGTCGGCGCTGGCAGCGAAGTATGCCGACGGCAAATTGATCGTCGTCAATGCTTTCGATCTGAAGGAAGCGAAGACCAAAGAATTCCAGAAGGCGCTCGATGCGCTGAAGGTCGACAAGACTGTGCTGATCGTGGAAGCGGCTAAGGCTGATAACCGCAACCTGGAGTTGAGTGCGCGGAATATCGACGGGCTCGAGCTAGTTCGCGGAAATGAAGTGCATCCGTATCACCTGCTGCGGCATGACCGAGTGATCTTCTCGCATCCGGCGATCGAGAAGCTGCAGCTCTCGTTGCAGAACTCGGTTTCGAAGAAGCAGCGGAAGTCGGGAAGCGGCGAAGACGAAGGGCCGAAGAAACCGGTCAAAGAGCGCCGTCGCCGGCAGCGCAATGACAAAGCGGCGGAGGTGGCGTAATGAAGAGCGCATACCAGATCATTCGCCGTCCGGTGATTACCGAAAAGGGTCTCGCGATCAAGGAGAACCAGAACACGCTGGTGTTCCAGGTGGCTCCGAAGGCGACCAAGACGGAAATCAAGGAAGCGGTGCAGACGATTTTCAAGGTAAAGGTGCATTCGGTGCGCACCGCGACGTATCCGGGAAAAGAGCGCCGGAGGGGAAAGTTCGCCGGGTATCGCCCGGATTGGAAGAAGGCGTACGTGCGGTTGCGGAGCGGCGAGAAGATGCCGGAATACGCGCAGAATTTGTAGGAGCTTACACCGCATTTGCAGGCGCTACGGCGCATAAGATTGCGGCTTTGCGTTAGGTTCCTCACCCGCGCTTGGCGCGCGGGCTCAGAATGACAACGATTTGAGCTAGCAGCTAGAAGCTAGCAGCTAAGAGCTGAATATGCCGATTAAGACTTACAGACCGACGACGCAGACGCTGCGGTATCGCACGACGCTGGTCAACGACGACATCACGACGAAGTATCCGCATAAGCCCCTGGTGGAACCGAAGCAGCGCACCGGCGGACGCCGCAATTCGGGCGACACCACGATGCGTTTCATCGGCGGCGGCCATAAGCGGAAGCTGCGCATCATCGACTTCAAGCGCGACAAGACAGGCATCCCCGCGACGGTGACGACGATTGAGTACGATCCGAACCGCTCTTCGCGCATTGCACTGCTGGCGTACGCGGATGGCGAGAAGCGGTACATCTTGCAGCCGGAGGGTTTGAAGGTTGGGCAGAAGGTTGTGAGCGGTCCGGATGCTGACATTCTTGTGGGCAATGCACTGCCGCTTCGGAACATTCCACCAGGCACGGTGATTCACAATCTGGAATTGAAGCCCGGCAAGGGCGCGCAGATGGTGCGGTCGGCAGGCGGATCGGCGCAGCTGGTCGCGAAGGAAGCGGATTACGCGTTGGTGAAACTACCTTCGGGCGAGACGCGCAAGGTTTCGCAAGATTGCATGGCGACGATCGGGCAAGTTGGCAATATCGATCACGAGAACGTCACGATCGGTAAGGCCGGACGGTCGCGGTGGCTGGGCAAGCGTCCGCATAACCGCGGCGTATCGATGAATCCGGTGGACCATCCGCATGGCGGTGGTGAAGGTAAGACTTCAGGCGGACGGCATCCGGTGACCCCGTGGGGGCAGCCGACGCGTGGGTATAAAACGCGGAATAACAAGCGAACGGATAAGTTCATCGTGAGCCGGAGATCGAAGTAGTTTCCGGCATTTGTGGTGGTCTTTTTGACTACCGTGTGGCTGAAACTGACGTACGGTCCTTCACCCGCGCTTTGCGCGTGTTCAGGATGACAAGGGTTTAGCTAGGAACTGGAAGCTAAAAGCTAGAGGCTGATTTTATATGGCGCGTTCAACGAAAAAAGGTGCATTCGTCGATAGCTACCTGCAGATGCGGGTAGAGGGAATGAATGCGCGCAATGAGAAGAAAGTGCTGCGGACTTGGTCGCGGCGCTCGACCGTGGTTCCGGAAATGGTGGGTCACACGATCGCGGTGCACAACGGAAAGAAGTTTATCCCGGTGTATGTGACCGAGAACATGGTGGGCCACAAGCTGGGCGAGTTCAGCTTCACGCGCACCTTCAAGGGGCACTCGATGAAGGCGGCGACGGAAGTGGCAGCGAAGCCGGCGGGAATCCCGGGCGGGCCGGGAGCGGCGGCTCCAGCGGGCGGCGCGGCACCGGGAGCACCGGCACCGAAGGCGTAAGAGAAGCTTCTGGCTACTAGCTTCTGGCTACTAGCTAAAGCACTCGCGGTCGACGACTTTGAGATAGGACAGTTTCTAGCTTCCGGCTTTAGCTAGGAGCTAGCAGCCAGGAGCTAGTAGCTAACATGGAATTTCGAGCAAAGAAGATGTTTTTGCGGGTTTCGCCGCAGAAGGCGCGGCTGGTGCTGGACCTGATCAAGGGCCGGCGCGTGGAAGATGCGCGCAACACGCTGATGTTCACCAAAAAGCGCGTGGCGGAGCATGTCGGCAAGCTGCTGCAGTCGGCGCTCGACAACGCCAACTTTCTCGCAACCGAGAAGGGGCTCGACGTCGAGATTGACAATCTGTACGTCAAGAGTGCGATCGCGAACGATGGTCCACGTATGAAGCGGATTCGTCCGGCACCGCAGGGACGCGCGTATCGGTATCAGCGGCGCATTGCTCACATTGAGCTGGTACTGGCCGAGCGCGGGAAGAATGGCGAGGCTGTTGCGACGGTAGTCGGTGAGGAATCGACTCCGGTTCCGGCAAAGGCGCGGCGAAGAGCACCGGTGAAGGCTGCTGGCAAGAAGAAGGCGGCAGTAAAGTAAAGCAGATTCCTTGCCGCAAAAGTCGCGGCTTCGGAATGGCTAGGTTTCGTTGAGATTTCGGCTGAGTTGGTTGAAGTTTTAGGAGAAGCAATGGGACAAAAAGTCCATCCTTATGGTTTTCGGCTTGGGTTCACGAAGCCGTGGAAGTCGCGCTGGTTCGCGGAGCGGGACTACGACAAACAGTTGCACGAGGACGTGAAGCTGAAGAATGAGCTGAAGGAAAAGCTCAAGTCGGCGGGCGTCAGTGCGATTGAGATCGAGCGTCCGGGCAACAAGTTGCGCATCATCATCAAGACGGCGCGGCCGGGAATCATCATCGGACGTAAGGGTGCGGAAATCGATAAGCTGAAGGCGGAACTGCAGAAGCGCACCGCTGGCAAGGATATCTTTGTCGACATCCAGGAAGTGCATAAGCCAGAGCTTGACGCGCAGCTGGTGTCGGAGTCGATTGCGCTGCAGCTGGAAAAGCGCGTGGGATTCCGACGTGCGATGCGCAAGGCGGTGGATTCGGCGCTGCGCTTCGGCTGCAAGGGCATCAAGGTTCGCGTCAGCGGCCGGTTGAACGGTAACGAAATCGCGCGGTCGGAGTGGTATCTGCAGGGGCGTTTGCCGCTGCACACGCTGCGCGCGGATATCGATTTCGGATTCACCGAGGCGCGCACGACGTATGGTGTGATCGGCGTGAAGTGCTGGGTTTATAAGGGCGAGATCCTGCAGCAGAAGAAGCGGGAAGCGCAGCCGGCTGCGGGTGGATTTTAGCTGCTGGGAAAAGCAGGTTCAGAATTTTGGGTTTGGCTTAGGAGCCAAAAGCTAGAAGCTAAGAGCTGATTCTTATGTTGATGCCAAAGAAAGTGAAGTATCGGAAACAGCAGCGCGGCCGCATGACCGGCAAAGCGTGGCGCGGGTCGACGCTGTCGTTCGGAGACTACGGACTGAAGGTCCTTGAGCCCGGATGGGTGACCGACCGCCAGATTGAAGCCAGCCGTGTTGCGATGACGCGTTTTGTGAAGCGCGGCGGGAAGATCTGGATTCGCGTGTTCCCCGACAAGCCGGTCACGAAGAAGCCGGCCGAAACCCGTATGGGTAAAGGCAAAGGCGCTCCCGATCATTGGGTTGCCGTCGTGAAGCCCGGGAAGATCCTGTTTGAGATGGAAGGCGTATCACACCAGGATGCGAGCGAAGCGATGCGGCTGGCATCGCACAAGCTGTCTCTGCGGACGACATTGGTGAAGCGCGAGGGAGCGCACTAAACGAGTCGGGAGTCCTGAGCTGCGAGTCGCGAGCAAAATCAAGAGAGCCTTTACTGGCAATTGAGAACTGAATTTATGAAGGTTGACAAAATTCGCAATTTAACCGACGCGGAGCTGGGGAATCAGCAACGGGAGCTGGCTGACGAGCTGTTTAAGCTGAAGTTCCAGCTGAACATGGGACAGACGGAGAGTCTGAAGAAGATGCGCGGGCTGCGCAAGGATATTGCTCGCGTGAAGACAATCCTGGTCGAGCGCAAGCGGTCGGCGGCAACGGAGAAACGATAATGGCGGAAACGACACAGAAGGCGCAGGGCCGCCGCAAGGAAGTGGTGGGAGAGGTCGTCGCGAACAAAATGCACAAGACGATCGTCGTGCAGGTGACGCGGAAGAAGGCGCACCCGTTCTACGGACGCGTGATCGCGCGCAACAAGAAGTTTTACGCGCATGACGAGACGAACCAGGCGCATGTGGGCGATGTGGTGCGCATCGAGGAGACGCGCCCGCTGTCGAAGCTGAAGCGGTGGAAGTTGAAGGATATTGTGCGCAAGGCGGCACTGCTGCCGGAGGCGGCCACTGAAGTGGCTAGCTAAATAAGGATGCGCGCCAATCGCGCTCATTCGGTCGCTGTCGCTCTCTCAGGGCAGGCTCCGATAATTGCGCGGCGCGTCCAGGTCCTCGCGGGACAAAAGCGTCCCGCTCAGGATGACAAGATAGTTTAGGGAGATTACGCCATGGCTGTGATGATGAGATCGATGCTGGAGGTCGCCGACAATTCCGGCGCACGCAAGCTGCAGATGATTCTGCCGCTGGGCGGGTCGACGGGATTGAATGCCGGTCTGGGCGACATAATCACCGCGGCGGTCAAAGAGTCGGCGCCCGAGGGCCAGGTGCAGAAGGGCAAAGTGGTGAAGGCCGTCATCGTTCGGACGCGCAAGGAGCACCGGCGGCGGGATGGGACCTACATCCGGTTCGATCAGAATGCAGCAGTGCTGATCAACGAAGCGGGAGAGCCGGTGGGAACGCGCGTGTTTGGTCCGGTGGCGCGCGAGTTGAGAGAGAAGAAGTTTTTGAAGATCGTCTCACTCGCGCCTGAGGTTATTTAGCACGGCCTGCGATTGAGTAATTGAGAAATTTAGAAATTGAGTAATTCAAAACCGGGGCGGGTGGAAACTGGGACAAGTTCCCCAATTACCAAATTTCCCAATTACTCAATTCAGGACAGAGATTGAATATGGCAACAGCAGCAACGGCAGGACATAAGCGAGTAGACATCCGGCGGAATGACACCGTGAAGGTGATTACCGGACGCGACAAGGGCAAGGAAGGGCGCGTGCTGCGCGTGTTTCCCAATGACGCGAAGATTCTGGTCGAGCACGTGATGCTGGTGAAGAAGCATGTGCGTCCGAATCCGCAGCGGAATATCAAGGGCGGCATCGCCGAGCAGGAGAGCCGGATCTCGATTTCGAACGTGCAACTGGTCTGCGCGACCTGTGGGCCGGTGAGGATTGGGCACGAAGTGCGTGGGGACCGGAAAGTGCGCGTGTGCAAGAAGTGCGGAACGACGCTGGATAAATAAGCTGCTAGCGCTTAGCTACTGGCTTCTAGCTGGTGCGATCGCGGCAAAGCGAAATTTAGTCTCACGAACCGGTACACGTCTTAGCTAGAGGCTAGGAGCTGGTCGCTAGAAGCTGACAATCCGAAACCGTGAGAGGAAGTTGAAGAGACATGGCAAAGGACAAAAAAGGACAGAAGGAAGCGGCGCAGGAGAGTAAAGCTCCTGAGCAGGCGCGGCACAGCGCGAAGGAGCGCCCGCGGCTGCGGTCGAAGTTCGAGAAGGAAGTGGCTCCGACTCTGCTAAAAGAGTTGGAACTGAAAAACCCGATGGCTGTGCCGCGGCTGCACAAGATCGTCGTCAACATGGGTGTGGGCGAGGCGACGCAGAACGCGAAGGTGCTCGATCCGGCCGTGAATGAATTGGGCCAGATCACCGGCCAGAAACCTGTGGTGACGCGCGCGAAGAAGTCGATTGCGGCGTTCAAAGTTCGTCAGGGACAATCGATTGGTGCGATGGTGACGCTGCGCGGCGACCGCATGTATGAATTCTTTGACCGGCTGGTGAATGTCGTGCTGCCTCGCGTGCGCGACTTCAAAGGAGTGTCGAGCAAATCGTTCGACGGTCGCGGGAACTACACGATCGGCTTGCATGATCAGCTGATCTTCCCAGAGATCTCTTACGAGAAGGTCGATAAGCTGAAGGGCATGAACGTCACGATTGTGACGACTGCGGCGAATGATAATCAGGCCCGGTCGCTGTTGAAGCACATGGGTATGCCGTTCCGGGCATAAGTTTCAACTTTAAATGTTGCAAAGTTTCAGAGACACACAAGGATTGAATGGCTACTACAGCAAAACGAGTTAAGGACGCAAGAAAGCCGAAGTTTTCCACGCGCAAGCATAACCGCTGCAAGCTGTGCGGACGTCCGCGAGCATTTCTGCGGAAGTTCGGGATTTGCCGCTTGTGCTTCCGGCAGCTGGCATTGCGCGGGGAGATTCCAGGGGTATCGAAGTCGTCGTGGTAAGGTAGCGCGCCGTTCGGTCGCTGCCGCTCCCTCAGGGCAGAGTCCGATGACCTTGCGGCATACTTCGGGATGCGCCAGGTTCGAGGTGAGGGTAGGGATCCTTCGCGGGACACAAAACGTCCCGCTCTGGATGACAACCTTGGGTAAGTGAGCAAGTAGCAAGTTCGGTGGAACAAGCCGCTGCAGGTTCTCCGCGATGGGCGGAGCGAACGGGTGGCTCAAGGAGAAGCAGACGATGAGGTTGACCGATCCGGTCGCAGACATGCTGACGAGAGTGCGGAACGCACTCCAGGCCCGGCACCAGAAGGTAGACATTCCGGCATCGCGGTTGAAGCTGGAGATTGCCCGCATTTTGAAAGAAGAGGGGTACATCTCCAACTACAAGCCAACGGAAGAAGAGGGGCACAAGGTTATCCGGGTTTACTTGAAGTATGGCGCCAACAACGAGGCGGCCATCTCGAAGGCGGAGCGTGTGTCGCGCCCGGGATGCCGCGTGTACGTGCGCCGCAGCGAGATTCCACGTGTGCTCGGCGGGATGGGAATCAACATCCTGACGACGCCGCGGGGCGTAATGACCGGCCGCCAGGCGCGCAAAGAAGGCGTGGGCGGCGAGTTGTTGTGCGAGATTTACTGACGGCAGCTTCTAGCTACTAGCTACTAGCTAAAGCGGCAAGATCGAACGTTGTATTTCAGCTTGAAACAGATTCGGCGCTGCCGGACTGAAAACCAAAGCGGCCTAGCTAGAAGCTAGGAGCTAGAAGCTAGAAGCTACTATGTCACGAATTGGAAAAAAGCCGATCGCGATTCCCAAGGGAGTCACGATCAAGATCGAAGGAAACACGGTCCTGGTGCAGGGGCCGAAGGGTAAGGTGGATACTCCGCTGCCGACTGGGATTAAGGTCGAGCAGAAGGACGGACACCTGGTTGCGATTCGCGAGAACGATTCGCAGTCCGCGGTGCACGGGTTAGCGCGTGCGCTGGTCAACAACGCCGTTGAGGGCGTGACCAAGGGATGGACGCGGGAACTGGAAATCGTCGGCATCGGGTATCGTGCTGAGATGAAGGGCAAGGCGCTGGTGGTGTTTAACCTGGGATACTCACATCCGATCGAGTATCCGTTGCCGACCGGCGTTGACGCAGCGGTGGATCCGAAGCAGACGCGCATCACGCTGACTGGCATTGACCGGCAGAAGGTTGGGCAGGTGGCGGCTGAAATGCGGGCGCTGCGTCCGCCGGATCCGTACAAGAACAAGGGCGTACGCTATGTGGGCGAGCGCCTGAAGAAGAAGGTTGGAAAGACGGGAGCGAAATAAGCTATCAGCTGTCAGCTTTTAGCTCTCGGCTAACGCGTTGTCGTAGTGAGTTGAGAGTTGAACTGATAGCTGGCGGCTGAGAGCTGAGAGCTTTTATCATGCTGACGAAAATTGGAAAAAACGAAAAGCGCGGACATGTACACGAGCGCATCCGCAAGAAGCTGCAGGGAACTGCGGAGCGTCCGCGGCTGAATGTGTACCGCTCGCTGAATCACATTTACGTGCAGGTCATCGACGACTTGAACGGCAAGACTCTGGTTTCGGCGAGCACTGCCGAAGGCAAGAAAGAAGCGCGCCGAACAGGCGGGAATGTCGCTTCAGCGAAGACTGTCGGGAAGGCAATCGCGGAGCGCGCGAAGGCGAAGGGCGTAACCAAGGTTGTGTTCGACCGCGGCGGATATATTTATCACGGGCGTGTGAAGGCATTGGCCGACGCAGCCCGGGAAGCGGGATTGAAGTTCTAAGAGCAGCTTCTAGCTGCTAGCTTCTAGCTACTAGCCCGAACGGCTTAGCTGGAAGCCAGTGGCTAGGAGCTAGAAGCCAGGTTTACGAATGCCAACAGTGATCAAGAAACTCGATGCAGGGGCGTACCAACTGAAGGATCAGGTGGTGGCCATTAACCGCGTGACCAAAGTGGTCAAGGGCGGAAAGAATCTTTCGTTTGCGGCGCTGGTGGTAGTGGGCGATCCGTCTGCGGGAGTGGTCGGCTACGGATCCGGCAAAGCGAAAGAAGTGCCGCAGGCCATCCGCAAGGGAATTGAGTCGGCGAAGAAGAACCTGGTGAAGGTGAACCTGACACAGACCAGCATTGCGCACCTCGTGCTCGGACGCTACGGCTCGGGCAAGGTTCTGCTGAAGCCGGCTCCCGAAGGAACCGGCGTGATCGCCGGCGGCGCGGTCCGTGCGGTCATGACCTCGGTGGGAGTGCAAAACGTGTTAACGAAGTCCATTGGGACGACCAATCCTCACAACGTGATCAAGGCGACGTTCGACGCGTTGAAGCAGTTGAAGAACAGAGAGAGCGTGGCGAACCTGCGCGGCAAGGTAGCGGCAGAGCTCTAGTTGGAAGTGGCCAGTGGTCAGTGATCAGTGGCCAGCGATAAGACAAAGATTTCGGGCACTGGTCACCAGTCACTGGCCAATGACCACTGAGGTTTAGCAATGACGGCGAAGAAATCGAATGCAGCAAGCGGGAAAGTGCACCTGAAGTGGGTGCGTTCCGCGATTTGTGCCCCGGAAAAGCAGAAGTTGGTAATCAAGGGCCTGGGATTTACCCGGCTGAATCAGGTGATTGTGCGTCCGGATACGCAGGCCATCCGCGGGATGGTGGCGAAGGTGCCGCATCTGATCGAGATTGTGGACTAAAAGGCAAAGTTTCAAGGTTTCAGAGTTTCAAGGTTTCAAAGTGAATGGCGCGAAACCTTGAAACATCGAAACTTTGAAACCTGGGATTCACTTATGAACCTATCGAACATTCACAGACCGAAGAAGGCGACTGAGAAGCGCAAGCGCGTGGGCCGCGGTATGGGGTCCGGTATGGGAAAGACTTCGACCCGAGGACACAAGGGACAGCGCTCGCGTACCGGTTCGCGCATGATCCGCGGATTTGAAGGTGGCCAGATGCCGCTGCACCGGCGCATGCCGAAGCGCGGTTTCACGAATATCTTCCGCAAGGAATACAACATCGTGAGCCTGGAGCGGCTGGCGGAGCTCGGTGAAACAACGATCAATCCCGACGTTCTCCGCAAGGCGGGCGTAATCAAGACCAAGCATCCGGTGAAAGTTCTGGGTGACGGCGAATTGAGCGTTGCTCTTACAGTGAGCGCGCACAAGTTCTCGAAGTCAGCGCAAGAGAAGATCACCAAGGCAGGCGGCAAGGTCGAGGTCTTGCAGTAATGTTTGAAAAGCTGGCAAATATCTTTCGGATTCCGGATCTGCGCAAGCGGATTCTGTTCACGCTGGGAATGCTGTTTGTGTACCGGCTCGGCGGACACCTGCCAACGCCCGGGATCGATACGGCCAAGCTGGAGCAGTTCTTCAACCTTGGCAGCACGGGCGGGTCGCTGCTGGGATTCGTCGATTTGTTTTCAGGCGGCCAGTTGCGGCGAATGACGATTTTCGCGCTCGGCATCATGCCGTACATCACGGCATCGATCATTCTGCAGTTGTTGACGGTGGTGTATGAGCCGCTGGCGAAGCTGCAGAAGGAAGGCGAACTCGGGCGCAAGAAGATCACGCAGTGGACGCGGTACATCACGGTCATCCTGAGCGCGGTACAGTCGTTCGGTATTGCGATCGGCCTGGAAAAAGGGGGATTTGCGCTCGATCCGGGATGGGGTTTCCGGCTCATGACCATGCTGACCTTAACAACAGGCAGCGCATTCATCATGTGGCTGGGCGAGCAGATTACGGAACGAGGTGTTGGAAACGGGATGTCGCTGCTGATCTTCGCTGGCATCGTCGTAGGCCTGCCGCGGGGCGTGGTCGAGTTGATCGACAAAGCCAAGAGCGGTTCATGGGGAGCCCTGACGCCAGTTTTGATGGTCGGCCTGATCATCTTCATGATCGCCGTGGTTGGGTTCATCGTGTATGTGGAACGCAGCGAGCGGCGAATACCCGTGCAATATGCCAAGCGTGTCGTTGGGCGTAAGGTAATGGGTGGGCAATCGACGCACTTGCCTTTGCGTGTAAACGCGGGCGGTGTGATGCCGGTGATTTTCGCATCTTCGATTCTGACGTTGCCACAGACCATCGGATACGGCCTTCGCTCGAACCGCTACTTCGGGCCACTATTTGAGTCCATCCGATGGGGAGAACCGCTTTACGAACTGCTCTATGCCGTAGGCATCATCTTCTTCGCCTACTTCTACGTTTCTATCGTGTTCAATCCGAATGAAGTTGCGGATAACATGCGGAAGTATGGCGGGTTCATTCCCGGTATTCGTCCGGGAAGGCGCACCGCGGACTTCATCAATGAAGTGCTGACGCGGATCACGCTAGTGGGCGCGCTGTACCTGATCATTATTTCTTTTATTCCGGAGTGGATGATCACCGGCATCCACCTCAACCACTTGTACGGGCCTTTCGGACGCTTCTTCGAGAATCTGCCGACTTGGATGACTAACGGTCTGGGTGTGACCTTCTACTTTGGCGGAACATCGCTGCTCATTGTGGTAGGTGTCGCGATGGATACCGTCACGCAAATTGAGGCGCAGCTGATCATGCGCCACTATGACGGATTTACTCCCCGCAGCGGACGCATCCGCGGCAGACGTTGGTAAAAGGGGAAGCGCGCTTCGATAAGGATGCGCGCCAGACGCGCGATTTTGCAATCTCGCAAAAAGCGCGAGATTGTTCGCGCGGCGTGCCTAGGTCCTTCGACCTGCAAAAAACGCAGGTCTCAGGATGACAGAGATTCTGTTGGATGGGGTTGCTGCACCTTGGCGTTCCACGACGCGCGCCGGGGAGATTGAGGTCGGGAGGCATTTGCCAAGCCGATGGCGCAGGAAACCTCGCGTTGTATTGGTCCCGTGGTGCTGCTCGGGCCACCGGGTGCCGGAAAGGGCACTCAGTCCAAGCGCATCATGGAACGGTACGGAATTCCCCAGATCTCGACCGGCGACCTGCTAAGGGAGAATGTGGCCCGGGGCACGGAACTGGGGGTGGCGGCCAAGTCGGTAATGGCCCGCGGAGAGCTGGTTTCCGACGACCTGGTCTGCAACATGGTGCGGGAGCGGCTGATGGAGCCGGACTCCAAGCGCGGGTATATTCTGGACGGTTTTCCTCGGACTGCAGCCCAGGCCGGGTGGCTCGATGCGTTACTCGAGCACGAGCTCTTTGACAAATCGTGTCCGACGAGAGCCTGGCCAATTGTGATCCGGCTGGACGTCGACTATAATCAATTATTGCTCCGGATTACTGGACGACGTTCTTGTCCCACCTGTGGACGGATCTATAACGTCCACTTCCAGCCGCCCCGTTTCGATGAAGTTTGTGACGAGCCGCATGGGACGAAGCTGGTAGCCCGCAATGACGATCGGTTGGAAGTGATTCAGCCAAGACTCACGGCATTCCAGGAGCAAACGCGCCCGGTGGCGGATTACTACGAGCGCACCCGTAGATTGATCTCGGTGAATGGAGATCAGCCGGTCGATGATGTGACCGCGCAGATCAACAGCATCCTGGAAGATCATCACGCGTAAGAAAGAAAGCATGGCGATTGTTTGCAAGTCGGCGAGTGAGATCGAGAGGATGCGGCACAGCGGTCACATCGTGCGCCAGGTGCTGGATCATGTGAAGGCGATGGTGGCTCCGGGCGCGTCGACCATGGATCTGGAGCGCGCAGCCGAGAAGAAGATTAAAGAACTCGGGGCCAAGCCTGCGTTTAAGGGGTATTACGATTATCCGTGCGTGCTGTGCACATCGGTCAATGAGGAGATTGTGCACGGAATCCCCTCGGAGAAGCGTGTGCTGAAAGAGGGAGATATCGTTTCGATCGACTGCGGGGCGGTGCTCGACGGGTACTACGGAGATGCGGCGATCACGGTGCCCGTGGGAAATGGACTGAAGCCGGAAATCAAGAAGCTCCTCGAAGTGACCGAGGCTTCGCTCTACCGCGGTATTGAGCAGGCACGGATTGGGAATTCGATCGGCGATGTTGGCGCCGCGGTTCAGGAGCACGTGGAAGCGGCCGGGTTCAGTGTGGTGCGCGAGTTTGTCGGACACGGGATTGGGACACGGTTGCACGAGGAGCCGCAGGTTCCGAACTTTGGTGCCCGGGGACACGGCGCGAAGTTGCGAGAGGGAATGGTGCTCGCCATCGAGCCGATGGTGAATTACGGCAAGCCCGAGACGCGAGTGCTGGGCGACAAGTGGACGGCGGTAACTGTAGACGGAAGTTTCAGCGCTCATTTCGAGCACTGCGTTGCGGTGACGAAAGATGGGCCGGTAATTTTGACGCAGTAGAGAGCTTCTAGCTGCTAGCTCCTAGCTAGTCGAGTTGGCGGTGAGCTAGAAGCCAGTAGCTAGAAACAAGGAGCGAATGAGTAAAGAAGACGCGGTTGAAGTTGAGGCGTCTTGCGGGCGTGAGCGAAGCGGGAGCCCGCAGCCGAAATCCTGAGCGAAGCGAAGGATCTCTCGCTTGGAAAATGCAAGGAGCGAATGAGTAAAGAAGACGCGATTGAAGTTATGGCAGTCGTGCTGGAGCCACTGCCGAATGCAATGTTCCGGGTTGAACTGGAGAACAAGCATCAGGTGCTGGCGCATGTTTCGGGAAAGATGCGCAAGAATTTCATTCGAATCTTGCCTGGAGACAAGGTTGCGGTGGAGTTATCGCCTTACGACTTGAATCGCGGGCGGATTGTTTATCGATACAAGTAAGTTTCGCTCCCATTAGAAAAACCCTCACCACAGAGGACACAGGGGGAGCACAGAAGGATTCCAGATTTATGAAGGTACGGGCATCGGTTAAGAAAATTTGCGACAAGTGCAAGATCATCCATCGCAAGGGCGTGGTGCGGGTGATCTGCGTGAACTCGAAACATAAACAGCGACAGGGCTAAGAAGCTAGTAGCCGACCAAGGCCGGCAAGCTGTGGAGGCTTAGGAACAATGGCACGTATTGCAGGCGTGGATCTTCCCCGCCAGAAACATATCAACATCGCGCTGACCTACATCTACGGGATCGGCCATCCGCGCGCGTCGCGTATTCTCGACGAAGCGAGTGTCGATCCGATGAAGAAGGTTCAGGACCTGAGCGAAGAAGAGGTCAACCGCATCCGTACGGTCATCGAACAGGAAGGCCTGGTCGAGGGCGATCTGCGCAAAGAAGTTTCGATGAACATCAAGCGTCTCATCGAAATTGGCTCGTATCGCGGATTCCGTCATCGCCGGAACCTGCCGGTCCGCGGACAGCGCACTCATACGAATGCCCGGACAAGAAAAGGTCCGCGCAAGGGAACGGTCGCGCAGAAAAAGAAAGCGACGGCGAAGACATAACAGCAGCTTCTCGCTTCTAGCTCCTAGCTAGAAGCTATGAGCTAGGAGCTAATAGCTACCATGGCAAAACCTGCAGCAGCGGGCGGCACGGGAGTCGCGCCGGAGAAAAAGGGCAAGAAGAAAACCTTCAAGAAGAAGGAACGCAAGCACGTGCCGCACGGGTTGGCGTTTGTACAGGCGTCCTTCAACAACACGATCGTGACCATCTCCGACATGAACGGTAACGTTCTGTCGTGGAAGAGTTCGGGATCGTTGGGGTTCCGCGGATCGCGTAAGGGAACTCCGTTTGCCGCGCAGCAGGCGGCGTCGAACGCAGCGAATATGGCGCGCGATCACGGTGTCCGCAGCGTGGACGTGCGGGTCAGCGGTCCGGGATCGGGCCGCGAATCGGCCGTGCGCGCATTGGCTGCCGCCGGAATTGAAGTGCGATCGATCCGTGACGTAACGCCGATTCCGCACAACGGATGCCGGCCGCCGAAACGCCGTAGAGTGTAAGGAAAAGCCTCTAGCGACTAGCTCCTGGCTAAACAGAGACGCCTTTGCTAGAAGCTAGCGGCTAGGAGCTAACAGCTGATATTCGTCCGGGACGAAGGGTGAAGCCAAACCTGTAAACCGGTCATCTAAAAGGAGAAGAAACTTGGCACGTTATACCGATGCAGTGTGTCGTCTGTGCCGCCGCGAGGGCATGAAGCTGTTCCTCAAAGGCGCGAAGTGCTTCAGCGATAAATGTCCTATCGAGAAGCGCAATTTTGCTCCCGGACAACATGGGAAGGACCGCAAGGCCAAGATCGTAGGCTACGGTCTGCAGTTGCGTGAAAAGCAGAAAGCGAAACGCATCTACTTCACGCAGGAAGGACAGTTCCGCAACTACTTCGAGAAGGCCGCGCGCTCCAAGGGCGTGACCGGCGAGAAGCTGCTGCAGCAACTGGAGCGGCGTTTGGATAACGTCGTATTCCGCCTTGGATTCGCTCAGTCGCGGCGCCAGGCGCGGCAATTGGTACGTCACGGACACGTGGCCGTCAACAGCCGCAAGGTGAATATTCCTTCGTACGAAGTAAGCGCGGGCGAGGAAGTTTCGATTCGCGAGAACAGCAAGAAGCTGGCGGTGCTCGAACTGGCGAAGGAGTTCGCAAGCCATGCGACGCTGCCAAGCTGGCTGGAAGTCGATCGCGATAATTACAAGGCGCGTGTACTGAATCTGCCCAAGCGGGAAGATATTCAGTTGCCCGTAAATGAGCAGCTGATTGTTGAGTTGTACAGCAAATAATTTGAACCACTAAGGCCACGAAGGTACACGAAGTCCTTCGTGATACTTTCTGTTCTTCGTGGTTGTTGGTTTGCCCATTTCGCACCAGATCAGCCTTCTTGAGACGCTTGACCGGGACGGGCTTCCCGGGATGCCTTAGTTGAGCCAAATGGTCGAAGGAGAAACACATGCTTTGGAAAGGTTTTCAGAAACCGAAACGTCTTGCAGTTGACACCTCCACTCTCACCGACAAATACGGCATTTTCTGGGCGCAGCCGTTTGAGCGCGGATTCGGCACCACGATCGGCAACTCACTCCGTCGTGTGCTGCTGAGCTCGATTGAAGGGGCCGCTGTTACTGCGGTGAAGATGGAAGGCGTGTTGCATGAATTCCAGTCGATTCCTGGTGTGGTCGAGGACGCGACCGACATCATCCTCAACCTGAAGCAGATTCCGTTCAAGCTCGCGGGTGATGCGCCGAAAGCGATCTACTTGCGTGCGGATCAGCCGGGTGTCGTGACCAGCGGCATGATCGAAGCCGACGGAGACGTCGAAGTGCTCGACAAAGACGTCTACATCGCGACGGTGAGCGAGGGCGGCAAGCTCGACATGGAAATGCGGCTGAAGCGCGGCCGCGGCTATGTTTCGGCCGACAAGAATTTCGACGAGGATCTCGGGATCGGATTTATTCCGATCGACTCGGTTCACTCGCCCGTTCGCAAGTGCAATTACACGGTCGAAGCTGCCCGTCTCGGACAGATCACCGACTACGACAAGCTCACACTCGAAGTCTGGACCAACGGCTCCATCACGCCCGCCGATTCGATCGGCTTGGCGGCGAAGCTGCTGAAGGACCACATGAATATCTTCATCAACTTCGAGGAAGAGATCGAAACCGGCACGGCAGGATCGGAAGACCGCAAGCCCGAGATTCACAACGAGAATCTCAATCGCTCGGTCGAAGAGCTGGAGCTTTCCGTCCGCAGCTACAACTGCCTGAAGAACGCGAACATCCAGACGATCGGCGAGCTCGTGCAGAAGACCGAAGCCGAAATGCTGAAGACCAAGAATTTCGGCCGCAAGTCGCTGAACGAGATCAAAGAGATTCTGTCTTCGATGGGACTGAGTCTCGGCATGAAGATCGACGAGCATGGCAACGCCGTGCCCGGACCGACTTCGAATGTGCCGTTGCCGGCATCGGCTTACGGGCCGGATGATCAGCTCTAGGAACTAGTGGTCAGTGGCTAGTGGGCAGTGGTCAGAAACACTAATAGAACCGACTAGCCGCTGACGTTGTGAAGAAGCTTGAATACTGGCCACCGACCACTGGCCACTGACCACTGAGGTTTTCATGCGTCACAAAGTTGCAGGATACAAACTCGGACGGAATACGGCGCATCGGCGCTCGCTGCTGCGCAATCTGGTCACCTCGGTGATCGTGGAGGAGCGCGTCGAGACGACCGTTCCCAAGGCGAAGGCGGCGCGTCCGCTGGTCGAGAAGATGATTACACTCGGCAAGCGCGGCGATCTTTCAGCACGGCGGTTGGCGGCGTCTTACCTGATGACCGACGAGGCCGTGGTCAAGTTGTTTGATACCGTTGGGCCGCGCTTCGGCGATCGAAATGGCGGCTACACGCGCATCATCCGCACGGCGTGGAACAAGGGCGACGGCGCCGACAAGGCATTTCTCGAACTGCTCGGGAGCGAGAAGGTTCTCGACGAGAAGCGCGAAAAGCGCGCCGAAGCTCGCGCCAAGAAGGCCGCCGAAGCCAAGAAAGCGATGGAAGAGGCCGAGGCGCAGGCTGCGCACGATGGCGGCGTTGAGCCGGTTAAGGAAGACGACAAAAAAGAGTAGTTTTTGTTCCGAAAGATTTACAGGGCACGGCTTCTCGCCGTGCCTTTTCATTTCCCCATTCGTACATGTCCCTTCGTGATTACCGCTGGTAATCTTGGCTCACCTTTGGCCCTTCCTTAAACTTCTACTAATGGCCTTCACAAAGACCCAGATCGGCATTGCTGTTGGCACCGGCTCGCTGCTGGTGTTTGTCTTTGTCGGCTATTTGTGGTGGCTGAGCAATCAGGGGCCGGTGCTGGCGCGATCGGAAGAAAAAGATTCCTTAACGGGATTGCCGGTGAGTATCAAGATGAATCCGCTGCGGGACCGCTCGACCGAGAAATCCGCGAATAAATTCTTGCGCGAGCTGCGCGACGGGCATTGCGACGAGTTGCTCCAGAAATGGGAGCACGACTATCACAAGAAATACGCGAAATACATCTGCAAGTCGGAAGCGGACCATCCGCTGCTGTCGTGGGAGTTAGCGGACTGGGAAGAGGCGCCGCCGCTCGTGATCCTTCACTATCGCGGCAAACGGCCCAGCAACGCAGGTCCGGACCAGCCGGGAATCGATAACGATCAGTTCACGCTTACTGTTGAGAATCAAGCGGGGCAATGGGTCGTGACTAAATACGACGCGATGTACTGATAGGCCAGTCTGGCAATCGCTCTAAGAGAGGCGGCAATGGGCACAATTGGGAACTGGATTCATGCTATCTCTTTCGGCATCTTTTGGGCCTTGTGTATGTGGATTTGGGATATGGGCGAGAGACCCTATCCGAGACTTCGCAGGAGCTTGGCAGGTTTTCTCGTCTGGGGCGCTGCGTACGGGATTTGGGATACCTTCGACAAGCGGACATTCCAAAGCCCAATCGTTTTCGTCTTCATCCCGACTGCAATTTGCGGTTTGCTAATCCTTAACTCTGCCAGGCCGAAGGCATCCGTAAAATCCTCAGCTACGAACGAGTGAGATGCAATCCTTGGTTCCCCGGGCGGCTATGGTAAAACCAGTGGATGGCTTCACCGGAAAGAGAGACCCTGCCTTCCGTTGCGCGGAATCTCTACTCGTTCGGCCTCACCTCCTTCTTTAACGACACCGCAACCGAGATGGCGTATTGGGTGTTGCCGGCATTCTTGGTTTCACTCGGAGCGGGCCCGGCTCAGTTAGGGCTGATCGAAGGCATTGCCGAAAGCGTGGCTTCGTTCGCGAAGCTTTCTTCTGGATACCTGACCGACCGAATTGAGCGTCGAAAGCCGCTGGTCGTTGGCGGATACTTTGTCGCGAATGCGGTGAAGCCGCTGTTGGCAGTCGTCACTTCCTGGTGGCACATTCTCCTGATTCGTTTTGCGGATCGTCTGGCCAAGGGAGTCCGCGGGGCACCACGAGACGTGATGGTGGCGGAGTCCGTCGGAAAGGAAAAGCTCGGATCGGCTTACGGGCTGATTCAGTCTTTGGACTCTGCTGGTGCGATTGCTGGGCCGCTGACGGCACTATTGCTGTTGAGGCACTCGGGGATTCGAACGGTGTTTTGGGCGGCGGCCGTTCCGGGAGCGCTTTCTGTGCTCGTGGCGGCCTTCGGAATTAACGAAACTAAAGATCAAAATCCCCGCTTCTCCCAAAATCAGAGAGAAATGGGGCACCCAAAAAGGCTGGCAGCCACTGAGCAGAAGGCTCTGCAGGGTGCGGACTCAGCTGTGGGTGCCGGGCTGTCGATAACGTTTTACTTTGTACTGGCGGCTGTCACGTTGTTTTCGCTCGGCAATTCCAGCGATATGTTCCTCGTTATGCGGGCTCAGAATGTCGGAATTCCTGTATTGCTGGCGCCGCTTTTGGGGCTCGTCTTCAACATCACATACACGCTGGGATCGTGGCCGGCAGGATGGCTCAGCGATCGCTTTTCGCGGCGATGGATTGCCGCTGGGGGCTATTTAATTTTTGCTGGAGTGTATTTCGTGTTTGGGCGCGCGCCCTCAACGTTGGCGATCTGGATCACGATGGCTATCTACGGAATTTATTACGCGCTAACGCAGCCGGTGTTGAAGGCATTGGTTGTGGATACGGTGGCGAAGGAAATTCGCGGGCGCGCATTGGGTGTGTATTTCTTCGCGACCAGTGTGGCGACGCTCGCAGCAAGTCTGATTACAGGCGAGTTGTGGAAGCATTACGGAGCTAGCATTCCGTTCTATCTTTCGGCGGGATTGGCGGTGATATCTGCGGGTATCTTGGCGGTGAGTCGCTCCCAGCAGAAACCAGACAGGGCCTGAAGGCCATTCTCTTCAGAGGACGGAAACGCGGCCCTTGAAGGGCCGCTCTTCCACGGTTGTGTGCCAGAGCGTCGACGTCTGGTGGATTCTATCTTCGTCGTTGTATGACGATGAGTGGGCAGTTGACACCAAGTTAGAGGCTTGCGCCCTCTAAGCCGATGTGTTCGGGCTGCGCTTTGCCGTTCTTGATTGCTTCGTCGAGGAGAGCCTTCATTTTGAGGGATGCCTCGCGCGCGAGTTCGCCTTGCCGGCGGCCGAGTTCTCCCTGTTGTTCTCCGAGCCTGCCTTGCTCTTCGCCCAATTTGCCTTGCTCCTCGCCCAGCTTGCCTTGTTGCTCACCGGCTTGCGACTGAATCTCGCCGATCTTGCTCTGCAGTTCGCCGATCTCAGACTGCAGATCGCCAACCTGTTCCATGGTCGCGGTGGGGCCGAGTTTCTGGAGCTTCGCTTTCAGTGCGTCAAGTGCGGCGGTCATGTCGGGGACATTCACCCGGACCTCTTCCATCTTTTTGCCGAGTGCTTCCTGTTTCTTGCCTAACTCTTCCTGCTGTTTTCCAAGCGCTTCTTGCTGCTTCCCGAGTTCTTCTTGCGGCGCCCAGAAGGCACGAGCGCGGTCGATGGTCGCTTGGTCGCGAATGATGTAGGACTTCTCGTCGCGCTGGAACCAGATGAAGTCGCCAGCAACTTGTTTCTTCAGACGCTCAACGTGACGAATATCTTGTCTCGATCCCGACATTGTGTAGGAATCAGACTTGCCCGAAACGATGATGAAACGCTCGTCGTCATCATCGTAACCGTATGAGTAGGAGTATCCCGTATCATCGGATTGACTTGCGTAGGAAGCCGGCGCCTCGGGCGCCAGAGGAGCAACTGGCGCGACGGATCCGGGTGCAATGGCTACCACGCCACCCGCAGGCACGACAGGCATTGGCGGCGCGCTGGAGGGAGCAGCGGGACTCTGACTCGAAGACACCCCGGTTGACGACGCTTCTTGCGCTGCATGCAACGTTGGGCGGCCCGAGGCGACGAGATAAACTACGGGGACAACGAATACAACAATCGTGATAGTAAGAGACCGTTTCAAATTCATAGAAATTGCTCCTCTCCAGGCAAGAACCTTTTCTACTCTCTCTTCTGCGTGACCGTGCTGTGCCATAGAAACGCCTTGCCACCAGACGCGTCCGGGAGCCGATTGCACGGCTTCAAAGAAGGTCAGCAGAGTGCGCGCATAGTCGGTACGGTTTACACCACTCGATAGAGCGGCTTCATCGCTGGCTTGCTCGGAAAGTGCGGCAAGATGGCGATCGAGCCACCAGGCCAGCGGGCTAAACCAGAAAATCGTTCGGTGCAATAGCGAAACATGCTGCGCCAAAGCATCGCGGCGCACCACGTGTGAGGCTTCGTGGGCCAGGACAGCGTTGAGTTTCGAATCGTCCCACTCGCGCCAGCTCACGGGAAGCAGGACTAATCGGTGAAATACTCCGATCGTGACTGGAACGGCGATCAACTCAGATTCCGCTAAATGCGCAACGGCATGCAAGGAACGAAGTCTCGCGGAGACACGAGGCTCATAGATCTCGTGGGACGTACGGACGAGACGCCGGGATAGTGCAATCCCCAGAAGATACCGCATGAGGAAAACAAAAGTGATACTTAGATAGCTGACAGCGGCCCACAGACTCCATCGGATATCAGCCGAGCGAATATCGAACATAAGACGCGTAGAAGGCGGCGTCGCAGGCCGCATCTCAGCGCCTGAAGGTAGAGGTTTTGCGGGAACATTCATCAGAGTCGTGGTAGCGACTGGGACATGCGCGGAGGAAGTAACGGCCGATGAACCCTGAAACGGCCTATCAACGGACGAGTTGGTCGTAGCGCGAAACACCTGAGGAACAGCGATCCGTACTGGCGGCAACAACTGACCGAGTAACGGCATGACGAGAGATGCGCATAAGACCGCTCTCCAGACGAACAAACGCACCATGGTCGAGTTCAAACGAAAGGTTTTCAGGCCAAACCCTGCCAGGCCCGCCAATACGAGGGCGCGGAAGGCGGAAATACCCAGGGCGACGAGTGCAGCATTCGTCTCATTGGTCATGATTTTCTTTCCTTTTTTCCTGGCGCCGCGTCGTCAGATTTTCTTCGGCGATTTTGCGGGCCAGTCGTTCGAACTGTTTGCGGTCAAGGACAGCGTTGTCGACCATCCCCAGCACGAGGGCTTCTGCCGAGCCTCCGCAGAAGCGGTCAATGATGTTCTTTACGGCCCGTACGGCGACATTCTGGCGCTGGTCGCAAGGCCTGTAGATGAATGTGCGGCCTTCGATCTCGTGAGTCAGATAGCCCTTCTCCTCCAGACGGCGGAGCACAGTGCGGATCGTCGAGTCTTTCATGGGACGCGTCGTCGCGAGTGCCTCACGACAAGCTTCTGCAGTGGCTGAACCTTGAGTCCAGAGGTAATCCATCACGCTCTGCTCGACGTCTCCCAGGCTCTTTAGACGGGGCTGCCTTGTGTTAGTCATTGTAGCGTTACAATATGTAACATTAGACGCCGCAGCGGTCAAGTGGAAAGCAACGAGAAAGCTTGGGGCAGTGCCCTTCCTTGGGTTTACTTCTGCTTCTTGTGGGCGTTTGAGGCGCGGCCACCTGCCAGTTTATGGAAATAGCAATCTGAGTGAACGGCGTGGCCGTCTTCATCAATCTTGCATTTTTCCAACACAACCGGTTTGCCGCAAATGGAGCAGGAAATCAGGGCTGGTGTTACTGCTTCGGCAGCTCTTTTGGCCAGTTCCAAAGGAACTTGCTCGAAATGTGTTTGCGATTTCTTCATACCCGTACCCCATGGTGCTCTGTAGGAAAAAGGTAGCAGGATCCGAACAATACGGGGAATCTCGTTAAGAAAGGCGCTTTACGGACGATTGCACGAGGAATTGCGCGGAGCAAGATGCCGGATCGATAGGACACGATTATTTTACGTTTGCTACAAAATATCTCTTGATACGTTAACGATACTATTATTTAATGTTAGTAACAAAAACAACTACTCCCTTGGAGGTTGTGACATGAGCTCGAAACGTTTACCACTGCCCATGAACTTCAAGACTGTGGCTGTTCCTGAAGTTCCTCACGGGCGTAATGGGAAGCACAAACAGATCGTGACCCAAATCATTTCTGACTTGGATCAGGTACGCGAAGGAATGGCGATCAAAGTTCCGCTTGCCGATTTGGCGGAAAGCAAAGAAAAGGTGCGGTCTGCCCTGAACCGAGCCACACGAAAAGCGGGGCGAGTCGTGGTCACCGCGAGCGATTCGCAATTCCTCTATATATGGAATGAGAAGGCAGGGAAGTAGAAGAACTCAATACTCTATCGCCTTCTGTAGTAAAGGAAAATTGCCAGCTGTGCCACGATGCCAGCACACGTGTCGAGGATGACATCCTTATAGGTTCCCGTGCGAGTCGGAATATAACTCTGATGCCATTCGTCTAGAGTGGCCACGAGCGCGGTGCCGAACACGGCGATTGCCGCCCACCGCGGGGTCCACCGCAAACCGGTCGGAGAAGGCAGTGTTTCGCGCCAGGCGCGAAACAAAAGAATGCTGAGGAGGGCGTAGCCGAACACGTGTCCGCACTTGCGCAGGAAGTAATGCCAAGGCGCGAACTGCGCGTAGTTGATGCCGAACAGAAAGTGGAGAATGGGATAAAGGATGCGACTCGTTTGCTGCGAAGAAAGATAAGTCGTCGATTCAATGGCGATGACGATCAGCCAAAGGATCAGCGCGATCCACGCCTTCAGGACATGGTGGCGATCGCGGCTCATGCGAGGCGAGTACCCTGGGTCGATCTGTGTGGCAGTTTTGTGCAATTTTCCTTTCCTGAATACATTTGCGGGTAGGGATCCTTCGACTGCGTGACTGGTGCCTTTGCACCAGTCACTTCGCTCAGGATGACAGTCAAAGTTTATTCGATGGCATAGTTCGGGGCTTCGCGGGTGATCATGACGTCGTGCACATGGCTCTCGCGCAAGCCAGCGCCGCTGATGCGTACGAAACGAGTTTTTTGCAGAAGCTCGGGAATGGTGGCACAGCCGCAGTATCCCATGCCGGACTTCAGGCCTCCGACCATCTGGTAAATGATCATCGCGACTGAGCCGCGGTAGGGCACGCGTCCTTCAATGCCCTCGGGAACCAGCTTTGCGAGACGATTCGATTCCCCATCCGGAGCAGAAATCGAAGTCGACGAATCCCCGTCGGCGCTCTGGAAGTAGCGTTCGCTGGAGCCTTGGGCCATCGCGCCCAGAGATCCCATGCCGCGATATGACTTGAATGAGCGGCCTTGATAAAGGATGAGCTCGCCGGGGCTCTCGTCGGTACCGGCGAAGAGTGATCCGATCATTACTGCGCTTGCACCTGCCGCAAGGGCTTTGGACACGTCACCGGAATACTTGATGCCGCCGTCGGCGATGATCGGAACGCCGGAATCCTTGGTCGCGCGGTAGGCTTCGGCGATTGCCGTGATCTGCGGAACGCCGGCGCCCGTGACCACTCGCGTGGTGCATATCGATCCGGGGCCAATGCCGACCTTGATGCCGTCGGCCCCAGCTCGAGCCAGTTCACATGCGCCATCGAAGGTGGCAACGTTGCCGGCTAGCAGTTCGACTTCGGGCAGCTTCGATTTCACTAGCTTCACTGCCTCAAGAACCTTTGACGAGTGTCCGTGGGCGCTGTCAATGGCGAGTACGTCGACTTTCGCTTCGGCAAGTTCTTGTGCGCGTTCCAGAAAATCTCCCGTAGCGCCAATTGCCGCGCCGACACGCAGGCGGCCATGAGAATCTTTTGCGGCGTTGGGGTATTTCAACTTCTTCTGGATGTCTTTAACCGTGATCAGGCCCTTGAGGTTGTACTTGTCATCGACCACCAGAAGCTTTTCAACTCGGTGCTGGTGAAGGATCTTTTCCGCCTCTTCGAGTGTCGTTCCAACCGGGACGGTGATCAGATTCTTCTTCGTCATTACGCTGTCGATGGGAATGTCGAAGCGGGTCTCGAATCTGAGATCTCGATTGGTGAGAATGCCGACGAGCTTGCCATTCTCAGTGATCGGCACACCGGAAATCTTGTACTTGCGCATGACTTCGAGGGCGTCGCTGACTTTGTCGGTCGCGTGCATGGTCACCGGGTCGACGATCATGCCGCTTTCCGAGCGCTTCACCTTGTCGACTTCGTTGGCCTGCTGTTCGATCGACAGATTGCGATGGACGATGCCGATTCCGCCCTGCTGCGCCAGCGCGATGGCCATGTGCGATTCGGTGACGGTGTCCATGGCGGCGCTGACGATCGGAATATTGAGGCTGATGTTACGCGTGAGATGCGTCTGCGTGCTGGCATTCGCCGGGACGACGTCGGAGCGGGCGGGCAGCAACAGGACGTCGTCGAAAGTAAGGGCCTCAGGAACGGGAAAATGAATCATAAATGTCTCGGAATCCCCAGCGATGTGGGTAAACCTTCATTCTAAAAGGGGTGGGGGATTAGGGCAAATGCCCACGCCACTCCGTAGCGGTGCGGTTTCAACTGGACCACTACCCGCCGCTTCCATATTGTCTGATAATGGTGCAGCCGGAACTTACGGTTTGCAGAAGTGTTTAGCCCGGGTGGTGATGGTTGAGTGGAGGTACTAAGTGATGCGCCCTTCGATCGCGTTAGTCTCAGTTCTCTCGATTCTTTCCACAGTGGTCGCACAAGCACAGCAACAGGGACGAGCGGACGTGCCCGCCGCGACTCAGAGCAAAGAGAGCGAGATCTCGACCAAGGATTCGGACACGGCTATCAAGGTCGAAGTCAATCTTGTCCTCGTGCCCGTGGTAGTTAAAGATTCCAGTGGAAATGCCGTTCCTGGTCTCAAGAAAGAAGATTTCCAACTGTTGGATAACGGAAAACCTCAGACGGTTTCGACTTTTAGCGTCGAGACCGCAGAAACTCGGGCCAACAGTGGGGTGGTGCTGGCGGAAGCAAAGCCGGCAGAAACCGCAACTGCGAAAGCTGCGGGCGGAGCGGCTGCTCCAGCAGTCGCTAAGGCATTAGAGCTACCGCGCCGATTTATAGCGCTGGTGTTTGATGACTCGCACATGAAAGTGGCCGAGGCAATGGCGGTGCATGCGGCGACCAAAAAGCTGTTCGCGAGCCTGGCGCCGACCGATCGTGTTGCGTTTATTCAACAGACGGGAATGTGCAGCAAGACTACACAGGCGATGCGGCCGAATTGCGAAAAACGTTGGCGGCGATTGTTCCCCATCCTGCCAAGGGTGAAGGGCAGTACGAATGTCCGAATATCAGCTACTACCAAGCCGACCTTATCGTGAATAAGCACGATGAAGAGGCGATCCAGATCGCTGGAGCTGATGCGATCGTCAACAAGTGCGTTGCGGACGTGCAAGCGATCTCACGCCGGATCTTGGAAGCGGGCGACTCACAGACGCGCGAGGCCTATCAATACCTGGAAAGCATCGTTAGGAAGCTCAGTGGTATGCCTGGACAGCGGGTGCTAGTGTATGTTTCGCCGGGATTTCTGATCGGCGAAACGGTTCTACCAAACAGTTCTGATTTGCTTGAGCGCGCAGTGCGGGCTGGAGTGGTGGTGAACACGATTGATGCGCGTGGATTGTACACGGAGGATGGTTTGCCTGACATCGCTGCACCGCCGCAGATACCTGCGACGATTGGTGACACGCTACCCCCAGAGGGAATGGACTATCAAAGAATGGAAGGAACCTACCGGATGCAAGCGCAGTTCGAATCGGGGCAAGTCCTTCAGGGCATGGCGGCGAGCACGGGTGGAGCGTACTTTCACAACCGCAACGATCTGGAGGTCGGGCTGAGTCAGGCTCTGGCGGTGCCGAGCGTAACCTACATCTTGGGGTTCAAACCACAGAACATCGAAGCCAATGGGAAACTCCACAACCTCAAAGTGCAAGTAGCCAACGGAAGGAACTACTCGATACAGGCGAGGAACGGATACTACGCCACCAAGAAGTCAGCCGATCCGGAAGACCAGGCGAAGCAGGAGGTCACCGAAACGCTGTTCTCGCGTGAAGAGATCATTGGGATACCGGTGCAAATGAAAACCGAGTTCTTCAAGTTGGATGATATGTCGGCACAGTTGAGCGTACTGACGCGTTTGGACACGAAAGCAGTTAAGTTCCGGAAGATCGACGGACGGAGTTGCGACAACGTCGTGTTGGCGACTGGAGTCTTCGATGGGAATGGGCAACTGGTCGATGGCAAGATTAAAGAAGTTACGCTGAAGTTGCAGGACGCCACGTTGCAAAAGATGCTCCAAACAGGAATCACGGTGAAGACGGTGTTCAAGGTCAAGCCAGGAGCATATATCGTCCGAAGCGTGGTACGAGGATCGGAGGGAGAACAACTGACTTCCCAGAACCTGGCGACCGAAATTCCGCGATAGGAGCCACGGAAGAGCCGGAATGCAGCAGGCGGAACGCTATGGGTGAGCTTGCGCCGCAGCTAAGTCCGAGATGAGTTTTCCGATTGCGGCGGAGAGAGTAACACTGCCGTTGAAGTGAGGCTTCCAATCCTGCTCGATTAGCGAGCGGACCGGACCCGGCCACGCGCGCGTCCAAAGCCCATTCTTATCGGCGTAAGCAACGTATCCAGGGACTTGTTGTGCGACCACTTCTCCGGCCGTATAGAACAGTACAGCATGCCACAGCTTGCCCGAATGGAAAGTCTCCTTCGGATTACGAGCGTTCACATCTGCTTCCGCGGCGCTGATGGCGTCGGCGACTCTGTCGATCATGCCATGTGAAGTTTCATGGAAAACAACTTCCAGTGCAGCCGCACCCTGGTTTGCGGGATCGCGCGAGCAGATCGTTGGCCGGGTAGGGCCGTTCGTCGTGTACGCACCGAACTGCCCTGCATAGATGGTTACGTCAACTCGAACGGGCGAATCTGGCCATGGTTCTTCGTAAATGGCGACCAACGAATTCTTGAGCTTCTCACCGTACTTTTCGATGAGGGGCTGCAACTGCGCGATCCAACGCCGATTTTCCTGATCGTGATTCTTCCAGAAGTGCTTTCGATAAATTGGAGCGGCCTTGCGGAGCGTTCCTCTCAGATCGGCGGGAATGTCCAGTTGTGGGAGATCTGCGGAGTCTTCAGTGTCCTCGATTTCATTCTTGATGATTCCCATATCCCTATCGAACAGCAGATCGCGCGCGATAACGGAGTTCGCATAGTAATCAACCGCCTCATTCCAAGTCGCGCGCTCTTGTGCAGAGAGGGAGCCTAACAGTACCGCATCTTCGTCCGTTACAACTGCGGGATGAGAGCTCTTCTGTGGCCCTCGAGATAGGGCTTCGAGATACAGAAAATGATGAAGGTTAATCCAGACACCACTGTGAAAGTCGAAGAGCCGCTGCGAAGTCTCTTTTGCTTCGTTCGATTGAGCGGCAGATATGATATCAACGCTGCACAGAAGAGGTATCAGCAGGAGAACTGAGCGCATCATGCTTGCGGAACACATAGGAATCACAGTCTAGCTCTACTCGCCCCCCATCTGGAATCCTCTTTTCCGAGCTTCCCGAGGAACTGACAGTAATTGGATTCAACCCTCGCCCACCTACTTCGGGAGTCTGGTCAACAGAAATACCAGGGTCACGAGAAAGGGAACCGACAAGAATATAGGTATCCACCGATCTTTCTTGAGCAGTGATTCTCCCTTTCGTTTCTCGTCTTCTCTCGCAAAAATCGGGAACAGATTTCCGATGCATTCCATCTCGCGGAGAACCTCGAACTTGATCGCAAAAAGCTTTGAATAGTACCGGATGGTTCGTTGCCATCCGATACATACGAGCACTGCGAATGTGCAAACGGCAAGGCCAAGATAGATTCTCGATCCTTCGAAAATTTCACCCGTTTTCGTAAGCGCCAGAATGCCTAACAATGCGGTGATCACTGACAGATAGAAACCGTTGGCCGTGGTATATCTGGTGCCGATGTTACCGACATCTACCATGTAGGATTTGTATTGATCGAGAATGGTTTCTGGGTCAAGTGTTGGCCGGTCGTCCATAAATTCCCCCCTTCTTGTCGCGCGGATTGTAACGCGGACGTTCGGGACGAAGCCAGTTTCGGGCGTTTGTCTTTTCCCCCCTCCCGGGCGTATATTAAGAAACTGAGAACTGCTGTGTACCGGCTTTTGGCGAAGCACACCAGTGGGCGCAAGCCCACTTTTTAGTTGGAGCCCCGTCGGTGTTGCTGCCATCCGCCAGTAAGTCATTGGATTCATGGCGCTTGACGTTGAACGTGTGCGGGAAATAGCGGACCGGGTTGCAGCCTCCAGTGGTCTCGAAGTCCTCGATGTTGAGTTCCTCGGGGGTGGCAAGGCGCGGATGCTGCGGGTGTTTCTGGATAAGCCCGCCGCAGGGAACGATCCGATGGCCGGAGTGACGCATGAAGATTGCGCAAACTTCAGCCGAGAGTTTGGCACGATTCTCGACGTAGAAGATGCGATGCCCGGGTCGTACACGCTGGAGGTTTCGTCTCCGGGGCTGGATCGCAAACTAGTCAAGCCGGCGGATTTTACTCGCTTCATCGGCAGCCGGATGAAGCTGACGACGCAGCAACCGGTAGACAACAACCGGCACTTTGAAGGGCGGCTGGAGAGCTTCGAAAACGGCCGGTTAACGCTGGATTTGAGTGTGGCCAGCCACAAGTCGCGCAAGAAGATGGGCGACGCGGCGGGCAAGAAGATTGAAATCGAATTCGCCAACGTGGAAAGGGCGAATCTGGTACCGGAACTATGAAGACGGATTTCGGACCTCAGACCTCGGACCTCAGCGAAACTGAGAGCCTGAGGTCCGAGGTCTAAAGTCTGAGGTCCGATTTTTATGGCTAGCGAGCTCTACAACATCATCGAAGGCGTAAGCCGGGAAAAGGGAATTGACCCGCAGATTGTAGTGAGCGCGGTGGAAGACGCCATTGTGATGGCGACGCGCAAGCACTACAAGTCACAGGAGAATTTCCGCGCCCGGCTGGACAAAGACACGGGAAAGATCAGCGCCTATGCCGTGAAGACGGTTGTGGAGTCTCCGGAGCAGGTGGAAGATCCGAACCTGCAGATCACGGTGGAAGACGCACGCCGGGTCGATCCCAGTCTGGAAGTTGGCGGGGAGTTGCTGATCTCCAAGCCCATTGATGGAATTCTGGGGCGCATCGCGGCTCAGCTCGCGAAGCAGGTCATTTTCCAGAAGGTTCGCGAGGCCGAACGCGACACTGTCTACAATGAATACATCGGGCGTGTGGGCGAAATCGTCAACGCGACGGTGAAGCGCGTCGAAGGGCCAGATGTGATTTTCGACATCGGCAAAGCCGAAGCGCGTATGCCCCGCAAGGAGCAGTCGCGGCTGGAATCGTTCGCGGTGGGCGAACGCGTCCGCGTGGTGATCGCGCGCGTTGAACGGGCTTCGAAGGGGCCGGGCGTTGTAGTATCTCGCGCCGCGCCGGAGTTGGTGCAGCATCTGTTCCAGACAGAAGTCCCGGAAATCTACGACGGCACAGTAGTCATCCGCGCGATTGCGCGTGAAGCGGGCGAGCGCACGAAGATCGCCGTCATGTCGAAGGACAAAGACGTGGATGCGGTTGGCGCGTGCGTTGGCATGAAGGGAATGCGCGTGCAGTCGATCATCCGCGAGCTGCGCGGCGAGAAGATCGACATCATCGAATTCCACGAAGACGCCGTCACCTTTGCTGAAAAGGCATTGCAACCGGCCAAGGTGAGCCGAGTGACGATCGTTGATAGCTCGGAAAAGCATCTCGAAGTTGTGGTCGACGACAGCCAGCTCTCGCTGGCCATCGGCAAGAAGGGACAGAACGTCCGGCTTGCCGCGAAGCTGCTGGGTTGGAAGATCGACATCAAGAGCGAAGAAGAGAAGCGCCAGGAAGTCGAGCAGCAGATGGCGGCCATGGCTCCGCAGGCGACAACTCCGCTGGAGAGCGTCCCGGGCCTGGGTGAAGGCATCCTGGAAAAGCTTACCGCTGCTGGGGTGACCACGGTGGAAGCCCTTGCCGATATGACCCCAGAACAGCTTGAGGCCATCGAAGGCATCGGGCCCAAAACGGTGGAAAAAATCAGCCTTGCGGTGAATAATTACTTCGCCAGCCTGGAACAGGGCTCCGAAGGGGCCGTGGCGGAAGGCACCGAGGGCGAGGCCGTTGCGGAAGACACCTCGGGCGAATCAGCCGAGCCGATGGAAGCGTCCTCGGAAGAGACAGTAACCGAGGGTGAATCGGTTACGAACGAAAACGAGCATGAGTCCGAAAAGGGCCCAGCTCACGAAACAACCGAATAGTTATGGAACACGCAAAATATTTCGATTGCGTGCGAGTCCAAGAAGCTGACTCCGTGAGGCTGCGATGAAGACCTAGCACAACGGGGAAACAGAAAGGCCGGATGAGTAAGGTTCGAATCAACGATCTTGCCAGAGAGCTGGAAGTGAAGAGCAAAGCCATTCTCGATGCGCTACCGCTCGTCGGGGTGACGGAGAAGAAGACCCATTCCAGTTCGTTGGAAGAACACGAAGCAGAAAAAGTACGGGTCCACATCCGCGGCTCGGCTGAAGCGCAGTCTTCTTCTGCGCGCTCCGCGCGCCCGTTGCGCGGCGAAGAAGAAATTAAAACCAAGATTGATTTGTCACACATCTCCCGTCCGGGCGATGTGCTGAAGGCGATTACGCAGAAGAAAGAGGCTGCGGCTGCACCACCGGTTCGTCCGCCTGCACCTGTCGTGCCTCCGCGACCTGTGGTTGCGCCGCCAGCGGCGAAACCGGCAGCGCCGGCTACACCGCCCGCTTCCGTGGGAGCTCCTGTCACACCGCCTCCTGTAACGCGACCCGTGGTTGCACCGCCGGCCCCCGCGGCTGAGAAGCCTGCGACGTCCATAGCGCCGCCTGCTCCACCTGCGGCTCCTGCGGCGGTCGCCCCGCCTGCGCGCCCGGCTGCTCCGCCTCCCCCGCCACCCGCGGCTGTCGTAGCTCCGCCTGCACCGGCAGCGCCATTGATTACTGCTTCGGCGGCTCCGGTTGCTCCGGCGGTACCAAGTGCTCCGCGTCCGGCGACTCCACCGGTCGCAGCCGCGCCGACAACGCCGGCTCCGCGCATGATCGTGCCGCAGACCGGTCCGCGTCCTGTCTACAAAGCGCCGCCACCGCGTCCAACACCACCTGCGCCTATTGCGCAAGCAGGAGCACCCGCAGGCATGCGTCCTGTCCCGGGTCGTCCGATATCGGGCCGTCCTGCACCGGGTCGCCCCGTACCAGGACAGCCGATTTTCCAGCGTCCGCGTCCACAAGGTGCGCCGGGAGTCGGCGCGCCGCGTCCACCGCTGCGTCCAGGCGAGCGGCGTCCGATGCATCCCACGCGTTCCGGACCGGGTGGGCCGCGTCCCCTTGGCGTGGGCCCAGGTGGCCCGCCTCCAGGACCAGTTCGTCCTGGTGCTCGTCCGGGCGCGCCCGCGCGCAGGCCCGGCCAGCGCTACGTTCCCCGCGGTGTAAAAGAAGGCCCAATGAAGGGCTACACGCCGCCGCCACGCATGGTGGTGTCGAACGAGCCGATGCCGATCACTCGCAATATCACGATCACAGAGGGCATCAGCGTAAAAGATCTGGCGGAGAAGCTCGACATCCGCGCGAAGGATTTGATCTCGCGCCTACTCGGCCGCGGAGTCTTTGCCACGATCAACCAGACGCTCGACGCGGAACTCGCGAGCGAGATGGCTCGCTTTTTTGGCGCTGACACGAACGTGATCACGTTCGAAGAGCAGGCCGCGAAAGACATCGACGCTGCTGCTGCGTCAGGAGAAGAAGCTGCCGCTGAATCTACACCGCGTCCGCCGGTGGTCACGATCATGGGTCACGTCGATCACGGTAAAACGACGCTGCTCGACTCCATTCGCGCCACCAACGTAGCCGAGGGCGAAGCTGGCGGCATTACACAGCACATCGGCGCCTACAAGGTGCGCATCACGGATCAGGATTCTCCGGCGTACGGGAGAGAAATCGTGTTCCTCGATACGCCGGGTCACGAAGCGTTTACCCGCATGCGTTCGCGCGGTGCAAAGGCCACGGACATTGTTGTACTCGTCGTCGCTGCCGATGACGGCGTGATGCCTCAGACGTTGGAAGCTATCGATCACGCCCATGCTGCGGAAGTGCCGATCATAGTGGCAGTCAACAAGATCGACAAACCCGGCGCTTTGCCCGAACGTGTGAAGAAACAGCTCGCGGATCGTGGCCTTGTGCCGGAAGAGTGGGGCGGCAAGACAGTTTTCGTCGATGTCTCCGCAAAGCAGAAGACCAATCTGAATCTGCTGATGGAAATGATCTGCCTCGTAGCGGATCTCGGAGAGCTGAAAGCAACGCCAGAGCGCGCAGCCACAGGCGTTGTCTTGGAAGCGAAGCTGGATCGGGGTCGCGGACCGGTCGCTACTGTTCTGGTACAGAACGGTACGCTCCGAGCCGGGGACAATTTTGTCGTGGGCAACGTCTTCGGCAAAGTTCGCGCGATGTTCGACGATCGTGGAGCTGCTCTCGAATCAGCTCCTCCTTCGACGCCGGTCGAAATCCTGGGATTGGAAGCTCTGCCGCAAGCTGGCGATCAATTTGTGGTCGTAGCGGATCGCGATAAGGCACGCGGCATCTCTGAATATCGCGAGCAGAAAGCTCGCGAAGCTACGCTGGCCAAGAGTTCACGCGTTTCACTTGAAGGCCTGGCTGAGCAGATCAAGACTGCCGGCACGAAAGAACTCAACGTCATTCTAAAGGGCGATGTCCAGGGCTCAGTCGAAGTGCTCAGTGACCTGCTTTCGAAGCTCTCAAACGACAAAGTTCGTTTGAAGCTGCTGCGTTCTGGTGTCGGCGCGATTACTGAAAGCGACGTGCTGCTGGCTTCGGCTTCCAACGCCATCATCATCGGCTTCAACGTGCGTCCCGAGCGCAAGGCGCAGGAACTGGCAGAGCAGGAAGAGGTCGACATCCGGCTGCACTCGATCATTTACGAGTTGCAGGATGAGATCAAGCGCGCAATGAGCGGCTTGCTCGAGCCGACGATTAAAGAAACGTATCAAGGACGCGCCGAGGTACTGGAGACGTTCCGCATTCCGAAAGTCGGCACGGTGGCTGGCTGCCGCGTGGTCGACGGTTCGATCAAACGCGATGCCGAGGTTCGTCTGCTGCGTGACAATGTGGTTGTCTTCAAGGGCAAGATCGGATCGCTCCGGCGCTTCAAAGACGACGCGAAAGAAGTCACCAACGGCATGGAGTGCGGCATCTCGATCGCGAACTATGGCGACATCAAGGCTCGCGACGTGATCGAAGCGTTCACGACCACGCGCGTCGCCGCGGAAGTCATTGCATAGCATTTTCAAGTTTCACGTTTCAGGTTTCCTGTATCTCGGGATCAATACAGCTACACTTTCCCGAAACTCGAAACCTGAAACTCGAAACTGATGCCGATAGCATTCCTCACCCTCGAGCTCCACATCGAAGCGGCGCAATCGATCAAAGACCGGCGCCAGGTAGTGCGCAGCCTGAAGGACCGGTTGCGAACGAGTTTCAACGTTTCCGTCGCCGAACTCGATGGGGCGGAGCTTTGGAATCGAGCGACTGTGGGAGTAGTCAGCGTCTCGCATTCACGCGACTATCTTGATGGATTGATGAAGAACGTGGAACGGGCGGCTGCGCGCATTGCGAACAATCATGGCGCAGAGGTTGCGGATTCGTTCGTCGAATACTACTGAGCCACCCCAAATCTTAGATTTTTTGTACTTCCGCCAATTCGATGTTTTCTGCAACACCTCTAACTTGCTGTTACCTCCGTACTTACCCAAATCACAAGAAACGGAGTCAAAATAGCAAAGCGGTGGCGCATTCCAGCGCAACACGCGCATCCAATTTTCTGATATTCTCAACCGTTTTACCCGAGGTGGAGTGGTGGAAAAGCGCGGGCTGAAGCATCATCGTGGAAGGGTCGGCGAAGCCCTGCGTGAGGAAATCGAGACGCTGGTCGAAGGTGAGTTGGCCGATCCAAGAATTGGATTGGTGAGCGTAACCGCGGTTCATGTTGCCGCCGACGGACGGTCCGCGGAAGTCTGGGTGAACGTCGAGGGTGACGATCAGGAAGCGGATGAAAGCCTGCAAGGCCTGGAAGCTGCGCGCGAATACATTCGTCATGAGCTCGTAGAGCGGTTGCGAATCCGGCGTGCACCCGAATTGTATTTTCGGTTGGATCGCGCCGAGCAGGATAAGGCACGGGTAGAAGAACTGTTAGGGCGAGCAAAGAAGCGAAGCAAGCCTCGTAAGGACGCAAGTGGAGATAAGGCATAACAATATGCTCGAGGATGTACTCCGGCACATCGGGCAGCATGATCGATTCGTGCTCACGTCACATGCTCGTCCAGATGGCGACGCAGTCGGATCCGCGCTCGCCTGCTGCCAGGTGCTGCGCGAATTAGGCAAGCAGGCTGATGTCGTTCTGCATGACGGAGTGCCGCGTATCTACCGTTCGCTTCCTTTTGCGGACCAGGTTGTGCAGTCCGATAAAGTTATCGGCGGATATGAGGCAGCGATCATTCTTGAGTGTGACAGCATTCACCGCACGCGTCTCGAAGGACTGGAGAATCGCTTTCTCATCAGCATTGACCATCACGTCAGCGGCAGACCATTCGCGCACGTGAACTGGATTGACCCTCATGCTGTGGCTACGGCCGAGATGGTTTTCCGCCTGGCGCGTGAAGCCGGTGTGAAGTTCTCTCCCGAAATTGCGACGTGTCTTTACACCGCATTGATGACTGATACGGGCTCGTTCATGTTTCAAGGAACGAATGAAAACACATTCGCTTTGGCGAGGGAACTGGTGCTGGCGGGGGCGGATCCGGCGCACTGCGCGCGGGGCATCTACTTTGCGCATTCGGTCGCGAAGATACGGCTACTCGGTGAAGCTCTGCGGAATCTGAATTTCGAAGGACACATCGGTTATTTCTGGGTGACGCGAAAGCAGATGGAACGCTGCAACGCCATCGATGAAGATTGCGAAGGGCTGGTGAACTATGTTTTGTCCATCGGCGGAGTCGAGGTGGCGGCTTTCTTGCGCGAGCTGCCCGATGGCCGTTATCGCGTAAGCCTCCGCAGCAAAGGGAAAGTGGACGTCGCTCATGTGGCTGAGAGCTTCGGCGGCGGGGGCCACGAGTGCGCCAGTGGCTGCTCGATCGATGGGCCTCTGGCCGAGGCCGTTCGAGCAGTAATTCTCCAGGTCGGTCGCGGACCTTCCGTACAGTAGAATAGTTGATTGTTGATTTTCAATTGCTGATTGAAATGCTCGGTTTGGGTTCTGCAATCATCAATCGACGATCATCCCTCAACAATTTCCTTCATGACAGCTCGCACCCGCACCGACGTTTTGCTGCTCGCCGGATTCTGTGCATTCCTCTTCTTCTATGGAATCGGTCAATTCGGGTTGATCGGTGCTGACGAACCGCGTTATGCCCAGGTCGCGCGTGAAATGCTCGATCGGCACGACTGGATTACACCAGTGCTCGGCGGCCGTTCGTGGCTCGAAAAGCCTCCGCTCTATTATTGGCAGGCCATGCTTGCGTTTTCGATCTTTGGGGTAAGTGATGTAGCAGCGCGAATTCCATCGGCAATTGACGCTACGTTGCTGGTCGTCGCCGTCTATCTTTTCTTCCGCCGATTCAGGCGTGGCGCGGAAGTGGATGCCGCGCTCATCACTGCATCGTGCGCGGGAATCATCGGATATTCGCGTGCTGCATCCATGGATATGCCGCTTACCGCAGTGTTCGGCATTGGGATGCTTGGTTGGTGGGCTTGGCGTGAGAGCGGAACGCGATTCTATCTCGCCGGGTTCTACGTTTTCATGGCACTTGGGATGCTTGCGAAGGGGCCAGTGGCGCCGGTTCTTGCTGGGCTGATCATTGTGCTCTGGGCAGCTGCGACCTGCGAAATGCGGATCGTACTCCGAACCCTATGGCTGCCGGGGATTCTGCTATTCTGCGCGATCTCATTGCCATGGTACGTTGCAGTACAAATGCGCAATCCGCAGTTCTTCCGTGAGTTCATACTTCAACATAATCTGGCGCGCTTCTCCACTAACCTTTATCACCATCCAGAGCCGTTCTGGTATTACATTCCGGTCACTCTTCTCGCTCTCGTCCCATGGATTATTTTTGTCGTTGCCGCGATGGTCGAGTCGGTCCGCGCGTGGTGGAGTGAACGGAAGGTAGGCCGCCCGGAGCCTGATCTGGAATTGCAGTTCAGAATCTTTGCTTGCTGCTGGCTGATTGTGCCGATTGCGTTCTTTTCGATCTCGCAATCGAAACTTCCGGGCTACATCCTTCCGGCAATCCCCGCCGGAGCGATCCTGTTGGCGGATTATCTACTCGTCCGATCCGAAGAGAATTCGGTGATCTCCAAGCCGCTGGCTGTGTTACACGCGTTGGTTGCTTCAGCGCCAATTGTGCCGGCCGTGCTGATTGGTTTTATCGTCAGCCAACATCGCTTGCCCACGGGACGGCCCATGATTCTCGCAGTCACCATCGCTTTCATAGTTTGCATTGCGATCACACTGACCCTGATGAGTCGGACGCGTCTCCGGATGTTCCGTTTCGTGACTCTTATCCCGGTTGTGCTGGCTGTCGCTGCTGTGCTGAAGATGGGGACGGTTGCAATCGATCGGAAACTTTCAGTGCGGCCGCTGGCAATCGAGTTAGCGAGCGTCGAGACGCATCAGTTGCCCGTCGCAGTGTGTGGGACGTCGCGGGAAATCGAGTACGGGCTCGCCTTCTATCGCGATCAGGTCGTGGCGCGCTACGAAACCGGAAACATCCCTCTCCAAGAGCATCTGGTGGTTGCCGCGCCCGAGCGGAAGTCGAACGTCATGGAGTGGACCGCAGGACGCCGCGCCTCATTTCTCGGGCACTACGCCCCGCAGAATCTGGATTATTACTGGATCGCAGCCGCCAAACCTTGAGGGTAAGTCCTGTCCTATTCCTGCGCGTATTCCACTTCTTCCAACTTGGGCGGCGCGCCAGCTTGAGCCGTCAGCCCGTATTCATATCCCTTATCGAAAGCTTTCAGATTGAGTTCGCGGAAACTCGACGGCACTGAGTCTGCTACCGCCTTGCGCACAGCTTCTGCGGTGAGCAGCGTTGTGACCGCCGTGAAGAATCCCACCATCACGGAGTTGAGCACCATGCGTTTACCAAGTTCTTCGGCGAAGCGCGTTGCCGGAATTGCGTAAATCTGCTTATCCCGATTGAGGTTCGATACGCGCACCAGATCTTCCTCGATGATGAGCGTACCTCCGGGCTTCAGGTCGGGGGCGAAGCGGTTGTATGCCTCTTGCGACATAAGCACCATGATGTCGGGCTGTGTGGTGTATGGATACAAAACCGGCGAATCCGACACGACCAACTGCGCGCTGCAAGCGCCTCCGCGCGCTTCGGGGCCAAAATTCTGCGTCATGGTCGCGAATCCGTTTTCGTAGATCGAAGCCGCTTTGCCCAGCACAATGGCCGAGAGAATAACTCCCTGACCCCCGAAACCTGCGATTCGAATTTCGGTTACTCGCATACGCACTCCATTTCTGGATTTTCAATGTAGCGATCGCCGAGCGATTCCACGTACTGCGCTCGCATCATCGATTGATAATCGGGCCGGTCACGGTCGACGAACTTGCCGACAGCAATCTCGCCGTTTAGTGTAAGTCCCACTTCGCTGGTAGGCACTCCATTCTTTACTTTGCTCTTTTCCTTGTAGTACTTCATGGTGTCGAGGCCGTCTCCCATCTTGTTGCGGCGCTGATACAGCGTCGGGCAAGGCGAGATGACCTCGATGAACGAGAAGCCTTTCTTCTGGAATGCTTCACTGATCGAGCGGGCGAGTTGGCGTACGTGGAAGGTCGTCCAGCGGGCAACGTACACGGCGCCCGCAGCTTCGACCAGATGCGGCAAATTAAACGCCGGCTCAAACGTGCCGTACGGATTGGTCGACGTTGTCGCATGACCTGGAGTAGTCGGCGCGGTCTGCCCGCCAGTCATGGCATAGATCAGATTGTTCACGCAGATGACCTTCAGATCGATGTTGCGCCGCGCGGCGTGGATCAAGTGATTTCCGCCGATTGCGGACAAATCGCCATCGCCTGAGTAGACGACGACATTCAGCTTCGGGTTGGCAAGCTTCAATCCTGTCGCGAACGGAATTGCACGGCCGTGGGTCGTGTGGAACGAATCCAGTTTCACATAGCCCGCAACGCGTCCTGTACACCCAATGCCGGAGACCAAGGCGAGCTTTTGCAGGTCAACGTTGGAGTCGATCAGAGCACGTGCGAAAGAATTCACGGTCGTGCCGATGCCGCATCCTGGGCACCAGATGTGCGGCATGCGGTCGGTGCGCAGGAATGGTTCAACCGGATTTACGGTGTCATCAATAACGTTCAGCATCGGGTTGCCTCCACGATGGCATTCAGAATTTCGTCGGGATTGTGAACTCCGCCGCCAGCATGTGGCACGGCGACGGTTTTGGCTCTGCCGCCGGCTGCGCGCTCGACTTCGCGCACCATCTGTCCGAGGTTCAGTTCGGGCACGACAAAGGCCTTTACGCCCGCGGCAAGATCAGCGATTTTCTTATCCGGGAAGGGCCAGGCGGTGATCAAACGTAGCTTGCCAACTTTCAGTCCGCCACCGCGCGCGAGATCGATTGCGCGTTGTGCCACTCGCGACGTGATCCCGTACGAAACGACCACGACATCCACGCCATCGAGCCCATCTTCTTCGAACAAGCAGATGCGATCACCGGCGTTGCGGATTTTGTTCTGCAGCCGCTTCACCAGCTTGTCCTGTGTTTGCGGCGTCATGTTTGGATAGCCGCGCTCGTCGTGCGTCAAGCCTGTGACGTGGAACTTGTAGCCTTCGCCCGCGTGGGCCATCTCGGGAACCACATCGCCATTCGTTCCATAGGGGAGATAGTCTTCAATCGATTTGCGTGTGTGCTTGCGGGGAACGACTTCAATCTGTTCTGCGGATGGAATTACTACCTTTTCAGTCATGTGGCCTACAACTTCGTCCATCATGAACATCACAGGGACGCGGAACTCTTCCGCCAGGTTGAAAGCTTTGATGGTGAGATCGAAACATTCCTGAGGAGAGTTCGGACAGAGCGCGATGATTTCGTAATCCCCGTGCGATCCCCAGCGAGCCTGCATCATGTCGGCCTGCGCAGGGAGCGTAGGAAGTCCGGTCGACGGCCCGCCGCGCTGCACATCCACGAACACGCAGGGTGTTTCGGTCATCGCGGCGTAGCCAATGTGCTCCATCATGAGCGAGAAGCCTGGGCCAGAGGTGACGGTGAAGGCTTTCGCTCCGCCCCACACACCGCCCTGCAGTGCGATGGATGCGGCGAGCTCGTCTTCCATTTGAATAAAGCTGCCTCCAACCGTTGGAACGCGAGCGGCAAAGCGCTCGACGACTTCCGTCGAGGGAGTGATCGGATATCCCGCAGCAAAGCGTGCGCCGGCTGCCAAGGCTCCTTCGCAGCAAGCGTGGTCGCCATCGATGAAATGAGTTCCCGTCAAAACGCCACGAGGATCGGCTTTCATTTCACACCTCCAGAGTTTTGCGTCTTGGCGGCATCCGGAGATTTTGCTTCGCCCACTTTCGTTCCATAAATGGCGAAATCCGGACAGTACATGCCACACAGATCGCAGCCGCTGCACTTTTCCGGATGCACGACATGCGGCGGGTGATAGCCCTTGGAATTGAATGCGGATGAGAGCGCCAACACATGCGTGGGACAAAACTCCACGCAAAAGCCGCAAGCCTTGCAGCGCTCAACGACGATGGAAACGCGTCCCTTTGCCACGAGAACCCCCAGCTAGGAGTAACGATCACTCCGGGTGTTTCAACTGCGAAGGATGTGATTATGCGTGGGATCACAGGAGAAAGGTGTGACGATGATCACAGATCATGGTGAGGTGGAGCACGAGCGGTCTGTTCGCTCGGGTCGCTACAACTTGCTGATTAAAAAGAGGTTGTTAACGCTTGAGAATGTGGATGTGCGGGTAGCCACAGCTTTCAAGGCGAAGATTCGTGACCACAATCACGCTCGTCCGTGATGACGGAGTAGAGCGCGTCGCTGTTGCTACCGCGTGTTCCACTTGGTTTGCCTCATTCGCTCGGAACCATCTACACTCGGATTTCAACTACGGTTGCTGCCGCTGTCCACCAGCGCATGCTGCTGCAGGAGCCCTTTTGGAAATCCTCGACCTCAGGCATTTTTCTTCCCTGGATTTGCGTCCGCTCCTCGACGACGAGACGCAGATCTGGTCGCGCCTGCTCTCTTGGGACTACTCCAGCTCGGCGGAGATGATTCTTCGCTACGTCGATGCGAAGATTCTGCCGGGTTACGCCGCGGTCGATCGAGGACGCGTTTTCGGATATTCGTTCTTCGTTTACGAGGGAAGTAAAGGCGTAATCGGCGATCTTTTCGTGACCAACGGAGCACGCTTGCCCGAATCGCGCAAAGTCGAGCTGAACCTGCTAACCCACGTCATCGAAACGTTGCAGCAATCGCCGGGTATTCATAGGGTAGAAGCGCAGCTGCTGGCGCACGAAGCCAACGCCGTGTCACGACCGTTTCTGGAGACGGGGTTTCAGCGGCATCCGCGCTTGTTCATGGTGCTGACCCTCGGGAAGAGTGAATCTGGTAAGTTGCCGGTACATCCCGATGTAGAGATTCGCCCCTGGTCCGAGGCGGACTATCAGCCCTCGGCCGCTGTGATCACCGCGTCTTATCGCGGACACGTGGATGCGCAAATCAACGATCAGTACCACACGTTGAGCGGGTCGCTGCGTTTCCTGAACAACATCGTACGCTTTCCCGGATGCGGCGTTTTCGACGGAGAGTCGTCGTTTGTGGCCCTGGACCGCCGGGCGAAGAATTTGATTGGGATCATCCTTTGCTCTCGAGTGCGCAACGATGTCGGGCACGTTACTCAAGTATGCGTGCTGCCAGAGTATCGCGGACGCGGAATTGGGGAGTCGTTGCTCGCCGCGAGCCAGAACAATCTGAAGAAAAGAAATTTCTCGATGCTCTCGCTGACGGTCACCGAAGCGAATGCGCGAGCAGTTGCACTCTATCGCCGGCTGAACTTCGATTCGAAAAGAGTCTTCGACGCGTTTGTTTGGGAAGGGTAGTGCGGACCTCAGACCTTGGCCCTCAGACCTCAGCTAGATCCTGGGATCACAGCAGTGACTAGCGTAGGAATCCAGGAAGTGAAAAGAGTTGCCTAGGGCCAGAGGTCCGAGGTCTGTGTATTCGAGCTACCTTCTCAGCACCCACATGGCCCAGCCAGCCACGAAAACTCCGCCGAGAAACATCGCAAAACAATAGAGCCCATAGCGAACCATCTCGCGCGTAGTTTCGCGGTGTGTGATTCCAAAGACGATGGAGGCGAAGAGGGAAAACACCAGTGCTGCGCTGAAATGATTGAGGGTAATGGTCACCGCACGCTCCAACAAAGTTGTTTCGCTGAGGTCCAAGGTCTAAGGTCCAAGAGCTGCTTCACTGTTTTTTCCCAATCGCGATGTGATACGCATCCGCAACGGCGATAAAGTTCAAGAGTCCGGCAACGATCATGAACTTGGTCCCGTAATCTGCCGTCGCAAAAGCAATCGCGCCCTGGCCCCAATCCTGGGCCAGCGTGACGATATAGAAAGCGCCTGCGCCGACGTCTCCCACAAAACCCAGAATGTCGAGAATGTCGCCGCCGTTCGCCTTGTAGATGCGGCCCTGCATTGCGAGTCCTAACAAGAATAACGATGCAATCGAGATGAAGAGCAGGGCACCGCGGATCCAGCGCCTCTGGATCATATGTCCCGCGCCCGGAATCAGCCAGCCGATCGCCGGGGCGACAACGCCCATCATCGTCAAGGGCGCTGCCTCAGCCACTTTTGCTTTCTCTGTTGTGGAGTTTGCCATTTAAATCGTCACAATCTCGCGTTGAATTTTCCCAGTCACTTCCGCCGATTTGGGCCGCACCAAGACGTTGACCTCGCTGCGCACGCCGAATTCCGGCAAATAGATGCCGGGTTCAATCGAGAAGCAGGAATTGGGAAGAATCTGCCGCTCGTCGTGAATCTCAAGATCGTCCATATTCGCTCCGTTGGAATGGACGTCCGTACCGATGGAATGTCCGGTGCGATGGATGAAATAGTTGCCGAAACCGGCTTTCTGAATATGGCCTCGCGTGGCGCGATCGACCTCCCATCCGGCGATGCGGCGGCCGGAGTTGATCGCATCTGTCACGGTTTTCACGCCTGCGTCGCGCGCGTCGCGCACAACCTCAAAGACGTCGCGCATGCGGTCGGAGGGCGCCTTGCCGACGAAGCCCATCCAAGTGATGTCGTAGTACACCGCATTTGGAGTGTTCTTCTTGGCCCACACGTCGAGCAGGATGAGATCACCTTCGCGAATCGGCACGGGACGGCTGGCATGCGGCTCATAGTGCGGGTTGCCCGCATTCTGATTAACGGCCACGATCGGTGGATCGTCAGCCAGCAGGTTTTCACGCTTGAAAGCTTCCGTGAACCACTGCTGAATTTCGTGCTCCTTTGCGCCCCCGTTGCGGACGCGGCGTCCGATCTCCTTGAACGATTCGGCGACGATCGAGTCCACGCTGTCGCGTGCAGCAAAGTGCGACTGAATCTGCTCGTCGGTCCACGTCGATTCAAATTGTGCGACCAGATCGGCGGAACTCACGATGTTCTTCCCCAATCCGCGGAGAAGATCGACGGTACCGGCATCCACCAGGGAAATCGTGAACACGCTGTTGTTCGGCGAGTACTGCATCGCCAGGTCGAGGTGCTTCGCCAGCATCGACTTCAACTGTTCGAAGAGCTCCTGCCAGCCGGAATACTGATTCTTCTTACCGGGAAGGGAATCGAGATGTCCGGCCTCAATCTTGTGGACCAGTTTGAGCGGTTCGCCCTCGGCTGGGATCAGATAAAACCAGCGCCGGGTCACCATCAGGCTCGTGGGCAGCCCTAGAACCCGATATGCAATGGGGTCTCGATGGTGATGATCGTAAAACAGCCAGGCGTCGATGTTGCGTTCACGCAGAGCGGACTGGATCGCTGGAAGGTTCATGGACAAACTCCTATTGTAAACAACGAGATGGAGTTTGGGCGAATCGCCACAAATAACGCCTTGTTCTCGCCCTGAAAGCTTTTATGGTTATTCCTCGGCGATCTCCGCGGATTTTCTCCGCGAACTCGGCGGAAGAAAAAGCTCAACGCTGAGAACGCAGAGGGCTCGCCGAGGCCGCCGAGAATTCACTACTCGGCACTGGCGGCAGTGAGCAAAAGCCAAACCTGCCCTCTTTGCTAAAATGCGCGGATGTCATTGGCCGTACCAGCGGTCGCACAGGCGCAAGCTGCTTCTGCCAAACGTGTGCGGCTGGAAGCAGTCGACGTCCTGCGCGGCGTGGTCATGATCCTGATGGCGCTCGATCATACCCGCGACTTCTTCGGAAATACAGGCCTCAATCCCACGGATCCGGCGACGACTACAATCCCCCTGTTCTTCACTCGCTGGATCACGCATTTCTGCGCGCCGACATTCTTCTTGCTCACCGGCACTGGAGCGTTCCTCGCCCGCCGCCGAAAGTCTACGCGAGAGCTTTCGTGGTTCCTCTTCACTCGAGGCCTCTGGCTGATCTTTCTTGAATTGGTCGTATGCCGCGGCCTCGGTTGGCAGTTCAATTTCAACTATCACGTCGTCGTGCTGTTTGTTCTGTGGGCGCTCGGGTGGTCGATGATCACGCTTTCCGGGCTGGTCTATTTGCCCCCCGTTGCCGTGGGCATAATCGGCTTGGTGATGATTGCGGGGCACAATTTGTTGGACCCTGTCCCATGGAGGAATTGGTTTTGGTCGATTCTTCATGTTCCGAATGTTTTGGTGTCTACACCGCGGTTTTTGTTGTTGGAAGCTTATCCGCTGATCCCCTGGGTCGGAGTCACCGCTGCCGGTTATGCCCTCGGACAGGTCTATAGCTGGCCGGCCGAGAGGCGCAGGAGCTTTCTCTTGCGTTTGGGCCTCAGTTCCATCGCGCTGTTCGTCATCCTTCGCTTTATCAACGTCTATGGCGATCCGGTACGCTGGACCCAACGGCGATCCGCAGCATTTACCCTCTTGTCATTTCTGAACACGACGAAATATCCGCCGTCGCTTCTTTTTCTGCTGATGACCCTGGGCCCGGCGATTTTATTGTTGTGGGCAATCGATGGAGGCACACCCCGCTGGATAAAGCCCACTCTCGTCTTCGGCAGGGTGCCGATGTTCTATTACCTGTTACACATTCCGCTGATCCATTTGTTGGCTGTTGTGGTCTGCTATGCGCGTTACAGGCAGATCCATTGGATGTTCGAGAGCAACGATCTCAGCTCATTCCCGATTACGTCGCCGCCCGGGTGGGGATACTCGTTGCCGGTGGTGTATTTGATTTGGCTAGCTGTTGTACTTGCCTTGTATCCGGTGTGCCGATGGTTCGCGGGAGTTCGCCAACGCCATAGTGACCCTTGGCTTAGCTACTTCTGAGATAAGACTCTCTTTTTGGTCGCGACTGGGAGAGTCTCGCACGCTGTGCGCAGCACAAGCCGTGGAGCCCGATCTCGAATCTTCATCAAGTACGGGACGGTTCGCTTGGCGTCGAATTTTGCCATTTCCCGCAACAGCCAGCCTAGGCCTTTTTGAACCATGTCATCCTCGTCGTCGATGAGACTGTCCGAGAGTTTCGTGATCTCCGGAAACAACATTTTCGCCCGTGCTCCGCGAATCAGAGCCACGCACGCGGCTCGGCGACGCCAGCGATTTGGCGACTTAGCCCATTTGAAGGCGGACTTTGCGCGTGAAGTTTTCGCTACCACCATCGGCGAGATTAAGTCGTGCACGAGTCCGTCGTGATCGGCCCAACTGCTGACTCGATCGAGCCAGCTCTCGAAGAGCCCGAACTCGCGGTCACCGAACTGGTCCGTCATATTTTCAAGCAAAAAGATCCCCGCCACTTTTTCTTCCAGCACCGGACCGGAGAAGAGCTTATCGGCGACCTTGATCAGAAAATCGAAATCGTGATCGTGCAGAATGTCTTTTCGGCAGCGGCGCACGGCTCGACGCAAATCGGCCGTGTACCAGCCGTGCGACTTAATCTCTTCTTTGAAGAACCACTGCACTCCGGCGGCGTGCTCGGGCGAGCCACCATCTTTCAGTGCACGCCGGATTCGCGCTGCGACTGCTGCGGGTGTGTCTTTCTCGTTCGTCATCAAATAAATCTGGAGAAGAGAAAGGCGGCCATTCAAGGCCGCCTATCTTAGTGAGTCTACCTTGCTATGCGGCGCGGCTTGCGGTCGTAGCGGGACGATATCCGCATTCCCTCGCCTTGCGCAACGCTTGCAAGGCTTCGTCAGGCGAAATCAGCGGTGTCGTTTGTACGGACTTGCAGGCGCCTCCCGCGGCGAATGCCATCGCGATGGCCGCTGCGCTGACGTTGTCAGGCAGATCGGTAATCACCACGATGTCGTAATCGCCAAACGAGAACCACGCCGATTCAATCTTTCCCCCAAGTTTCTCGATCGCGGGCCGGACAGCTTCAATGCGATTCTGCGGGTTCGCGACCAAGGCCTCCCAGCCCTGCTGGGAATACGCAACCTGCTGCAGGTAATGTGGCATAGAGCCTCCTTGCACTTCGCTAACTGCGGGGCGAATCATGCACCTCGCGAAGGCCGAAGTCAAGCGTCGACGGATTCAGCCCTCACCAGCCGGTCGTAAATCCAAAGGAGAATCGTCGTTGCCAGGCCCACACCGACTACCCACCACCAGACCATTTGTGGCTGATGCATTTCTTCGCCGTAGTGCCTCATCAGCCAGCCGCTGAACTTTCCGGCGACAAAGGATCCGATGCCCAGGGGCAGAAAGGCGAACCCCATGTACGTGCCCTGCTGATCGGCGGGAGCCAGGCGCGAGATGTAATCGTAATAGCGCGGCTGCTGGATGATCTCGCCGATTGCCACCACCACAAGGGTCGCCACCGCCATCCATACCGAAGGATGCACAATCAGCAGAATCCATGCGACGCTCGTGACCAGTGTCCCCAGCACGATCGCATGAAAGGCGTGCATTCGCTTGGTGAGGAAGCCGATCAGCATGGTGAAACAGATCACCACGATGGGATCCACCGCCAGGATTCGCGCCGTATTGGCGTTTGGATCGATATATGTGGAGATGAACAAGGGCAGAGCGATGAATTCCTGCCAGAAGACGACCCAATATCCAGTGAAGATAAGCAGGAAGATCATGAAACGTGGATTCGAAATGACCGTAAGGAAGTTCTTCCCGACCTGGGCAAGAGTGGCTGCAGGCGCATCGTCTGCGCGCCGTGGCTCTTTGAAGAGAAACAGCACGAAAAAGAGCATCGCGAACACGCTCAGCGCAGCGATGCGGAAGACATTTTCCGCGCTGCCGTGCTCTTGTTGCCATCCGGCAAGTAAGGGCCCCAATGTGCTGCCTACGTTGACTAGCGTGTAGTAGATCGAGTATCCGACCGAGCGGACGTTCTCTTTGGAAGCCCGGGCCGTGGTTCCAACGACACTCGGCTTGACAAGGGCCACACCGAGAGCCGGAAGCATCAGCACAAGCGCAACGAGCGTCACCAGAGGCACAGCGTTGCGGATCGGAGCGAACCAGTCTGAGCCAATGGACCCCAAAGAGAAATAAGCGATGCTCAGGAACAAATAGGCAAGCGAGAGCGCGCGTCGGAAGCCAAGACGATCGGCGACCGCTCCCCCGATCACTGCCAGAAACCAGACCCATCCTCCGAACATCCCCGTGAGGCTGCTCGCCCGTTCGATATCGAAGTGAAGGTTCTCGTGCAGGTAGCGGGCGAGGACCGCAAAGACCGCGTAATACGAGAGGCGCTCAAAGAGTTCGCTGATGTTGGCAATCCAGAAAGGACGCTCAAATCCCTTGCGGATTTCGTGAAATCGTTCAGCGAAGGTCAATCTCGGTTGGGCTTCTATGGACTCAATCTGCTTCATAGAGACGATGCCTTACTTCCTCAGGGGACAATCCCATCACGCGAATTACTTTATTGCGGCTGCTGTGGCCGGACGCAATGGTAACGGAAGATCGCGGCACCTTCAAAAGTTTTGCGAGGAATTCGATGCAGGCCTCATTGGCTCGTCCCTCGACTGGAGGCGTGGTGAGCGAGAGCTTGAGGGCATCGCCGAGTTCGCCGGTGATGGCGTTCTTTTTCGCGCGCGGGTGAACTTTGACGGCGAAGCTTACGCCCTCGTTGCAGTCCTTGATTGGAATCATCATGGCCGGATGCCTTGTAATTCTGAGGCACGGGAAGGACGTGTGCAATTGGACCCGGGGGAGCTATGGGCTGGAGAACCCGTAGGCTAACACCGATGTCATCCTGAATACCGGCGAAGCCGGTGTGAGGGACCGTACGTGAGTGTACCGTGCCGCCAGCGTAGATGGGGTTGCATATGGTGCGTGCAGTGTAGGGTGGTCTTTTCGACTGCGTGTGTGATGTACAACGACGTACGGTCCCTCGGAGGGCTTGCGCCCTCCTCAGGATGACATCTGCGCGAGAAACGTATCACTCTATCCGGAGCTGAGGCCCTGCCATGCCTTAAAGCTTGAGACATTGAAGCCTGCTTTTGTAAAGCTTCTTCCCCGGCAACCTCCTATCCCTGAAGGCATCCAAGAGTGCGGCAGAACTGCAGCACCCTCCCTCCAGCCTCACTGAGCGGAGAGGGGTTGGAGGGAAGGGTCGCCGCGGTGTCTGCCCCATTGTTTCTCCCCGATTCTGGCTAACGCGGCGGCATTGGCCTGCATCACAACCATAGTCCGGATTTCGATAAACTATACAAATGAAGCTTCGTTTCCTCCTCTGCCTCGTGCTACTTGCCTGCGGATTGGGCATATCTGCCCTCGCCCAGGAGGGTCCGCTAGATACCGCCCAGCCGAAAGACACCACGCCCGACGAAATTATCAAGCGCTTCGCCGCGAAAGAAACTGAGTTCGCGAAAGCGCGCGAGCAGTACACCTATCGTCAAGATGTGAAAGTGGAGACCGTGGATGGCGACACGGTGGACGGCCAGTACCACGAAGTGTTCGACGTCCTTTTCGACGACAAGGGCAAGCGCATGGAGAATGTGGTTTTCGCGCCGCAGTCGAACTTGTCGAGAATCTTCATGTCGCAGGAAGATCTGGACGACATCCGGCACAAGTTGCCCTTCGTGCTAACAGACGCAGAGATTCCGGAATACAACATTCTGTACGTCGGCCAGCAGTCGGAAGACGAACTTCATTGCTACGTTTTCGATATCGCACCGAAGAAGATCGAAGGCAAGAAGCGTTACTTCCAGGGACGCGTTTGGGTCGATGACAAAGATTTCCAAATCGTAAAGACCTACGGCAAGACGGTTCCTGATCTGTGCAATGGGCATCCTTGCAATGAGGTCAAGAAACGCGGCGACCAGGAAAACCTGTTTCCCAAGTTCACGACCTGGCGGCAGCAGATCGATGGGCAATACTGGTTTCCCGTCTACACCAAGGCAGACGACGAACTCCACTTCAAGATGGAAGACGTTCACATCCGCGAGATTGTGAAATACGAAGACTACAAACGGTTTGGCTCAAACGTGAAGATTTTGTACGAGGGGAAGGAAGTTCAGCGAGCGCCAGGTCAGAAGCCAGATCAGAAGCCGCCGGATACTAATCCTCCGAACCCGCCCAACAAGTAAACAGACATGTCATACTGAGGCCTGCGTTTTTGCAGGCCGAACGACCTGTGCATTTTACCTGCCGGCAGCATCGCCGCTGCAAGCAAGTTGCAGAGACCCTACGCGGCAAACTGCGCCGCTTAGGATGACAATGCATTTTGGCTTGACGGGTACCTGCAGTTTAGTAGAACAAATACTTTCTCCACTTATCATCGCTACGCCCCATGAGCCGCATGATGTGGCGGCTAGTGTGGAGGTTGAAGGCGCGCGGTTCGCGCATCAGTTTCATGCCGGCTTCTGCCGGTGATTGATTGCCCTTGCGCCGGTTGCAGGGATGGCAGCAGGCTACGAGATTTTCCCACGTAGACGAGCCTCCGCGTGAGCGCGGGATCACGTGATCGAGTGTGAGTTCACTCGAAGGCAACACGGTCGCGCAATACTGGCAGGTATTGCGGTCGCGCAGCAGAATATTCTTCCGCGACAGGGCGCGGCTCTGGTGCGGGATGCGGCGATACTCGAGGAGCCGAATTACTGATGGCAGCCGCATGGCGACACGCGCCGAGTGCAGGAAGTGGCCGTTCTCTTCTTCCGTCATCGCCACGCCCTTTAGCACCAGCACCAGCGCGCGCCGCGCGGCGCAGACGTTGATGGGCTCATAGGAAGCATTCAGCACGAGGACGGGCGCCAACAAAGCATGGCCATCCCCAGGCCGATGCGGAGCCGCCGGTGCATACATACCGGCGGCATATCGGGATCCGTCGTGTTCCATCCGTAGAGACATAAAATCAAAGTTTCAAGGTTTCAAAGTTTCAAGGTGCTCAGACCCGAATATCTCAGCTGACTCTGAGCCATCTTTGAAACCTTGAAACTCTGAAACTTTGAAACCTTCACTATTAGATGCCAGCTTGAGCGTGCGCGCCACGGTGGCTACGAACACCTTGGCAGCCCCCGCGCGGCGCAATACGCGGGCGCACTCAGATGCTGTCGTCCCCGTGGTATAGACATCATCCACGAGAAGCACCTCGCGGCCAGTGACTTCCGTGGCACGCGCTACCGAGAAGGCTCCACGCAGATTCTCGCGGCGCTGATGGCTGGTCAGGCCGATCTGCGAATGGGTATCGCGGGTTCGCGCCAGAATGTCCGTCGCCAATTGCAGCCGATCGCGCAACGAAGTCGCCTTGATCGCGGCTCGCGCAATCATTTCCGCCTGATTGAAACCGCGCTGCCGACGCTTCGCGCGATACAGCGGCACCGGGATGACGAGAATCGTGTCGCCAATATCCAGCTTTCCGATGGCCTCGCCGAGCATCGTGCCCAGCACGTTCGCGGCAGGCTTTACGCCGTGAAATTTCAGCAGGTGTACCAACTCCCGCAAGCCACCCTCGTAGCTGCCGTAAGCGACGGCACGCTCAAACGGGCGATCAATCCGACGGCATACTGGACACGTCCGCAAGCCCTCATCATCGCAGACTGCATAAGACGACAGAACTGTTTCCCCGCAAACCGAGCAGACTCTTCCATGGATGGGTTGAATCGATGCCAGACATTCCGGGCAAACTGGCAACCGGGAAATATTGAGCAGTGGGAAGCCGCAGAGGCGGCAATCGGAGGGAAATAAGACGCAGAACAAACTCTCAGCCGTCCGACGAAGCCAGCCTGGGAGGAGAACCGGCGATATTCCGCCGGAAGCAATACTCGGCCCCACTACTGCAATGTTGGCCGGAGTGGCCCGGATTCGGTCCTCACTACTGCTGAAGACAGCCTCCTTCAGGGCTCCGCGGACCCGCTGGAACCGCGGCCGCCACTGTCAGCAGTATAAGCGGCCTACTCGTTCCTAAGCAACGTTTCGATTGGCCGTAGCCGTATGTTTGGTGGGCGCCATCCGAGGCGTATCTGACAGGCGGTCACGCACCTGGGTAAAAATCAGCCGGTAATCGCGACGGAAACACTCCCCGCAACGCACCGGCTGCAACAGCATGATAGGCAGCAGATACCGCTCCAGGAAGTTGCGCCTCCGGGAACGGAACCCCACTTCGCTGCCGCAATCATGACAAATATAGGTATGGCTGAAACCGGAATCGGGGGAGTTACTCATCGTGCCACCTCAAAATGACGGAAATCCGAAAGGGCCAAACGATTAAGACCATTCTACACCTCGCCACCTCGGCGCAACTCCCCGCAGGTACATGGCGCGACTTGGCGTTCGGCGTATACTGGCATCGGCTTACAGGACGCCACCCGTCCGCGGAGAGGACCGAGTCCACCTGAGATACCTTAAGAATCAGTCGTTTAACGAATCTCCTTTCTGCCCGAAGCTGCGGACCCCGGGCACGACCTAAAGGAGGTCCGTTATGCCGAGACAGTTCCGAGATCGTCACTTCCCCGTCCGGCCCAACTTCGAACAACTCAGGCACCAAGCCAAGGATCTGCTTCGCGCCATCCGCGAAAACGAACCGGCAGCTGTGGCCGAATTCCGCAAACACCATCCCAAGGCGGCCCGTCTGCCGGAAGTCAAGCGGGCTGATGCGCAACTCGCACTGGCACGCAGCTATGGGCTGCCCAGCTGGGCCCGGCTGGTGACCGCTTGCCGCACGACGGACGCAATCTGGCGAGGGGATGTCGAGGCGGTTCGCGAGCTGGTGGCTAAGAATCCCAAGCTGCTGCACGAGGCCGCCCGTGGCTTGCCCGACAGCAACTGGGGTCCGCCGATGTCCTATGCAGCGAATGTTGGACAGGATGCGATCATCCAGATGCTACGGGGCCTTGGCGCAACCGATGTGCAGCATGCCTTTGATCGGGCCTGCCTGCAAGGAAAAATTGAGACGGCTCGCCGCCTCTACGACATGGGAGCACGGCCCGCGCCGGGATCGATTCTGGGAACATGCGAAACGCTGAATGACGCCGGAATGGCGTTCCTGCTGGAACTCGGAGCGGAACTGGCCGACGAGAAGGGCGACCGGCTCGCTCCCGTGGCATTGCTTCTCCAAACCTACTCGCGACACCCGAAAGGGAAGCACCGTTGTCTGGAATTGGTCGCGGAACAGGGAATCCAACTGCCTGACACGGCCGTCATGGCCGTACATCGGGGCCGCATCGATTTGCTTGAATCTCATCTGGGGTGTGACCCGCAATTGACCGGGCGAACCTTTTCCCTCGCGGAGATCTATCCACCCGAACTGGGCTGCGGTCCCGATCTTTCCTACGGACTGCACGGCACACCCCTGGCTGGGTCGACGCTCTTGCATATCTGCGTCGAGTTCGACGAGATCGAAATCGCCCGCTGGCTGATCGAACACGGCGCTGACGTGAATGCGCGCGCCGAGATCGACGCCGACGGATTCGGCGGTCACACGCCATTGTTCGGCTGCGTGGTGAACAATTCTTATCTGTGCGGACGGCAGCGCGATGGGGCATTCGCCCGCCTCCTCCTGGATCATGGCGCCGATCCGAATGCTCGCGCTACGATCCGCAAGCAGCTCCACTTTGTCCCCGATGAGTCGATGCACGAGTATCGCGATGTCACTCCGCTAGCATGGGGCGATCAGTTCCAGGGCCAGGGATACCACGACGACTGGGCCAGCAAGCCGGCGATGCAGTTGATTGTTGAGAGGGGAGGGCACATCTGACGCTGCAGAATTTGATCCATCCCGGTTCAGCAAAAGCCTCATCCTACCTGGCCTATGAATACGCAGGCAAAATTCGATAACAATGGCTTCGTAACGATCAGCCCCAAGATTCTTTACTTCGGAACGCCGGTAGCGCTCATTACTTCCATGAACGAAGATGGTTCGCCGAATCTTGCTCCAGTCTCTTCTTTCTGGGCGTTGGGCTGGACGATCACACTCGGCCTGCTGTCCGACACAAAAACGCTCGAAAATCTGAAGACGCGTCCCGACTGTGTGGTGAACCTTCCATCCCCGGAAATGTGGCGGCAAGTGGAGAGCTTGGCGCCTCTGACAGGAAGGAATCCTGTTCCCGAAGACAAGCAGGAAAAATTCCGCTTCGAGAAAGACAAGTTTCGAGCGGCAGGCTTCAGCCCCTGGCCGAGCGAAGTGGTCTCAGCGCCTCGCGTGCGAGAATGCCCAGTTCAAATGGAAGCGGTCGTCCGGAAAATCCATAATCTGGAGGGCGATGCCAAACTTCGGAAGTTAGGCGGCGGAGCGGCGGTTGAGGTCGAAATTCTCAAAGTTCACGCTCACCGCAACTTCGTCCTGATGGACCACTATATTGATCCCGGTAAATGGCAGCCGCTCGTGTACAACTTCCGGCATTATTTCGGGCTTGGGGAGGAACTAGGCACCACATTCCGCGCCGAAGTATAAGCGCCGCCATGAAATCGCCCTTGTCACGTCCCCTTGGCGCGTGCTAAGGTGCGCCGTTCCCCTGTTTGGAATGTGCCCCTTGAGGCAACGAAGACGACCTTAATCCCATCCCACGCCCTAAAAAGGATTCTGCCCATGAGTAGCCCCGTTACAGAGATTCCAACAAAGACGAAACACAAGCCCTACGTCCCCGAAACCATGGAGATGAAGGAATTCACCCTCCGCGCCCTGCTGATCGGGCTGGTGATGACCGCGATCCTGGGTTCGGCAAACGCCTATCTCGGACTCAAGGCCGGTATGACCATCGCCGCAACCTATCCGGCGGCCGTAATCGGCATGGCGCTGCTTCGTCTGATGAAGGGCTCGCTGCTCGAAGAAAACATCGCCCGAACTGTCGGCTCGATCGGGGAATCGGTCGCGGCCGGAGCGGTGTTCACGATCCCCGCATTCGTCATGGCGGGACTATGGCCTGGCCTGACCCGCGATCAATACTGGAAAACTGTGGCGCTGATGGTGATCGGCGGGACGCTCGGCATCCTCTTCGTTACACTCTTGCGGCGCGTGATGGTGGAAGATCCCGAGCTTCCTTACCCGGAGTCAGTGGCAGCGTCGGAAATTCATAAAGCAGGACAGCAAGGCGCGAAGGCCGCAAAGATTCTCTTTGCCAACATGGGATTCGGCGCCTTCATGTTTCTGCTGGGCGCGGTAAACGTCTTTTCCGCGAACAACACGTTCCCGGTGAAGATCAGCGCGCTGGGTAAGCGGCTGCTGCTGCGCACCAGTACGAATCCCAACGTAGCAACGACAATCACAGGTGGGACCTCCTTATTCACAGCACCCGATATCAGCCCTGCGTACCTAGGCGTGGGATACATTATCGGACCGCGGCTCGCGGCACTGAACTTTGCCGGCGGCGTGCTGGCGTGGGGTCTCTTGGTTCCGCTCCTCACTTTCACGATTGGGCCCTACATTCAAGCGGCGCAGCCGGCTGGGCAAGAACTCTCGTGGACGACTCTGTCTTTGGCTATCTATTACTCAGTTGTGCGTCCGATCGCGGTGGGCGGGATGCTCGTGGGCGCCACTTACACGCTCTTCAAAATGCGCAAGCAACTGGCGGTCGGCATGGGCCGCGCAGTTTCTGATTTGAAGAAATCGGCGGCCGCACACGCTGCCACGAGCCGTACCGAACGCGATCTCCCGGCCAAGGCCATCTTCGCCGGGATAGCGCTCGTGTTCATCGCGATGATCGTTCTCTACTACTACTTCATCAGCGGCGCGGGGAATCTTTCGAGTTCCAAGGTGCTGGCAGGATCACTCGTCGCGGCGGGAGTGATGATAATCGTCGGATTCTTTTTTGCCGCCGTTTCCGGAAATCTCGTGGGTATGATCGGGTCGTCGAACAATCCCGTCTCCGGGCTCACGCTCTGTACGCTCGTAATCGCAGCACTGCTGATGGTAGCTCTGGGAGTCTCGGGAACGGGCGGAGTCGCCGCGGTACTCGGCGTAGCAGCGGTAATTTGCGTGTCGTCGGCCGTCGCCGGTGAAATGCTGCAGGACCTGAAAGTCGGCCACATCCTCGGCGGCACACCATCGAAGATGCAGATCGGCGACTTGTTCGGAATCGTCGTCGCCTCGCTGGTACTTTTCTTTCCGCTGGCTGTACTCGATAAGGCGTATCACTTCGGCAGCCCGGCATTGTCGGCTCCACAAGCGGGCCTGATGGCGATGCTCTCTAAGGGCATTGTCGGCGGCGACATGGCCTGGCCGCTGGTCGTGGTCGGTATCCTCCTCGGTATCTCGATGATCATGATCGAAGTGAAGAGCGTGATGCTCTTCTCCGTCGGCATGTACCTGCCACTGGGCACAACATTTGCCATCTTTGTCGGCGGCGTCATCCGTTGGGCTACCGACAAGCTTCGCGATCGCCGCGGCCTAAACGATGCGCAGAAGGCGCGGGTGGACAACGCCGGAGTGCTCACGGCTTCGGGACTGATCGCCGGAGAAGCCCTCTGTGGCCTGGTAATCGCAGGACTTGTCGGTTCAGGGAAAGACGTAACGCTAGTTCACTGGACGCCCTCGATCTGGGTGGCCGTCGCGGCCCTGGTCGTGCTCGTTCTTGTGATGATCCGAGTACCGCTAGCCAACGCCGGCAGCCCGGACGAGCCCGCACCACCGACAGCGATAATGTAATAGTTTCGCCGCCAAGGACACGAAGGCACGCGAAGGATCCCGATTTCCTTCGTGTAACTTTGTGTCCTTCGTGGTTTATGGTTTGTAAAGTGTCCATCTCAGAAAATGTCGCGAAACTGAAGGAACGGATCGCGAACGCGGCCAAGCGGGCAGGTCGGGGTCGCGAAGAGATTGCCTTGATGGCAGTCACAAAGACCCATCCGCCCGAACCAATTCGCGAAGCCTACGACGCCGGCCTGAGACTCTTTGGTGAGAATCGCGTGCAGGAGTTCGCAGGCAAAGCCAGCGCTCTTGCGAGTCTTCCGGCTGCCGAATGGCACATGATCGGCCATCTGCAAACCAACAAGGCTGGCAAGGCGGTAGAACTATTCAGCGCCGTTGATTCCGTCGACTCGCTAAAGTTGGCAGAGAAGTTAAACACCGCGGCCCAAGCCTGTGGGAAGAAACTGGCCGTCTTGATCGAAGTCAACGTCGGGGGAGAAGAGGCCAAAAGCGGCGTCGCGCTCGGTTCTCAAGAACTTGAAGACCTGCTCCAGGCTGCTCCTCGCCTCAAAGCACTTGAATTTCGCGGCTTGATGACGGTGCCCCCATACACGGATGATCCCGAAGGCGCGCGGCCGTATTTTCAGAAGTTGAGAGAAGTGCGCCAGACGATTGCTTCGCGAAACCTTCCCGCAGTCAGCATGGATGTACTTTCGATGGGCATGTCGCATGACTTCGAGGTAGCCATCGATGAAGGCTCCACATGCATACGCGTCGGAACGTCAATCTTTGGCGAAAGAGCAAAACCATAATCCCGCTCGTTCTTGCATGCAGCATCGATACCTCTTGTCATCCTGATGGCGCCGTTTTTTGGCGCCGGAGGACCCATGCAACTCTGCCAGTGAGACCGGTGCGGCCGGTGTACTGCATAGGCCTCTACCATACAAAAACGCAGGCCATCAGGATGACAAGCGCCGCTGCACTGCCTCCGCATCCGGCTCAAACGGATGATGCTCAAACCATTCCAGACTCAGATCCCGCCAAGCCGGATTGACTGACACAATCAGTGCAATCTTCTTGTTCCGCAGCCAGCGCTTGATCTCTTTCTCGCGTTCGATGGCTTTGTGCACATCCTCGTAGCGCTCGAAGTACACAAGCCGATCAAGTTTGTATTTGCTTGTGAACTGCGAAGCCATTGCAAGTTTGTGCCGCCGCACTCGCCCAGTGAGATTCCCGGTTATCCCGGTGTATAGAGTTTTCGAGCGGTTCGACATGATGTAGACGAAGTAAGTCTTAGGCTCACGCATAAGATGTTCAGTCTGAACGCCAAGCAACACTGAAGTCTGTGACGGATGAACATGGACTTGTGGAAAAGCCTTGTCATCCTGATGGCGCCGTTTTTTGGCGCCGGAGGACCCATGCAACTCGCTTGCAATGCTCGTGCAGACCGGGATTGCATAGGTCCTCCGGCCTGCAAAAAGCGCAGGCCATCAGGATGACAAGGGATGGAAGTGCTGAACTCATCTGTTTGTCGAGGGTGAGTCTGCAGCCAAGCGACCGAAGTCTGTGACGGATGAACATGGACTTGTGGAAAAGCCTTGTCATCCTGATGGCGCCGTTCTTTGGCGCCGGAGGACCGATGCACCTCTGCTTGCACCGCTCGTGCAGACCGGGACTGCATGGGTCCTCCGGCCTGCAAAGAACGCAGGCCATCAGGATGACAATGGATGGAAGTGCTACACTCATCCGTTTGCCGAGGAGGTCCCATTCATGCGCCGTCTTCTTCTCGCCTTTCTTATTCTTCCGTTCGCGTTGTCTGTGGTAGGTCAGGCCAAGCATCCCTTCACCTTCGAAGACATGATGAAGCTGAAGCGAGTCGGCGATCCGCAGGTCTCGCCCGACGGCAAGTGGGTGATCTTCAGCGTGGTCGACGTCGATCTCGCCGCCAACACCAAGACACCCCACGTGTGGATCGTGCCAACGGCGGGTGGGCAGGAACGCGAAATCATCGCTGATCAAGACGCTGACCGCCCGCGCTGGGCGCCGGATGGAAAGCGGTTCTCGTTTTTGTCCACGAAAGATGGGGGCTCCCAGGTCTGGATCGCGGATTTTGATGGCGCGGCAGGAACAGTCACGCAGAAGGACAAGCTGACTTCGATGGCCACGGAAGCCGGCGGGGAACTGTGGTCGCCGGACGGAAAGAACATTCTTTTCACGTCGGATGTGTATCCAGAATGCGACGGAGATCCTGGCGCGGAGGCTACGTGCAATGCCAAGAAGCTGAAAGAGGCGGAGCAGTCGAAGGTCAAGGCGATGATCTTCACGCGTCTGCTCTATCGGCACTGGAACGCTTACAAGGAGGGTAAGCGTGCCCATATTTTCGTCTTGGATATCAACGACGGAACGATGGGAGTACAGTT
>Ga0209060_10000595_pt1 | contig 59672 bp, 42 predicted proteins | sample Coa_R1_8_FD_187155 | JGI IMG/M metagenome (GOLD analysis project Ga0209060, IMG submission 187155) | Surface soil microbial communities from Centralia Pennsylvania, which are recovering from an underground coalmine fire - Coalmine... | ecosystem: Environmental > Terrestrial > Soil >...
ATTATGGTTAATTTCACGGACGAGGAGGCCAAAGCGATCGTCGACGAAGCCCATCGCCTCGGCAAAAAAGTTGCGGCGCACGCCATCGGCAGCGATGGCATCGCGGCCGCTCTTCGCGCCGGCGTCGACACAATCGAACACGGCGACGGCCTCACCGAATCCGAAATGGACGAAATGGTGCGGCGAGGCATTTACTGGGTGCCCACGATCACCGTCGGCGCTTACGTCGCGCCCGGCCGCGGTGGTAACTGGGTGAAGATGGTCGACCTCGAAAAGGCCGCGTTCCAAAAAGCGCTGAAGAAAGGCGTAAAGATCGCACTCGGGACCGACGCCGGCGGATTCGATTGGAAGCAGCTGAACGCCGCTGAAGAATTCAAGTATTACGCCGACTACGGAATGACGCCGATGCAAGTCATTCAATCCGGCACCGTGGTCACTGCCGCGCTGCTTGGCTGGTCGGAAAAGCTCGGCACCGTCGAAGCAGGGAAGTGGGCCGACCTTGTCGCCGTCTCCGGCGATCCGCTCAAAGATATTTCCGAACTACAAAAAGTGAAGTTCGTAATGAAAGCCGGCGTCGTTTACAAAAACGACCTGCACTAGCCACACTCGAGGTTGACTAGAACTTCGGCGGCAAAAACTTGCTCGGGTCCGGCGTCATGCCTTCCCGCGTCGCCTTCGAATGGTCCTCAACGGCACCCACCGCCGCGACCAGGCATGAATAGAAGAACGCGCGGAAGCTCTGCCGAAACTCTTCCGTAATCCGCTCGCCGACGCGGCTGACTTCCTCTTCAAGCGCTTGCCGCCGCGCGTCGCACGCGGAATGATTCTGCGCTTCGAGCGCCGCCAGATTCGACGTGATGCGCTGCGACGTGTCCGACATCGTCAACGCCGCGTGCGTGTCTGCCTGCCGCCGGAACTCTGCGTACGATTGCCGCGCCGCGCTTTCCACTGCCGCCAGCGCCTCCGCCGACCTTGCTTCCATGTGCGTCGTCGTTTCGCGGGCAATGTTTCTCGACTCTTCGAGGACACGCACCAGGTGCCGGTCCGCCGCCTGCGCCGCGTTCATGTGAAACTCTTCCGCCGCCTTCAGTTGCGTGCGCTCCAGGTGCGAATTGAGCATCGGTTCCAAATCGCGCACGGCGCGTTCGGCAACCGCCTTCGCTTCTTCCAGATCCCGCCGCGCCGCAGTCGTGTGCTTCTCCACGCGCTCCAGAATTTCTTCTGCGCGAATCCGGTAGCCATCGAGCTCCGCGTCCCAGCGCACGCGCACATCTTCGATCCGCTCTTCCAGTCGCTCCAGCAACTCGCTGCGCGTCGCATGGAGCAATGTGTTGCGTTGCTGCGTCGAAGCCTCTTCCACCTGCACGATGCTGCCTTGCCGTGTCTCTTCGATTGCTGCGAGCGCTCGCTCGATCGCAGGCTGCAGCAACTTGTCGAGTGCCTCGCGCACGGCGGTCTCCGCCGCTTGTTGCATCTTGCCGCGCATCACGCGGATCAGTTGATCCTGCGTCAGCACCAGCCGTCCCGTTTTTGGAGCAACCTGCGGCGCAGCCGCCTCGGGGACTGCGGCCGGTGCCGGTATGCCATTTCTTCCGGCATCTACTTCTTCCACTTCCGCCGCTTGCTGCTCCGCTGCCTTCGCATCTGCTTCGAAGTCCGGCCGTTGCGGCTTCGGCATTTCCACCAGCACCGACGATCTCGCCGGTCCCGTCGCGTTCGCCGTCTCGCCATTGCCCCGGAAACCGCGCTCCAACGCATTTAGCCAATCCGCAGGGGGAGCCGGAATGCTCCAAACGTTCCCCGGCGTTTCCAGTTCCACGCCGATGTGATGTAGTTCACGAGGGCTTTGTGGAATGTGTACGGACTTCACCTGCGCCCGCACGCTCGTGGAAATTTCTCCCATCGCCGCTTCGCCCAACTGCAGCGTAACCCACGTCCCCACGTGCAAATCGTGCCGCGATGGATACCGGCAGCCGTGCAGATTGACGCTGATGGCCGACGTCCGCTCGAGGAAATCCTGACCGGTCGTATCGCGTCCGGAAATAAAAATCGGAACTGACCGTTCGATGCGCGTGCTGCGCCGCAATTCGATCCCCGAATGGACGCGCGGTGGCGTCCCAAAAAACGCTTGGCTCAAGTTTCCGCTCCGCCTCTACGGATGGGGCTCACAAGCAAGACCGCCTGTCTGCAAACGTTTCCGCTTGCACCCCAAGGCGTCCAGCTTATTCCGGGCACATTCGTGCGAAGAGGCTGTGGAACGCCGAAATTATATAAACACCGCCGCTCCGGCGCAATGCACAGAATTAGGTTCCGTCTGCGCTGTTGCCGCAAGCCAGCCTAAGCGCTGGCGGAAGAGGAAGTCCTCTGTCGCGCGACTTCCGCGAGCCCAAACGCATTCAGCAATTGCTGCTGAATCTGATCCGTCAATTTGTTGATCTCCACCACACCCGGCCCGCCGGATCCGATCCGATACCGCAATTGCCGCTTGCCGAACGGCGTGCGCAGAATCTCCAGCGCCAAATCCGCTACCTCCTTGGGATCCGCTGCCGCAGTCGTCAGCGTCGCGTTCAATTTCTCGGGTACCGCTTTCATCGCGCCATATGAACCCAGCCGCGCCGGGTCGTCGCCCCGGTCTATCTTTCCAAAAATCTCCGTCTTGTATGCGCCGGGCTCCAGGCTCACCGAATCGATTCCCGATTCCGCCAGTTCATAGCGATACGCTTCCGTCATTGCTTCGAGCGCAAATTTTGATGCGCAATAGATTCCGAACGCGGGAATTACCACGCGCCCCGCCCCGCTGCTTACTTGCAGCAGCAGCCCGCTCTTCTGCTTGTGCATCTGTGGCAGCACCGCACGCGCCACGCGTTGTACGCCGAAAACGTTCGTGTCAAAAATCTTCTTCGCCTGCTCCACGGTGATCGCTTCCATCAAATCCAGATAGCCGAAGCCGGCGTTGTTGACTGCGACGTCCAGCCGCCCGGTTTTCGCAATCGCCGCGGCCACGGCGCTATTTACCGACGCCTCGTCCGTGACATCCATTTCGAGGACTTCCAATGCCACTGAGTTTTGCGTCGCAAACGCCCGTAAACTCTCCGCCGACTTTGCATTCTTCCCCGCGACGCCGCGCATCGTCGCGAAAACGGAATAGCCCACCCGTGCGAATGTCTCCGCGAATAGCCTCCCGAAACCGCTGCTTGTCCCCGTAATCAGCACGACTTGTTTTTGTTCGCTCATCGCCAAAATTCCTCTCTTCTCTACGGCAAAACGCCGTCAAAACTGTTCAGCAGCGCATGCTGAGTATCCTTCGCAGTCGAATTCGCCATGCCACGCCGCACCATCAGCGCCGTCTTCATTCCCGCCGCTTGCGCCGCGTCCAATTCCGCCGCCACGTCGGAAACAAAAAAGATGCGGGCAGCCTCAATGCCGAGCGCATTCGCAATCGCTACGTAGCTCGCCGCTTCGCGCTTCGGTCCTGTCGACGTGTCAAAATACGCGCCAATATTAACCGCTAAGTCCCCCGCGACCGAATGGCCAAACAAGAGCCGTTGTGCCAGCACGCTGCCCGAAGAAAATACCGCGATTCTTTTGCCCGCCTTTTTCCAGCGCTGAAACGCGCGTGGCACATCTTCATAAACTTCACCGCGTAGCTCGCCGCTCAAAAATCCCTCTTCCCAGATTTTTCCCTGGAGCGCTTTCAAAGGAGTTGACTTGCCGTCGATCGCCACAAGATGCCGCACATAGTCCGACGCGGTCGTAATCTCCTCGTCCGATGTGCCGCGCATCCAGACGCCAACTTGCGGATCCCTCGCCGCATCCGCCGCTTGTTCTGCGCGAAGCTCGCTCAGCAGTCGCTTGACTTCCGGATCCGCAGAGTGTCGGTACAAATAGGTCTCCACGTGCGCGCTCGCGAACGGAAACAAAGTCTTGTAGACGAAATCAACGGGAGTCGTCGTTCCCTCGATGTCCAGCAGCAGGCAATCGATCGCGGAAGTTTCGGCGAGTACTGCCAAGGTCAGCTCAGATTGGCGCGGTTCGGAAAATACTTTGGCCCGAAGCACACCGGCTCATATCCGCGGTCCACGCCGCTCTCGGTGTAGTGCGGCGTCCATCCGCTCATGTCCTGGAAAAGTCGAATCGCGCGGATCCGGCGCTCCTGGCACAAATCAAACCAGTGCCACGTCCCGCGCGGCACCCGCAGCAAATCTCCCGCTTCGACCGTAATCGAAACAACTTTGCCTTCGCGTGGATGAATGTGAAAAATGCCGCGGCCCTCGATGATGAACCGCACTTCATCTTCATCGTGCCAGTGTTCGCTGTTGAAGCGGTTCAGCATAGCGTCGAGTCCCGGCGTTTGCGGCGACACGTCAATCACGTCCGCCGTGGCGTAGCCACCCTGAGACTTCAGCCGCTCAATCTCCGGCGCATATGCTTCCAGAATTTCTGCCGCTGAAGCGTTCGCCGCAACTTCGTGCGCAGGCTTCCAGCGTTCGTAGTCAATTCCCATCGACGCCAGGTGCGCGCGCACCTCTTCGAATTCGCTCAGCGTCTTCTTCTCATCCGGAATATTCAGTGTCGCCATAAATTTCGATTCCGCTGCCGAACCTCAAATCAAAGTTGCTTGTCATCCTGGGCGCCTCCATGAAAATGCGCCAAGGACCTCAACTCAACTCCCATGCTCCGCCAACTCGCGCCGCCCCACAACTTCTAACAAAAACTCAAAAATCTCCACGTGCCGCCGCGCCTGCGCCAAATCCTCGCCCCAAGTATATAACCCGTGCCCGCGCAGCAGGAATCCGTGTGGCCGCGGATCCTGCTTCAACAACGCCTCAACCTCTTTCGCCAGCGCCGGAATGTCCTGCGAATTTTCGAAGATCGGAATCCACTCTTGGTGCTCGTGCGTCTTTACGCCTTCCAGCCCCTTCAGCATCTCGTATCCGCGGATCGCCAGGCTCTTCTTCGCCGCATGCCGGTCGGAGAGAATCGTGCTCCACACAGAATGTGTGTGCAGAACGCAGCCCGCGCCGCGCGCCCGCACCACCGCAACATGCAGCAGCGATTCCGCGGAAGGCCTCCCGTCGCCGCGCAACACATTCACATGGTCGTCAATCTGTAAAAAATGTTTCTTGCCGAGTTTCGATTTATCCAGACCCGACGAAGTAATCAGCAGCCGCACCGGCTGCAGTTTCAACACCGCGGAGTAATTTCCGCTTGTTCCCAGCGCCCAGCCGCGCGCATGAAACGCGCGGCCCGTGTCCGCCAGCTCTGTCGCTAATTTTTTGGGGTCCGCAGCTTTTTTCTTTGCCACGCGTCTCGGCTCCATCGTATCGAGCCGATTATCGCACGCTTGTCCCGTTCGCGAAGTAGTCCGCTCGCGCCACCGTCAATTCGCCTTCACAGCCTCAATCACGCTCAGCGGCGACTTCGTTTGCACAATCTTCGTCACGTGGAATCCCGCTCCCTCAAACAATGCGCGGTACTCTTCCTCCGTGCGCTCTTTCCCGCCCGGCATCAGCAGCATTTCCAAATCAAGCCACTTCCCCACGCTCGGCGCGTTTCCCGGTGCGATCACGCCTTCCAGCAAAATCACGCGGGCATCCGCCGGCGACGCCTTGTGAATGTTCTTCAAAATCGCGGTCGCTTTCGCATCATCCCAATCGTGAATGATGTTCTTCATAATGTACGCGTCCGCTTGCGGCACTTCCTTGAAAAAATCGCCCGAACAAACGCTGCATCGCCCCGCGAGCCCCAGTGACTCAATCCGTGGCTTTGCGCCATTCACAACATGTTCCCGGTCGAACAGCTTCCCGCGAATCTCCGGATACTTCACCAGAATTTCCGTCAGCACCTTGCCGTGCCCGCCGGCAATATCAATCAGCGTCTTCGCGTTCAAATAGCTGAAGTCGTACGCCTCGAGCGCCGCCGGAATCACCACCGCGCTGAAATCCGTCATCGCATCGTTGAAAATCTCACCGGTGATTTTGTCTCTCTCGAAATATTCGAAAACGGAAACGTTGTGGACTTTTTCCACCACCGTTTCGCCCGTCTTCAGTGCATGCATCATTTCTGGAGCAGTCTCGAAGTGAATCCGCGTCGCGAGGAAGAGCATCATGTTGCGCATCGATCCCTTCGCATCGCGGCGAAGTAAATCCGCCGCCGGCGTCAGCGCAAATGTTTTCGGCGCTTGCTCCTCAAAAACCCCCGCGGCCGCGAGCGCGCGCAATACGCGATAGAGGGGTTCCTCTTTTACGCCGCTTTCCGCCGCAAGCTGCGCCACGCCTTTCGGCCCGTTCTTCAACTTCTCCGCAATTTCGAGTTCCGCCACGCAGCCCAGCGCTGCCGTCGTCATGAACCCAAGCCCCATCTGGAACAACTGCTCCACCGGGTGCACTCCCGTTTGTGTCGGCCGTGATGGCGCGTCTGCGTTGCCTTGAACCGCCGCATTTGCAGCACTCATCCTTTTTCCTCCGTTTTGCTTTTGAACTTTCTCCCTGGAAATTGGGGACCAACCGTTGCCGTATCTTAGACTCACTTTGCAGGGCTGCCCACAAAAAAAAGAAAGGCCGGACCGAAGTCCGGCCTTTCTCGACTTATTTGTTTCACCGCGCGTTTCGCGCTCTTAATTCTGCGTCTTCAAATCCCGCAACATTCTCTTCACGCCCTTATTAACGTGCTCATGATCCAGCCCGTTCCAATCCAGAGGTTTTTCATACGTCGCACGAAACGCCATCTTGTCGTCCACTCGCCGCACCAAATCAAGAATAATCGTTCCTTCCCGGTAGCGGACTGTCCTCACCGCATAGCCCGTCGGTCCCCAATATCCCCACGACTGCCAGCATCCGTAATAGCCGCAAACGAGCACCGGTTGGTCTACGGGCACCGCCACGCGTTCGCGATGGCTCTCAATGCCCACCTGATAGTCCACCAGGAAATCCGCCGCAGCCGGATCGGTCACCTGCGTCAAACCTTTCGCCGAGAGCGTCTGCTCAATCGCAATTCGCGTCCGCATATGCACCATGTCTTTTTGCGGATCGTTGTATCGCGGAAATTCGCGTTGCGGACGCTCACCTCGCGGCGCAATCACGTCGCGCGAAATCACCTTCCGCCCGCCGTCTTCCCGCGCTGCCTGCTGCGTCGGTTGCGGACGCCAGGCCCACGTCATTCCGTGCTGCACGCGTACGCTCGGATCGCGGTCAACCACAACATGCTCATCGCATCCAGCCAGCACTCCCACGCACGCCAGCGCCACAACACCCAGCAGCCCTGCCCCAATCTTCCGAAAGCCCATTGTCTTCATGACGAACCTCTCCACTCCATCTAACCCGGCCGCCACCAAAAAGTTTTGATGCCTTTTCCCCTTAGCCATTCCTGTTTGCCTTGCAGGGGCGCTCTTACGATGGTCGCGTCATGAATGAAATTGGTCTAAATGGCGGATCTTCTGATCCAATTCGAAGCGCTGGTGGCATAGGCTTCAGCCTGTGCTCTTACGACCTCACTCCCACCACGCAGCCCAATCCACGCCGGACCACCGCCTTCAATTCGCAGCGCCGGTTTCATGCCTGTGCTCTTAGGTAGGCATAGGCTTCAGCCTGTGCTCTTACGACCTCACTCCCACCACGCAGCCCAATCCACGCCGGATCACCGCCTTCAATTCGCAGCGCCGGTTTCATGCCTGTGCTCTTAGGTGGCATAGGCTTTAGCCTGTGCTCTTACGACCTCACTCCCACCACGCAGCTCAATCCACGCCGGACCACCGCCTTCAACTCGCAGCGTAGTTCCTATGTCTCACTTCACGCCGCGCCCCAATCCTCCGGCGGAAACTCCACTGGCCAAAACTTCGGCGACGGCTCCGCAAACTCAAACCCCACCGCCGTAAATCCTCCTGGTGGGTTCTCCACTCGCACCACGCGCGCCGCTGCCTTCTTCCCCGATCGCGGATGCATCAGCTCAATCGGCTGCCCCGGCTTCACTTCCATCTGCAATTTCACGAGGCCCCCATGCGCGTTCACTACCATCGTCTGCGTCTCTTCCCGCATCGGTTCGTGCTCCAGCGTTTCCGCCAGCACTACAATCGGAATCTGCAGCATCACGCGTTCACTTCGCCTGCGGTTCGCACCCGTCGAAGGAGACATGGTTTCGCTCGTTTCATGCCGCAACCCACGAACCCGGGCGGAGGTTCTTGGCTGGGCCAACAAAGTTTCGCTCATTGTGCACCGATTTCCGCAGCACAGCCACTCTTGGCTGCGCCCCTGTTTCTCGGCGCCGCCGTCATGCCCTTCGCCTCAACGCAACGCCATTTCCCCTGCAACAACTCCCGCTCCTGAGGTATCATAGGATTTTGCTAAACCATTGACTTAGGAAGAAGATGCCGACTGAAACCAACGGAAAAGTGCTCTTGCGCGTGCGCCCTCGCGGCTTTTGCGCCGGCGTGGTTCGCGCTGTGGATATCGTCGAATTGGCCCTCGAGGCTTACGGCAATCCCGTCTACGTTCATCACGAAATCGTTCACAATACCTACGTCGTCGAGCAACTTCGCCGCCGTGGCGCCATTTTCGTCGAAACCATTGAAGAAGTTCCCCACGGCGCAGTCCTCGTTTTCAGCGCACACGGCGTTCCTCCCACCGTTCGCGACGAAGCCAAAGCGCGCAACCTCAAAGTCATTGACGCCACTTGTCCGCTCGTCACCAAGGTCCACTTCGAAGCACTGAAATTTGCCCGCGAAGACAAGACCATCATCTTGATCGGCCACAAAGACCACCAGGAAATCATCGGCACCTCCGGCGAAGCTCCCGACCGCACCATCGTCGTCGATTCCGTCGAAGCCGTCGATGCCCTTGAAGTTGAGCATCCCGACAAGCTCGCCTTCCTTACCCAAACGACTCTGAGCATTTACGATACGCAGGAAATCGTCGCGCGCCTCCGCCAGAAGTTTCCCAAAATCGTCGGCCCCAAAAGCGATGACATTTGCTACGCCACGCAAAATCGCCAGGACGCTGTCGAACAAGTCGCACAGGACGTCGATCTCATTCTCGTCGTCGGTTCGCAAAACAGCTCCAATTCGAATCGCCTTGTTGAAGTCGCCGAGCGCCGCGGCGTCAAAGCCGCTCTCATCGACTCCGCTACGGACATCGATCCCAAGTGGCTCGAAGGCGTCAAAAGCGTCGGCCTCACCGCCGGTGCCTCCGCTCCCGAAGTCTTGGTCGAGCAGGTCAGCCAGCGCCTCGCCGAACACGGATTTACGGACCAGCGCGACCTCGATCTGATTCGCGAGGACGTTCGCTTTACGCTTCCACCGGAACTGGCCACCATCGCGCCTGCTCCGCGCCGGTAGCGTAGCCTTTAGGCTGCGTCAACGGTTCCGGCCACCTGAGCCTTGGCAAACTCCAAGGTCGGTTGTGGTCCACGGTTTCGCAGGGTCGGTTCTTGTGGGCGGAATTGTAGGCGGCTTTTGTAGGGGCCGCTTTCCGAAGCGGCCCGCCGTTGTCAGAGGTTTTGTGCGGTCGGCCTTTGTAGGTGGTTTTTGTAGGGCCGGCTTTCCGAAGCCGGCCATGCAGTGTAAATTAATGGCAATACCGATCGCGATGCGTCGGGGGACCAACGCCCGCGATCAAAAACCCAGGCTTCAGCCGTAAATCAAACTAGGGGGCAACCTTGGCGGTCAAAATCGCCCGTCAGCAGAAGAAGATTGCCTTGATTGGCGCGCCTTCCAGCGCCGCCGCATTTCTTCCCGGAGGTGAAAAAGCGCCCGCCGCTTTGCGAGCCGCCGGTCTCGTTGAACGCCTCCAATCCGCCGGTTTCGAAGTCATCGACCACGGCGATTGCACTCCCCGCCTCTTCGCCGATGACGACGAACACCGCCGTGCTCGCAACGTCAATGAAATCGTCGCCGGTCTCACCGAGCTCAAAACGCGCACCGAGCTTGCCGTAAAAAGCGGCGCCCTCGTCCTCGTTCTTGGTGGCGATTGCGCGCAAACCATCGGCCTTCTTACGGCTGCCCGCCGTTATTACAAACATCTCAATCTTTTTTGGATGGATCGCGACGCCGACCTCAACAATCCCGCTACCACTCCCTCCGGCCGTATTGACGGCATGGTCGTCGCCTGCATTATCGGCAAGGGCGCACCCGAGCTTGTTCGCTTTTGGGGTGAACCACAGCTTGTCCGCGAACCAGACGTCTTTCTTTTCGGCATCGAACGCCTTGACCCGCCCGAGCAGGAATTTCTTTCCAAGTCGCCGATGCGCCACATGCTCGCCGCGGAAGTCCAGCGCAAGTCTCCTGCAGCCGCGGCAAAGGACGCCCTCACACATCTACACGCCGACTCGCGCGAATTCGTCGTCCATCTCGACACGGACCTTATTTCGAACGCCGAATTTCCCGCCGTCAACGTCCCTGCCGAAGGCGGCATGCCTCTCGCCGACGTCCGCTCCGCTCTCACGGAAGCCGTTCGCAGCAACTTCCTCGTTGGCCTCACCATCACCCAGTACAACCCCGACAAAGATCCCGACGCCTCCGGCGCCAAAAAACTCATCGATCTCCTCGTTGAGACTCTTTCAGTCCGTCTCGAGTCCACTGCCGCTCCCGAAACACCGCCCTCTAACGACGCTCCCGCTGCCGCTTCCGAGCACCAATAATCCAGCCCGCGCCGCTGCTTTTTTTCCACGCCCAGCTTGTAACGTTCTTCCTCCTGCTCGCACTACTCCGCACAGGGGTTTTCGGAGTTAGTTCGTCAAATTAGATCGTTTCGGCCTCCTTCCGCGAACTCTGCCCGGTCAGTTCCAAGAGGTTTTATGAAACGTGGCGGCCTTGCCATTGCCCTCGTCATTGTCCTAACAGGCGCTCTCCGTTGGGTTTCCCCTTCGAGCACCTCGATCACTGGTTCCGATTCTTCTTCCGGTTTGCCCGCAACACCGAATTCCCAGAGCAGTGCGGAAGTTAAGAAATCGGGTGGCACTCCCGCAAAGCGCTCGCACGGCCACACAGCGGAAGGCATTGAAGATGCCCTTTTCGCCTATTTCGGCGCCGATCTTGAACAAGAACTCTCCGTTGAAGAATCCGTTCAACTCGACCTCTACGAGCATTGGTTCGTGCCTCGCGCCGAAAGGCCCTCCACCCGCTTTGCCATCGCCATACTTCCCGATCCCGCCCACACTCAGCTGAATCTTTATTTTGATCGCGGCATCGAGGCCATCGAGCAAGCTGCCCAGGAGAGTGGATACAACTTTGACCGTGCCACGATGCCTTGGGATCTCGATGAGCATCCCGAATCTTCCGATGTCGATAAGCGCGAAGAAGAGGCGGCCAAGAAAGCGCTGCGCGAAAAATATCCCGGCCTCCTCATTTTCCGCCACACCCCGCCTTCCGCTTCCGCCGACAATGCTTCGAGCGTTCCTTCCCCCGGCTCCGAAGCGCACACCTTGCTCGTCTTTGTCGTTGGTGAGGCTCCGACCGGTGGCATTCGAAAAGATCAATTCGCCCACGCGCTCCAAATTATGAAAGCTATCGCGCCGGCCGCCGAAGCTGCAAAAATTCCGGCGCAGAAAAAACTCGCCATCCTCGGCCCCACCTTCAGCGGCTCGCTGCCTTCGCTGTCCACCGCCCTCTGGCAGGATCGGATTGCGCTCGAAGGAAAAACGACCCTCATTTTCAGCGGCATCGTCCGCGGTACCAAACCGCGCTGCGCCTTCGAAGCCAATCTTCCGCCCGGCGCCTTTTTCATTCCGTTCCAGGACAACGAAAGCCATTTGCTCGATCAGTTTTTCCATTTCGCCACGAAGACTGCCGGCTACGATCAAGACGACATTGCCATTCTCTCCGAAGACGAAACCGCCTACGGCGTCGCGCCTCCCGGTGATGTCGGACAGGTTCCGGCTAACCTGCTTCCCGCTCCCGACACCAAGGGAAAAAAAATCGCCGTGCAATCCTCGCTTCCGGCTTCGCCATCGCCATCTCGGCTCGATCCCTCCTGCTCCGTGCAAAAGTGGGATTCGCGCAACCTCCTCTCCATTCAATTTCCCCGCGGCATTTCGCAATTCCGTTCCGCCTACGTCCGCCAGACCGGCCTCGCCAGCGCGCAAAAAACCATCGGTCAGGGCAAGCCTGTCCTCCCTCTCGACCTCGAAGCCACGGGCAGCGAAGACGACACCGTCGCGCCGTATGCCAAGGCGCAATTTCCTCTTTCGCAGGAAGCTGTGATGCTCGGCATCATCGGCCGCCTCCATCAACGCCACCCGCGGCTTATCGTCTTGCGCTCGTCCGATCCGGTCGACCAGCTCTTTCTCGCCCGCTACCTCCGCCAGAATTTTCCCGAGGCCCGCATCGTAATCGCTTCGCCCGATTTGCTCTTCACGCGCGAAGACGATGGGCTGTTGCACGGCATTCTCGGCATCAGCAGCTATCCTCTCGTCCCTGACGTCGAACCGCACCTCACCCTTCCGGTCGGATCAGCGCTTCCGCAAACCCAGCGCGCTTTTCCCAGCACCAACGATCTTGGAATCTACAATGCCTTCGTCGCATTGCTTGCGGCGCAGAATGCTCCCGATTCCGCTCTTCGCACCGATGGGAACAGTTCGAATCCACAGCCCGATCTTCCGCTTGGTCACTTCGTTGATTACGGAAGTTTCAACGACTGGCGCGCCGATGCGAAAACGCCGCAACATCATTTGTACCCAGACGACTGGATTACGATTCTCGGCCGCGACGGTTTCTGGCCCTTGGTTGCGCTTCCGAACGACGCAAAAAGCGGTTTGCACTCCATCGCTGGAACGCCGCAGCTGCCATCTTTGCAGAAAGACGAGGTGCAGGACGTTGCCGCAACGATCCATACATCCCGCCCCTGGTTTTTTCTGTACTCGATTATTCTCCTCGCGCTCTTCATTCACAGTCTGATCGTGTGGTTCGCCAGCATCTTCGAAAGTCACGACTCCGCCGCGGTTTTTGGCGCGGCCGAGACGGCTTCCGACGCGGGACGTAAAAAAGATCCCGATCCGCTTTGGAAAAAATGGAACAACGCAAATCGCCGGCGCCGTTCCGCTCTTCTCGCCATTGGAACTTTCGACCTGTTTTTTATTCTCGAAGCCTTGGTCGGTGTTCGCTTCGCTGCGGTTAGCGAAACGGAAGGCCGGTCGATCACATTCGTTTTCAGCGTCCTGCCGCTTTTTTGTGTTGCGCTCGTCGCGGCTCATTTGTTTTTCCGCCGCGGCTCCCGCATTGTTGCTCTCGTTTTGTCCTCCATCGCAGTCGCCACAATCCTGCTTGTGAATGCGGACGACATTGGTCCCGCGTACTGGATGACTTCGCTCAGCGCGTATCGCGCCATGCATCTCACGTCCGGCGTTTCTCCCTTGCTGCCGATTATCTTTCTTTTCGGCGCGGGCTATTGCCTCATGTGGTTTGAATTGCAGGGCCTCTCTGTGACGGATTGCCGCCGGCCGCGCCTCCCTTCGCGCGCGGACGCCCCCACGGCATACGTTCGCGTGACGGAAGAAGAAACCGCGGAACTGCATCGCGTCAGCGTGCCGCTTACGGTTCCATGGCGAATCCTGAAGGCGATTTTGTGCCTCGTTCCGCTTCTTGTTCTTACCATTCACAAGGACGTGCGTCCGGTTCTCAGCATGGAAGGCGCTGCGTACGACCGCTGGTACGCCATTCTGCTGTTTTTTTCCCTGGCCGTTTTTCTTGGATGCCTCTTTCGTTTGCGCGCGATCTGGAATGAATGCCGCAGGCTCTTGGGCGGACTCGACAGTCTCCCCTTGCGCGAAGCCTTCGGCCGTTTGCAGGATTTTTCGTGGAGCCTGCTCTGGAGCCCTTCCGGAAGCACCATGCGCGATGCGTACAAACTCGTGTCCCGCGAACTCGAATGTCTGGGGAGACTCGAGCTTGCGCTACGCGACCGCGAGCGTTCCGGGTGCCCGGAACTCAGTCCGGAATCCGCTAAGACCGTCAACGATGCGCTCGCCGATGTTTTTAGCGCCGTGCGCCGTGCGCGCGCGCAATACAACGCGGCGATGGAGCTGCGCGAAAAAAAATGTTTCTGGATTCTCCGCTCCGACCATCCGGAAGCGGCGGGCCGTATGATCCGTGAATTCGCGCTCGTGCAAAAATTGCTCGCGCGATTCGCCGGCATCCTGATGAAAGAGATCCTCGTTTCGTTGTGGGCACAAAATCTTTCGCCGGTCGCCTCCTCCGTTCCGCGAGAGGCGCGCGGAGAAAAAAAACCGTTCCAGCGAATCGCGGAAGAATATGTTTCGCTCGTCTACGCGAATTTTCTGACGAGCATCTTGCTCCGCATGCGGACCCTGGTGATGGAGTCGGTCGGCATCTATCTTTTTCTTCTGCTCTCGATCAGTTTTTATCCGTTCGAGCCGAATCCCGCGATGTTCACGCTTGGCATTGTCTTGATTTTGGCGATGGCGCTGATTATCGGATTCGTTTATTCACAGATGCACAAGGACGCCGTTCTGAGCCGCCTGACTTCCACGACGGAAGGCGAACTCGGCGCGGATTTCTGGATGCAATTCATCGGCGCGGGAGCTGTGCCGGTTTTAAGTCTCCTTGCTGTGCAATTTCCCGCGGTCAGCAGGATTATTACCGGATTGCTCGAACCGGCGCTGCAATCGGTCAAGTAAAAACCCGCGCCTCGTTGACGTTACGATGTAGCCTGCCGCTGCGCTTTCTTTTTGGTATAGCGGAGCAGGCCCAGCCACGAAAGATAGAGGCCGCCGTTGAAAATATAGTGGTCGGCTTCGCTGTCGGAGACGGCGTGTTTCGTTTCTCCCGCAACGGCTTCGACAAATTCCTGGCCGGCAACTTCTTCCTGTTTCCCCGAACTCAACAAGGATTTCACCATGCTGCTCCAACTTCCGAGCCGTTCGCGATAGCGCGCGATGTGCGCGTGCGGATCGTTGGCATATCCAAAATGCGTCAAGAATAATTTTGCCGGCCGCAGCCGCTCGATCGCGTCGAGCGATTGATTCCATAATTCGATATCGATGTCCGGCGGCGGAGTAGCCGGCAAAATAAATTCATCGCCTTCGACGCTGATTCCGCCCACGTCGCCAATAAATGCCGTGCCGTCTTGCGCGTCCCAAAAAGTCAAATGGTGCGATGCGTGGCCCGGCGTGTAGAGAATTTCAAAATCCCGTTTCCCGATGGCGACGGTCTCGCCGCCTTCGAGCGCGCGCAAATTTTCCTCCGGTACCGGCAACACCGTTCCATAGAGGCGATCCATCTCCGCGCCGTAGAGGCGTCCCGCGCTTGCAAGCAGTTTGGAAGGATCGGCCATGTGCATGGCGCCGAATTCGTGCACGAACACGGAAAGCTTCGGGTTTTCCTGAACCAGCGCGCCGACGGCGCCCGCGTGATCGAGATGGATATGTGTGAGAAGAATGGCGTGCAGATCTTGTACGGAAATACCGAGGCGGCGGAGTTCGGCGCGAAGAGTTTCGATTGTCGAAGTCGGACCGGGATCGATCAGCGCGTTCACGCCGTCGGACTGGACGAGCGCGGCCGCGATGGATTTTGGTCGGCCCATCCAGTTCAGGTCCATCGTTTCGTACGCCGCGGGCGCTTTCTGCTCCATGCGAGAATTTTACCATCGCTCCTGACGCTGCTCGTGTCTGTCCTCGGAACGCGACACGGCAACGAGAGAAATCACTCAGTTTGAAGTCTTAGGCTCTGTTGCAGGAAGAGAGAATGTCTTTGGTGATTTCCAAGTTCTTTGGACGTGGTCAATCAAAGGGCTGACTTGAGCGGGTCGAACGGCGGCGGAGCTAACGAAGGTTCCGCTGCTAAAGAGGATGATTTGTCCGCCAGTGGTGTTGAAGGCCAAGCCATTGGCTCCCCAACGTATCAAGCGAAGAGGGTTGCCAGTTACGTTGGAGACCACAATTGAATTTAGCGGGGTGAAATGAACTAGATCAAACGACTCAATCGTGAAATTGGTCGAACCGACTTGAGATTGTGTCTGTCCCAGGAAGAAGGCCTTATTAAGACTTGAGTCCGGAACCATTACTCCAGAAGCAGCGAACAATCCAGCCGGGAGCCCGGTCGAAGGAGTCACGATGTGACCGTCATCTGAGTAAACGAGTTTGGTTCCTTGGTCATAGTGAATGCGGACGCCAAACGAAGAAAAGACTCCTCCATAGTCGTTACCGAAGACGGCTCCGCTTGAGTTGACAGTCAGCGTATAAAAGTCGAATCCAGTGTCTTCGTTGTTCGCCGCATAAAGAGCGGTCGCATCCGAGCCCCACTGAAGCGAGTCGAATAAGTGGCCTGTTCCAGAGAAACCAGGAACCGTCGTTGGTCTCATTGTAGCGTCATCGAAGATCTGAACTCCCCCTTGGGCGGCGGGGCTTACATTGAAGTTAGCGCGCGTTACTGCCGTCGTGTGTGGGGCTGCTGGCGGGACCTGCAAGTCCAAAGCGAAGTAAGGACCAAAAAACGAGTCTTTTCCAAGCGAATAGTTGATGTCGGAATTTAACCCCGGCAGCGTAAAGCGCTGCACTGAAGCAGACCCATCCAAACCCACATAAAGAAATTGGCTGTCATCCGAGATAGCCAGCACGTCCGGTTCGCTTCCTGCGAACTGAGATTTGATGATCGTGCCAGTGAGAGGATTGAGCACAGAGACCGTGTTTCCCGAGGCGGGGCCTGCCACGCTAGGGACAGAAAGGTAAATGACTTGGTTTTTGGGGTCCCAGACAAGATCGTTTGCCAACTGGGCCACAATTTGGTTTCCGCCGGCGTTGATCGCGAACGAGAGGGCATTGGAAGTTCCCCCGTCGGGAGCCGGCGTGGACACCGTAACGGAAGCGGACCCTGCCGACGCAATGTCAGCGGCGGAGATCTGTGCTTGAAGCTCAGTGCCGGAGACGAACGCGGTGGTTTGTGAGATTCCGTTCCATTCCACCGTGGACGAGGAGACAAAGTTCGTGCCCGTGACAGTGAGTGAGAAGGCCGCCCCACCTGCGGTCGCAAAAGCAGGGTTCAGGGAAGTGGCTGTTGGAGCGGGATTGTCCACGGCGAACGTAGAGGAGTTTGAAACCCCGCCGCCTGGCGAAGGATTGGAGACAGTCACTTGGATGGACGCGCCCGAGGCAATGTCGGCAGCAGTGATTTGAGCCTGGAGTTGAGTCGCAGACACGAATGAGGTTGCGCGCGCACTCCCGTTCCATTGGACGGTCGAAGATGATATGAAATTTGAACCCGTGACTGTAAGCACGAAAGCCGAACTGCCCGCCGTGGTCGAGCCGGGGCTAAGGGAAGCTATTGATGGGACGGCGTTGCCTCCGCTACCCGTGCTGCTGGTCCCGCCGCCACACGCCACGAGTTGACAGGCTATGGAACAGACAAGTGCAGAGGCTAGCACACGAAGAAGAAAAGACGATGCTGCTTGACGGTGCATTGAAAGGGTCTCCGGGCCAAAGCTGTTACTCTGAGAGGTACTAACTATGATATGTACCGTTGTTTGTCAATTAGAATAGATAAGTTTTGTCGAAGGTCTTTAGAAATGTTTCCTTCGCTACCTCGTTAAGAGATCCGATTCCGGCAGGTGGCCCGAGAGACGCGGCCCGCATCGCTGGCGGTTCCCCGAATTACTTCCTGTTTTTTCTCCTATTCCGTTCGTAGCGAAGCGAAATGAGGCCCTGCGAGTAGGATCTATTTTCGATGAGATCGAACTCGCGCTGCGGAAAGCCGCTGGGAAAAAGCGGAATGCCTTCGCCGATCAGCGTGGGAACAACGCCGAGGTAGAGTTCGTCGACCAGGTCTTCTTTCAGGAAATCGCGGATGAGTTCGCCGCCACCCATGAGCCAAATATGTTTTCCGGGCTGCTTGCGGATTTCCGCGATCGCCGTGGTTGGCGATTCGTTTGTAAATGTAACTCCATTTCGTTCGCCAGCCGGAAGGGATTTTGAAAGAACGAAATATTTGATCGGGCCGGTGAATGTGCCGCCCATTTTCAGTCCATCGTCGTAGGTTTTGCGCCCGAGGACGGCGGTGTCGATCGATTTGATGAAAGGGCCCATGGAATAGTCCTTGGGCATGAAAAGGAAATCGACGGAGCCATCCTTGCGGGCGATGTAACCGTCGAGGCTGATGCCGAGACCTGCGATGACTTTGCGCTTGGAGCTGGTTGTACTCGCTGGCTCGTTCTTTTTCTTCGACTTTCTCGCCGTCTTCCTTTTGGCCATTATCTAGCTCGCTCCCTTCTAGACGGGCACAGGCAGCAGTGACTGTGCTACTTGAGGACGAGGTCTCCCGCGGTGATGTGGGCATAGAGAGTGTACTTTCCGCTGCCGGATTTTGAGAAGGAGCGGAAGAGGCCGCCGTGTTCTTCGCCGAACGGCGCAGCGGAAATATCGCCGGCGAGGACGGAAGCTTCGACGCGGGAATAATCGGCAGGATTGCCGACGTCAATGGTCATATCGCCGGCGCGGAGTTCGACGTCTTTGCTGCCTACGATGTTTTCGATGGTGACGTCGCCGGCGGGAATGCGCGCGTAGAGTTCGGAGTTGCGCGGGATGTGGACTTCGATATCGAGGTCATTGTGCGGGCCGCCGGAGACTTGAAGTTCGGATTTCCCGCCGGCGGTGCTGAGGCGATAGCGAAGATCCTCGATTTTGTCTTTGTTCTTTCCTGAGATATCGACGGTGATCTTTCCACTATCGGAGCCGACGATGCGGACATTGCCGGATCGAATGTGGAGCGCGATGCGGGAGCCGGTGGGAATCGCGGCTTCAAAATGAGGGACGCCGCGTTCGGAAATTTCGGTTTTGTCCGCGGCGCCGGTGGAGATGGGCGCCAGGACAAGAGCCAGCGATGCGAAGGACGAGAACAGCGATTTTGAGGAAAGACGATGCATGAACACACCTCTTCTGCGCACACGGGAACGGCGCGCGTTCTTGAGTAAAGATACGCCCGCTTGAGCGTGGATGTTCCATGAAAGATTCACGACGAATGGCCCGACTCGGCGGGGATTGGGGCAGGGGCAGTGCGAATCGGGCGGGGAAGGTCTCCGAAATCGATTCGGACGGGTTCATTGGAAGAGTCGGAGTCTATTTCGGAATGGACGATGGGGATGGTGCGGAGGACGAGATTGGCGATGTAGGCGAGAACGGCGGCGCGGCGGGCGGTGATAAGGTCCGCAGCGAGTAGTTTGTAAAGTTCGTAGAGGGAGTTATGGATGCCCATGGCAGTGGTGAAATCGTTGCAGTCCGTGGTGAGGACTTGGAGGAAATCGGCGGAGGGTTTTGGAGCGGCGGGAACGCGGGAGGCACCGTGTTTGGGGCAGAGGCCAAGTTTTAAATCGTGGACTTCGGCACGGCAACGGCGGCCGGCAGGAGCGCGGTAGAGGCAGCGATTGGCGGAAACGGTTGATGCGGCGGTTGTGGTTCGGTGTGTCATGACGATCCTCATTTGATTTGTTGGATTAGGGTTGCAGGCGGAGCTGCGGGAATTGCCGCGCAGGGTACACCCCGGGTGTTTTGGCAAAGAGTGGGGAAAGCATTGAAAAGAAGGGAGATGAGTTGCCGTGTACGGCAAAAGAGTGAAGGAAAGAGCGAAGGTGGGCGTGGGCCGAGTGAAGGAGGAAGGGCCGGGGATAGTGCGAGCGATTCATGAGGCAGGGTAGCACAAAAATATCTATTTGTCAATATAAATTATAAGTACTGTATTGAAAGAGACTTACGAGCTCGTTCGAATGGGAATCGCGTAAAGTGATGAAAAGAAAGGGGTAGAGTGGACGAGAGGGTTGCGCGAGACGAAAGCCGAAGTGCGGGTCATTTTCAATGCTCGCTTGCTGCGAGACAAAAGAGCGTTTCTCCGCACCAAAGTATTCACAGTGGAAGAGAATCGGGATGACAGTGTGAAGCAGTCCAAAAAAAAGAGGCCGCCTCGGAAGGCGGCCCCTTACGAAGGGCGTATGCCCTTCCAGGGTAAGCAGGAGTGCCTACGCCACTAAGATTTGATGGTGGAGGAAGCGGCGTCCCAGGTGACGGGAACACCGCCGCGGAAGTAGGACTCGTTGGCCATGTGGCACGCGAGAGCGGCGTTGTGGCCGAAGACGGCGTCTTCGGTGAGCGGCTTGCGGGATTTGACGGAAGAGAAGAAGGTCCAGAGGTGCGGGCGCATGTCGTCGAAGTCCCAGGTCTTTAGCGTGAGAATCTCGCTGGATGGCTCCTTGGTGATTTCGGGATCATGTTGCTTGTGCCATTCCTTGAAGTAGGTGTCGCGCATGGCTTGCGGATAGCCGCTGGTGTAATAGCTTGGCGCAGAATCTTCGCCCGTTTGCGGATAGTGGGCGAGGCCGAATTCGGTGACTTCGAGAATTCCTTTGGAACCCTGGAAGCGATAGATTTCGGGATTTTCGCAACCGAGATTAAGGCGGAGATAAACGGGCGCGCCGCCAGCGGAAGCGTATTCGTAAAGCGCGGCGTGAACGTCGGGCATATTGCGTCCGTCGGGGAAGCGAATGATGCCGCCAAGGGCCATCACTTTTTTCGGTGGCTCATTCCAGCCCATCATGAAGTTCATTCCGGAAACGAGGTGGACGAGCAGATCGCCGGCGACGCCGGTGCCGTATTCCTTCCAACAGCGCCAACGAGCGAACCATTTCGGAGACATCTCCGGATCCCAGGGGCGATTTGTTGCGCCGCTTTGCCAAGTGTCCCAATCGAAGTTAGCGGGTGAAAGGCCTGGCGGTGGCGGATATTCCCACGCGCCGGTGGGATCGTTGCGGCCGAGAGTGCCTTCGATGAGCGTGACTTTGCCGATGGCGCCGGCGGCGATCATTTCTTTTGCCTTTGCACAAACGGCGGAGCTGACGCGCTGCGAGCCGATTTGCACGATGCGTCCGGTCTTTTGCTGCGCTTCGACCATGGCGACGCCTTCGGCGGCAGTGTGCGACATCGGCTTTTCGCAATAGATGTCTTTTCCGGCGGCGGTGGCGTCCACGACGACGCGTTTGTGCCAGTGATCGGGAACGGCGGCGACGATGCAGTCGATATCCTTGCGGTCGAGAAGTTCTTTGTATTTGCGCGTAGTGAAGAGACTAGGATTGCCGGTGAGTTCTTTGGCGAGAGTGTGGCGGCCGTCCCAAAGATCGGCGGCGCCGACACATTCGACGCCGGGAAGCGTGACGGCTCCCGCGAGAAGGCCGGAGCCCTGCATGCCGACGCCAATCATGGCGAAGCGGACACGATCGCTCGGAGGAACGTACATGCTGCGAGGCGGAATGGGGTTGGGATCGGTGAGGAACTTTGGAGCGATGGTTGCGGCGCCGGCGAATCCTGCGGAGCGTTTAAGGAATTGACGGCGAGTGAAATCAGATTTCATTTTTTCCTCCGAGAGAAGCAAAAGTCAGAAAGCAAGAGACAGAAAATTTTTCGAATTGGCCCAGTTGCGCGCTCCGAACGGCCGGCTTCAGAAAGCCGGCCCTACGATAGGGTAAGAAAAAGCAAAAGCAGAAGCGCGGCCCCTTCCGGGATAAACAAGAGTGCCTGCGCTACTTCAGAGGTTGAATGGCGACTTCCTTGAAGAAGACGATGTCGTTGTCGCTGTGATTCTGGAGGCCGAACCAGCCTTCGCTGGGGCGCGGACCGCGCTGCGGCTCGAAATCGAATTTGCGATCGGGGACGGGCTGGCCCTCGGTGTAATCGGTGACTTTGACGCCGTTGAGAATGACGACGGTGTGCGGGCCATCGAGAGTGATTTCCATGGTGTTCCACTCAGGGCCGGGCTTGCCGGGTTTGGCGAGCGGCTTGGTGAGGGAATAGAGCGTGCCGGTGATGTGATATTCGTCTTCGTTCGAAGTTTCGGGATGGTTGTCGATTTGCACTTCGTAGCCGTAGTGGACAGGCATCCATTCTTCGCGCGGCTCGATGGGAATGCGGATGAAGACGCCGGAGTTGTCATTGAAATCGCGCATTTTGTAAACGACGCGAAGTTTGCAATTGCCGATTTTGCCGCCGGTCCAGTAGGTGAGGCCCATGCCGCCGTGCGTTTTGATGAGGCCCTCTTCGACGGTGACGCCGCCGGGGCCGACGTGTTTCCAGCCAGTGAGGTCTTTGCCGTTGAAGAGTTGTTTCCAATCGGCGGATTGCGCGTGAGTCGAGTGGACGAGACCGAGAATGGCGATTACGGCGACGAGTAAAGTTGCGAGCGACGAGATGATCTTGCGCATGATGCGAGAGCCTCCGAAGAAGTTAACAGTCGACAGTTAAAAGTCGAAAGCGAACCCTTGAATCAAAATTTGGCGGCGTGTAATGCCGCCACGACAAAGCGAAGAGCGCGGCCCCTTCTGGGATAAACAAGAGTGGCTACGCTATCGAAGCTAATAGTTGAGCTTGCTGAGAAAATCGTAACTGGTTTTGATGCTGGCGAAGGCGTCGGACGGATTGTCGTGTTCGACGAAATAGTGCTGGATGCCGGCTTTGCCAGCGTTGGCAAAAAGGTCTTTCCACGGAATTTTGCCGCTGCCGACTTCGGTGAGGAAGCCCATATTTCGGTCCGGGCTGGCGGTCGGGGCGTCCTCGGGGCTCGGAAGCTGGCTGATGTCCTTCACGTGAACAGCGGGGAAGCGGCCGGGATTTTCATTGAAATACTTGATGGGATCTTTCCCTGCGACGGTGATCCAGCAGAGGTCGAGTTCCATTTTGACGAGATTCTTGTCGCAGTTTTTCAGGAGGTAGTCGTAGGGAAGGCCGCCGTTGAGAGACTTCGCGGCTTGGAATTCGAAGGTGTGGTTGTGATAGGCGAACTGAATACCGGCCTTCTTGGCGGATTCGCCGCACTTGTTGAAGAGATCGGCGGCCTTTTTCCAGCCGTCGTCGGAATCGCGCTGGGCAGGCTCGATCCAGGGATTGACGATGAGTTTGTGGCCAATGGTGTGGGCGGCTTCGAGAGCTTCGGGCCAGGATTTTTCGAGAGTAGGGTAGGGAACGTGGCAGGAGGGAGAAGTGAGTCCGTTTTTATCGAGAATGGCGCGAATGTCTTTCGGAGATTTGTCGAAGTAGCCGGCGAATTCGACTTCCTTGTAACCGATGGAGGCGACTTTGGCGACGGTGCCTTCGAAATCGGACTTCATGGCGTTTCGAACGGTGTAAAGCTGAACGCCGATGGGGCGGACCATTTTCGGCATGCCTCCGGCGAAAGAAGATTTTGCGGCGAGAGTTGCGGCGACGGATGTACCGATGAAGGTGCGGCGTTTCATGAGATCTCCTCGACTCTTCAGAGCGGCCGGCTTCAGAAAGCCGGCCCTACAAAAGCCGGTCCCGCAACCGCGGGCCGTAAAGCGATAAACCTAACGGGAGCGAGTATACAAAAAAGTGGGGCGGCGCATGGAAAAAATTGCGCCGCCCCGGGGTGGTCAGGGAGAAATCAGAAGTAGAAGCGCAAGCCGAACTGCATCTTGCGGGACAAGTGGGCACCGTTTACGTGCAGGAAGTCGGAAGCACCCAGAGATGCGCTAACCGAGTTGAACTCCGAGTGGTTGAAGAGGTCGAAGGTCTCCCAACGGAAATCGAAGCCGGTCTTTTCGTTGATGGTGAAGCGCTTGAAGAGGCCGAAGTCGAAGTTGGTACGGCGCGGATTGAAGAGTGTGTCGCGACCGACGTTGCCGAAGGTGAGGCCAGTGGGGATAGCGAAAGCATCGGGATTATAGATGAGTGGTCCGGTCACGCCCGCGACGTCGGAGGGATGGGAACCCTTCGGATCGCCGACGAGATCGGGGCGAGAGCCAGTGCCGACGCCGTTGCCGACGCCCGCGTTGTCGCCGAAGGTGGTGCCGTTGGTCACGCTGAACGGAGTGCCCGTTTGCACGGTGGTGATGCCTGAGAGTTGCCAGCCGCCGAGGAGAGTATGAGAGAGGCCGGCGGCCTTGAAGAAAGGCAAACCGTAAACGTAGCTCACAGTAAGGTTGTGGCGCTGGTCAAATGTCGAGTTGGCGCGATTGTTTTTTACGTTGTAGGAATCGACGAAGGCAGTGTCGGAACGATCGGAAGAATCGTCTATGGAGTGGCTGTAGGTGTAAGCGACGCTAAGAGTGAGGTCGCCGACAGAGCGATTCGCGCCGACCTGGAGAGCGTGGTAGACGGAGTTGGCTTCGTCGCGAAGCTTGGTGATGTTGCTGAAGCCGGGGAATGCAGTGCGCAGGGCATCCGCGTTGGCACCGCAGGCAGCGACGCCGATGTTGGCAGCAACCTGGCCGGATACGGGAGTGCCGTTGACGGTCGTTGGATTAAGTCCCGAAGCGCAGACCGTGTTGATTGCGGGGCCGCCGGCGGCAAAGTTTTGAGCTGTGATGATTGGCTCTCCCGCAGTATATGGATTTGCAGACGCCGGGACTGGAAGTAATTGATTGCCGTTCGTGAGCAAAGTCAGGTGCGTACCCTTGCTGCCGACATAGGCGACAGAAACGACGGTGTGGGAAGGCAGCTCTTTCTGGACGTTCAGGTTCCACTGCTGGACGTAGGGCCATACGGCTTTGTTGGGAACCGTGACAACGGTCAAGGGAAAGAGAGGAACGGTACCAGCACCGGCACCGACGTTGGCGTATCCCGAGATGTTTGATTGGGTGGCGGCGAGGACGAGAGGTGCCGAGCCCTCGAGAGATTCGGTATTTCCCTCATTGCCGTTGGTGTGCTCGAAGAAGACGCCGTAACCGCCGCGGATGGCCATTTTGCCGTCACCTTTGGGGTCGAAAGCGAAGCCGATGCGCGGTGCCGGATTGAAGAGATGGCCGGAGAGGCAGCCGTCATGTGAATTGGCACCGACTGCAACTGTCGGGAAGAGTGAGCCGGGAAGGAGCGGAAAAGTGCCGCCCTTTCCGCCGCACTGGACGATGCCGTTGAGAGGATTTCCGGTGCCCGAGCCTGTGGTCAAAGAGCCGTCGGCGGGGCTAATACCGGGTTCGTTGCCGACGACAAAGGCGTTGGGGTCAAAATTAAATGCGTTTCTGTAGCGTTCGCGGTAAGTGCCGAAGAGGCTCATGCGAAGGCCGAGGTTGAGAGTAAGTTTCTTGGTAACGCGGAAATCGTCGTTGAAGTAAGGCTCGATGATCTTGTAGCGGTTGTAATACTTCAGGATTTGGTTCCACTGTTTATAGCTCGCGATGTTGCCGAGGAGCATATCGGCAAAGGAATTGCCGGTAGTCACACCGGACGCCGCGTCGAAAGTGAGAATACCCTGGACGTTGGGCGAGTTGTCTTCGTTCTTCTGGGCGAAGGCTGCATAGGCGCCGAACTGGAAGGTGTGGTTGCCAAAAATTTTCGTCATGTTGTCGCGATATGTGTAGGTCGGATTGGCGTTGTTCCAGGGGAAGTAGCCGGTGTCCTGGCCGAGGCTCGAGCCGTAAGCATTGTTGCCGTTGAGCTGAATGGCCGGGAGTTTTGCGCCGAAACCGTTATTGAAAATCGAGCCCATACCGAAGCCACTGGGAAGAGCCGGGTTGTTGAGGGCAGTGAGAAAAATGTGATCGGCCGTGTAGCTGGCGACGAACTCGTTTAGAAGAGTCGGAGAGATGTTGGCGTTCAAGCGGGCGACGAAGCTGGTGCCCGGACCCACGAAATTGGTCTGGATGTTTTCAAAATTCGAGGTGCCATTGCCCCAAAGAGGATTGGGAGTGATGGTGCTCCAGGAATCGTGAATGTAACGGAAGGTGAGGCGATAGTTGTTCGTGATGTTGTGATCGATGCGAACGAGTTCTTCGCGCCAGGTTGTCGGGAGCGAGACAGTTTGAATGAAAGCGGGAATCGGCGCGCCCGTGGATACTCCGGCAGGATCGGTCAGAAGATGGAAATTGCCGTTGGTGGTGTTGGCGTGAGGAATCAGGCCAAGAAGGGCCTGCGCCTCGGGGGTGATGGGAACGGCAGTGAAGTTGGCGACGTTTGGGCAGTCTACGGTCGCGGGCGCACAAACATCCGTGAAGTTTCCGTTGCGCTCAGCATCGGAGGGCACGTTTTGAGGCGTCGAAGTATAGGGATCTTTCTGGCGGCGCCATTCTTCGGAGAAGAAGAAGAAGGTCTTTTGCTTTTGAGAATTATAGTGATGGGGAATGTAGACCGGGCCGCCGATGGTGTAGCCAAAGTCGTGTTTCTTGTAAGCGGGACGGGGAATGCCGCTGGCGTTGTCAAAATATTCGTTGGCGTTGAAGAAGTCGTTGCGAAGGTATTCGAAGGCGCTGCCGTGGAAAGAGCTGCCGCCGGATTTTGTTTCGACTTCGATGGTGCCGGAGCCGTTGCGGCCGTATTGAGCGCCGTAGTTGGATGTGAGCACTTTGAATTCGGCGATGGCTTCGACGTTCGGGTAGACGTTCAACGTGGAGTTGGAGCCGTTATCCATGTTGTCGCCGCCGTCGAGTTCCCAGTTGTTGTACTCCGTGCGGCCGCCATTGATGGAGTAGGCGACGTTGCCATAGACACCGACCTTGCCTTCGTCCTGGCCGGTCTGGTTGACGACGCCGGGGGTCAGAGTCACCAACTGCGTGAAGTTGCGGCCGTTGAGTTCGAGTTGGCTGACCTGTTTGCCGGAGATCGTGGAGCCGATTTCGGAAGAGGTCGTTTCGACCTGGGCGACGCTTTCACCGGTGACGACGACTTCTTCGGTGACGGCGCCGACGTTCATAGTGACGTCAATGCGAGCCTTTTCGCCAACGGTCAAGACAACTTTCTTGGCGACAAATTTCTGGAAACCCTTGGCGGTGACGGTCAAATCGTACGAATCGCCGGGGAGGCCCGGGATGACGTAGGCACCGTCGCCGTTGGAAACGGTTGTGCGAGTGATGCTACCGGCGAGGTTTTTGATGGTGACTTCAGCGCCGGCGATTGCGGCGCCAGTTTTGTCAATGACGGTGCCGCCGATGTAGCCCGTGTCCTGAGCGCGGGAAACGAAGGGCAGACAGAGTACGGCGAGAAGGAAAAGAGTGAAGCGCGAACGAAATGCTTTCACGATGCGACCTCCGACAAGATTGAATTTCGAAAAAACAGGAAATGTGGGCAAGAAGGCGGAAGGATGCAAGCGCAGGAACAGCTGCACACAACACTCGCCACAGGCCACCCCTTTGGAACTCAGAGCTTGTAAGTACAAACCTTGAGCCCCGTACCCACTTGTGGCTCAGAGTTTATAAATACAAACCCCAAACCCCACCCGACTGAAACGCACCTTGAAACGCTATTAAAACGAGTTAATAAAGCAGATTCACGCTTATGTCAAGCGGGAAATTCATGTTGGGTAGATTGTACTTCCGGGTACGAACACGGAAAAGCAGCGTGTGAGGGAGATGTGTCAGAAGAGGAACCCTCGGTTTCCGGAAGCGATGGACCTTGCAAATTGGGAGGGTGTGCCCGAGACTGGCGAGGAAATCGGGATGAAGACCGGCGCGAGGAAGATTTTGGGCTACTTGAATCGAGTTGTGAGATGGACCGCTTGCACGCTTTTGCTATTGGCCTGCGGATTTGCAGCGACGGGACAAGGCGCGAGTCCGGCAAAGCTTTTCGCGGACGGGCAATTGGCGCTGCAGCGCGGGGATCTGGACCTGGCGGAGAAGAATTTCAAGGCGGTGCTTGCGGCGGACCCGAAGGCGGGGCCAGCGTATACGAATCTGGGCGTGATCGCGATGCGGCGGAAGAATTGGGACGAGGCGGTACGCTTGCTGAAAAAGGCGGAGCGATTGCAGCCGAACGAACCGGGGATTCGGCTGAATCTGGGATTGGTAGAGTACAAGCGGGGAAATTATCCGGAGGCGATTGGGCCTCTCGAAAGTGTGGTGAAGGAGCGGCCGGATGCGGCGCAAGCGCGTTATTTGCTGGGGCTGAGTTACTCGTTTGTGGACCGGCACGCGGACGCGGTGGCGGCGCTGGAGCCGCTGTGGCCGCAATTTTCAGATCAATTTGTGTATTTGTACGTGCTGGGAATTTCGGCATTTTACGCGAAGAACGAGGCGGTGGATCAGAAGGCGATGCAGCGGTTGATTGAAGTGGGCAGGGATACGCCGCAGTTTCATTTGTTGATGGCGAAAGCGCTGTTAAGCCGCAGTGATGATAAGAAGGCGCTCTCGGAATTGGAAAAGGCGAAACAGGGCGATGCCAAGCTGCCCTTTTTGCATTTCAATTTTGGATTTGCGTATTTGCATTTGCAGGACGCGAAGCGGGCAGAGGAAGAGTTTCGGGAGGACATTGCGGCGGAGCCGGATTTGCCGTTCAGCCGCGAGCAGCTTGGGAAACTTTATTTGAATTCGGGACGGGATGCGGAGGCGGTACAGGAATTTCGGGCGGCGCTGGGGATCGATCCGAGGTTGCCAGATTCGCGATTGGAACTGGCGCGGTTGTTGCATCGAGATGGGAAAGAGGCGGAGGCGTTGAAGGATTTGGATGTGGCGGAGAAGTTTGGGCCGAGCAATTACAAGGTACGGTTGTTGCGAGGACAGGTTTTGTTGAAGTTGGGGCGAACGGAAGAGGGCCGCGCGGAATTGGCGGAGTCTAAGCGGCTGTTTGACAAGGTGTTGGACAAGGACAAAGAAAGGATTGATGAGCAGCGAGTGCCGAGTCCGGAAGTGGGAAGAAGCGAGTAGTCGGAAAATTGAAATCAGAAATCAGGGAAGAGGCGGGGGTTGCCAGGGGCCGCGAGCGACTTCGACGGATTCGGCGATGGAGAGAAGAAGTTCTTCGGAGAAGGGGCGGCCGATGAGCTGGACGCCGATGGGGAGGCCGCCGGCGGAAGTGGCGATGGGAACGGTGAGGCCGGGAAGTCCGGCGAGGTTGAGCCACTGAGAGTGGCGCATGGTTTCGCGATAGTCGCTGGGTGATTGCCAGGTTCCTTCGCCGTGGCGGAAGGCGGGCGCGGAAGAAACTGGCGACACGAGAACGGGGACGTCTTCCATCGCCTCAAGGATGCGAGCGCGTTCGAGATCGCGCGCGGTGGACTTGGCGACGAAGTCGAGCATGTTGGTTGGAGTTTCGGGACGCGCGGTTTGCATGTATTCCAGAAAAATTGGACTGAGCTGGGATTCTTTTCCGGCGACGGCTTGCGCGAAAAGCTGGCTGATGAACGTTCCGAAGAAAAACCACCAGAGATCGAGGACGTGGTCGAGGCTGTGAAGCCGGAAAGGTTCGACGCGGAAACCGGATTGTTCGAGGAGTTTTGCGGTGCGAGTGACGACGGCGAGGGATTCGGGCGTGGCTGGGCCAATCGCGGACGAGTCAAGAAGGCCGATGCGGATTTTGCGGGCGGATTCGAACGAGATTTCTTGAACGGGCGCGGGGACAGTGAGCGCGTCCTTCGCGTCTGGACCGGCGAGGATTTCGAAGAGAATGCGGAGGTCAGCGGCAGTGCGGGCCATGGGGCCGACGACGCCGATCCAGCCGTAAGAAATGTTGCCAGGCGGAAAGTGGCCTGAGCTGGGAATGCGGCCAGGCGTGGGTTTGAGTCCGCAGATGCCGCAGAAATGTGCAGGGACGCGGATGGAGCCGCCGCCGTCGCTGCCGATTCCCCCGAAGGAAAGACCCGCGGCGATGGCTGCAGCCTGGCCGCCGCTGGAGCCACCACTGGAGTGCGCGAGGTCCCAGGGGTTGCTCGTGCGACCGATGAGGCGATTGTCCGTTTCGTACGCCATCAAAAATTCGGGCGTGTTGGTGGTGCCGAGGAGGATGGCTCCCGCGGCGCGAAGGCGTTCGACGACGGTCGCGGATTGAGAGGGAATTTCGTTGGCGCGGAGAAGCGAGCCGGCGGCGTTGGGCCAGCCGGCGACGTCGAGGCAACTCTTGACAGAGACCGGAACGCCGTGGAGCGGGCCGAGTGGAGCGTTGCGCTTGAGTTGCTCGGCGGCAGATTTTGCGGCCGATCGAGCGGCACCGGGATTGAGATGGACGAAGGCGTTGAGTTTTGGTTGAAGCGATTCGATGCGGGCGAGATGAGAGTCGAGAAGTTCGATTGGGGAGAGTTGCTTAGCGCGGAAGAGAGTAGAAACTTCGGCGATGGACGAGTAATGGAGCGAGGCCATGGTGGATTTTGGAGAGTAAGTGGCGGAGGAGATGGACGTCAAGGTTGAGTGGCGGGAAAAGTTTGGGGTGTGCCACAATCAAAGGAGTCCGCGTTGGGTGAGAGCGCGGGCGAACTCCGCGCAGACAAGGAAATACCAAACATGGGGACGAAGCTTCGCCGTGCCGGTTTGATTCTGGCTGGGGCAGCAATCGCATTGGTGTGCGTTGCGGGAGCGCGACTGCGGGCGGAGAGCCACGCGCGAGCGACGGGGACTACGCGAGCAATGACGGAGCCGGTGGATCGCGACGCGGCCGCGAAGCGGAACAGCATTGGCGTGGCGTACATGGGGCAGCAGCGATTTGCGGATGCGCAAAAGGAGTTTGAAGCGGCGCTGGCGGCGGATGGAAATTTTGCGCTGGCGAAATTGAATTTGGGGATTTCGTTGATGGCGCAGCAAAAGGCGGAAGCGGCGCAAGCGGCCTTGAACGAGGCGCTCGAGAAGCGGCCGAACGACCCGTACGGCTGGTACAACCTAGGGCTGGTGTTGAAGGACGGGAGCGAACTGGAGAAATCGATTGCGGCGTTCGAACGAGTGACGAAGATTGCGCCGAATGAGCCGGACGCGTACTACTACATAGGCTATTTGTACACGCAGCTGCAGAAATATGACGATGCGATTGCGGCGTACAAGAAGGCGATAGAACTGTTTCCCTTTCACGCGTCGGCGGAATTCGGGCTTGCGAAGGCGTATCAACGAAAGGGCGACGGAGATACGGCGCGCGAGCATTTGCAAAAATTTCAGAGGATGCAGACGAACAAGACGGGAGTTGTGTTCGGAGCGGGATATGGGGATCAGGGAAAATATTCGGCGGCGGAGTACGAACAAAATGGCGTGATGACGGCGCCGGCGGCGATTCCGGTGAAATATTCGGCGCAGACTCTGGCGGCGAGCGGCGCGGCGAGTGCGATCGGGCCGAGCACGGGCGCGTGCTTTTTTGATTTCGACGGAGATGGAAAGCCAGACCTGTTTCTAGTGAGCGCGGTGGAAGGCGGGACGAGCCGGCTTTTGCGGAATTTGGGCGATGGAAAATTTGCCGATGTGACAGAGCAAGCCGGGTTGAAGATTGCGGGCAAGGGGATGGGATGCGCGGCGGGGGATTTTGATAACGATGGGAAGACGGACTTGGCGGTTTGCTTTGCGGATGGCGTGCGCCTATTTCGGAATGCGGGCGATGGAAAATTTGCGGATGTGACGCAGGCGGCGGGAATCAAACGAGAGAAGGGATGCGTGGCATTGACGTTCGTGGATTACGACCACGATGGCGATTTGGATTTGTATGTGACTATGGCGCCGGGAGTTGCCGATGGAAATGTATTGTGGCGGAACAATAGCAACGGTACGTTTACGGATGTTTCGGGAGAGACGCGGCTGGGCGCGGAAGCGACGGGCGCGGGCCTGGCGGTGAGCGATTTTAATAACGATCGCGCGATCGATTTTATTTTGGCGGGAGGGTCGGCGGGGGAGTTGGTGCTGCTGAATCCTCGCGAGGGCGCGTTTCATCCGCTCATGGATATTGATTTTACGAAAATGGGGTTGCCGCCTGCAGTGGGCGTTGTGTCGCTCGATTTTGACAAGGACGGATGGATGGATCTGGCGTTTACGCATGTGGGTGCGCCGGGAATCAGTTTGTGGCGGAATGTGGAGGGAAAGAAATTGGAGCGCGTCCAGTTGCCGGATTTTGGATGGGAGAGGGGTTGGGGAATTGCGGCGATTGATTACGACAACGACGGTTGGCTGGATTTGGTTGCGGTTGGCGAGAGCACGAACGGTGGCGAGGCGCGGCTGCTGCGAAATTTGGGCGCGGCGAAATTCGCCGATGTGACGAAAGAAGTTGGGGTGGACAAAGTGAAGTTGACGGAGCCGCGTGCGATTGTGGCGGCGGATTTGCGCGCGAACGGCGAGACGGATCTGGTGATTACGCAAGAAGGCGGCGCGCCGGTTTTGCTGAAGAGCGAGGGTGCGGCGGCGAACAATTGGATGTTGATCGATTTGAAGGCGCTGAACGACAACAAGAGCGGGATCGGGACGAAAGTGGAAGTGTTTGCTGGGCCGATGGTTCAGAAGTGGGAAGCGGCGGGCGCATCGGGATATCTGGGGCAGAGCGCGCCGATGCTGCATGTCGGATTGGGGAATCAGAAAGAGGCGGACGTGGTGCGGCTGTTGTGGCCGACGGGCGTGCCGCAGGACGAAATTAAATTGGCGGCGAAGAAGACGCAGGTGTTGGCAGAGTTGGATCGGCACGGGAGTTCGTGCCCAGTGCTGTTTTCGTGGAACGGCAAAGAGTACGAATTTATCGCGGACATGATCGGGCCGGGCGTGGTGGGGCATTGGATCGCGCCGGGCGAGCGCGACGTGCCGGATCCGACGGAATATTTGAAAGTTTCTGCGAAAAGCGTGAAGGAGCGCGACGGGAAATTGAGTTTTCGGTTCATGGAGCCGATGGAAGAGACGGTTTATCTGGATCAGGTCAAATTGCTGGCGATCGATCATCCGGCGACGTATGACGTGTTTCCGAATGAGCGATTTGCGAGCAATCCGCCGTTTCCGGAGTTTCGCGTGATTGCGAGCCGCGGCTCGCTACCGCCGGTTGGAGCGTGGGACGACAAGGGAAATGACGTTTTGAGTTTGCTTGCGGCGGCGGACAGAAAATATGTGACGAGTTTTGACGAGTTGCCGTTTGCCGGATTTGCGAAGCTGCATTGGGTGGAACTCGATTTGGGCAAGTGGGACGAAGCGAAGCCGCTGCGATTGATTGCGGACGGCTATACGGACTATTTCACGGCGACTTCGATGTACGCGGCGGATCAGGCGGGAATCAAGGTGATTCCGCCGTACGTGGAAGCGCAAGACGCGGCGGGGAATTGGAAGCGTGTGATTGAGGACATGGGATTTCCTGCAGGGCTGCACCGGACGATGGTGGCGGACTTGAGTGGAAAATTGCCGGCAGGGACGCGGCGGATTCGCATCGTGACGAATTTGAAGATTTATTGGGATGCGATGCGAATCGACCAGACGGGCGATGCGCGCGATGCGCGGGTGCAGGAGGTTCCGCTGGCGACGGCGAATCTCGCGTTTATGGGATATCCGAAGGAGACGCGGCTGACTCCGGCGAGCGACACGAAGTATTCGTGGTCGGCGCGGAGCATGACGGGGCCGTACACGAGAGCGGCGGGAAATTACACGCGTTACGGTGACGTGAAAAGCTTGTTGAAGAATGCGGACGACCGATTCGTGATTTTCAGTTCGGGAGAAGGGTTGAAACTGGATTTCGATTCGAGTGGACTTAAGCCGCTGCCGGCGGGTTGGGTGCGCGATTATTTCTTCTATGCGGACGGATTTGAAAAGGACATGGATTTTTACGCGGCGCATGCGTTTACCGTGGAACCGTTGCCGAAGCACGGGATGAAGCCATACCCGTATCCGGATGGCGAAGCGTATCCGGAGGATGCGGAGCACCAGAAGTATCAGCTCGACTACAACACGCGAGCGCGGTCGGGGCAGTTGCCGGCGGATTTGCAGTATCACTATCCGAAGAAATAACGGACGCGTGAGTGATAGTCGAGTAGAAATTCCCAGCGTACCGGACGCCGCCGCGCCTAGCGTAAGCCGACGAGACCACGGACGGACTCGATTAGTTTCATGGGGTCGTACGCAATACCGTCCTTAAAGACGATCGCCACCGCTTCGATGTCAGATATTTTGGACGAAGGGTCTCCACGAACCACAACCAAGTCGGCACGTTTGCCGGGAGCCAGAGTACCGATGCGTTGTTCCTCTTGTAGAAATCGAGCGCCATTCTGCGTAGCGATATGAATGGCTTCTACGGGCGTAAAACCAGCTTCCACCAATAGTTCCACTTCGCGCTGATCGCCGAATCCTGCAACCACGCCGCCGATACCGGTGGGGTCAGGCCCGGCCAGTAAGGTTCCCCCAGCTTTGACAAAGGCGCGTTCGAGTTCCATCTCCTTCTTTAGACTACGCGAGTTGGGCTGTAGCAGCCGCTGGGACAAGTAGCCCGCCTGTGCCTGAGGCGACAGGACATCAAGAACGCGCTGTTGAAGCGGCGGTCGATCGGACGAGTATGCCTCGATGACTGGGAGGGTTGAGGTGACTGCAACATGATGTTGGATGAGTGTTTTGAACAAATCGCGAACTTGGGCAGTTTCGGAGGTGAGAGCCATGAAAGCAGATCGCGACTGTTCGGTACTTGGCGGGCAAATGTCAGGCTTCTTGTCCGAATTGAATTCCGTCGCAAGAGCAAATCCGTGTTCGATGTCGTCGATGCCGAGTTCCGCGGCTTCTGCGTAAGTAATAGAACAGAGATGCCCTGTGACTGTAAGGCCGCGCTTATGCGCTGCGTCAACGACGGCCAGAAGCTCAGCTCTGGTGATGTGCGTGAACGCCTTAAAAGAAGTAACACCCTGATCGGCCCAGAATTCAACCGTTCTGCGAGCGTCCTCCGGGCCACGTAGCTCGTGGACTGGCAGTCGAAAATTTCCTTCGCCTTCCAGGTACGGCCCCGTCACATGAATTTTGGGGCCTGGAATTTTGCCGGAATCTATCCAGCTCTTTAGGTTCAAATCGGCATAGGGCTCGACGCTGGCGGTGGTCCGTATACTCGTGACGCCGGCAGCTAGATAGAGTCGGGGAAAACTGAAACTGGACTGCTGCTCGAACTGGAGTACTCCCCGGGCTCGTTGACCGGCCAAGTTCACCGGTTGGGGATAAAACATGTGATCGTGCATGCCGACAAAGCCGGGAAAAACCGAGTAATCGGTGAGATCCAGGACTTTCGCACCCGGTGGTATCGGGGTGGAGGTCGCATCACCAATCGCTTCGATGGTGCCGTCTCGAATGATTAAGGTCTGATCGGGCCGAGGATCCCGCTCCGTACCGTCGATGACCCGGACATGAGCGAGCACTATGACCGCATCGGCAAATTTCACGTACTCTCTGACCTCGGGTGAGAGAGGCGGTGTTAGAGCCGCCTGTGCGCTGGCCAAAACGACGGTGAGATGTGTCAGGGCAGCGAGGGTGGAAATAAGCAATGTTATGCGATGTCCGTTTCGCATGTTGTCCTCTCGAGCGAAGGCATTGTAAGCGATACGGAGAATTGACGGAAGCTTATCGAAGTGTTGCGTCGCTTGAGCGGGATGAGTCGAGGCTAACCGGCGGAAGTTGTGGTTGAACTAGAAGTTGCCCAACGACATTAGGGAGAGTCGACGGCGGCGGTTCGGGCAACTTGGTCGCGCAGGTTCTCCAGATCTTTGTGAGAGAAGTAGCGGCCGTGGGAGAGGACGGCGGCGATTTTTTGGGTGTTGGAGATGTCGGCGAGGGGATTGGCGCGTAGGAGAACGAGGTCGGCGAGTTTGCCGGGTTCGACGGCGCCGAGTTGAGATTCGAGGCCGAAGAATTGAGCGGGATTGAGCGTGGCGGTTTGCAGGGCTTCGAGGGGAGAGAAGCCGGCGGCGACGAAACGTTGCAGCTCTTCGTGAAGGCTGAAGCCGGGAAAGATGTAGACGCCGGGAGGCGTGTCGGTGCCAGCGAGGAAGGGAACGCCTTTTTTGTGCATGAGCTGAACAACTTCTAATTCTTTCTTCAGGAATTTTTTGCGAGTGTCGAGAGTGTCGGTGGCGTAGCCTTGTTCGATTTCGTCGGTGAAGCGTTTCCACGTGCCAGTTTTCCAGGACGAAGGGACGAGCCGGGCGCGGTCGTCTTTGGAGAAATCGTTAACGTCGAGCAGGTTGCCGCCGCGTTCCCAGACGAGAGTGGGGCATTGCCAGGTGTGATTCTTGGCGAGGAGCGTGGCGAGCTTTTCGGCGAGGACGGGATCGTATGTCGCGACGAAGCGTGTTTCGGTTTTGTTTCCTTTCAAGAAGTCGTCTTCGAGCGGCGAGCTGCCTTCAAATATGCCGATGAGATGCTCGAAACTTTTCATACCGGCTTCAGACATTTCGGAAGCGCGGACGGAATCGGGAACATGGCCTTCGAAGGCGATGTGTTGTTTCATGGATTCGTCGGCGATGGCGAAGACTGCGTCGCGAGGGATGAGCGATTGGAGCTTGATGAAGTCCGCGCCGCGGCGTTTTAGATCGGCGACGGCGCGGCGGCCATCTTCAGGCGTGGCGATGGCAATGGAGCTGGGGAAACGCGGCTTTGGGCCGTCGAGCATGGGGCCGGACGTGAAGATGCGCGGGCCGATGAGTTTTCCGGCGTCGATGTCTCTGCGCCAGGACTGGATGGTTTCGAGTTCGCTGCCCATGTCGCGGACGCCGGTGACGCCGTTGGCGATGAAAAGCGGCAGGGAAATTTCTTTGGAATGCGGGAACCAATCGCCGAATTCGAGGTGGACGTGCATGTCCCACAGGCCTGGGATGAGATAGAGGCCGGTGCAGTCGATGCTGCTCGGCACGGAAATCGGAATCGGAGCGTTGTTCGGGCCGACGAAGCGGATGCGATCGCCGTCGATGACAACAATCTGGTCCGAGCGTAGCGCCCCTGTGCGCACGTCGATGACAGTGACGTGAGTAAGCGCAAAAATTGAACGTACTGGATTTGCTTGTGCGCCAGCATGAATGGCTGCGGCGCACCCCGCAATAAAAAGCAGGAATTTCGCAAGGATTGAACGAACGTGCGACATTCGCGGTCAATCCCAGGGGATTTCGAGCCAGGCGCGCTTTTGGGCGCTTTCGGCGATGGTCTCGCAGAGGATGAGCTCGTCGTGGCCGGTGGAGAAAGTCGGGAATGAGCGAGGCGCCTTGTAGTCGCCGGCGTCGAGATAGGCGTAAAAATCCTTGAAGAGCTGTACGAAGGTGTCGGGATAGCCTTCGGTGTGGCCTCCGGGATAAGCGGCGTAGCCACGAGCTTCCGGACTGAGCAGCGACGGATCCTTAATTAACGATCCATTCGCTTTTTCGCGGCGGCCGATCCAAAGCGTGTTCGGATCTTCGGCGTTCCAGGCGAGCGAGCCTTCACTGCCGTTCACTTCAAAGCCTAGACTGCATTTGCGTCCGGCGCTGACCTGCGAAACGCTATAAAAACCGCGGAGATCGTTTTCGAAGTGGACGAGAACGCTCGCATAGTCGTCGGTCGTGATGGAAACTTCGTCGTAAGCACCCGCGCTGGCCTTGGAGAACGATTCGACGTGGCCGCGCGGTTTGCGGCGTGTCTGATGGATGGTGGCGAGGTCGGCGCAAATTTCCGTGATGCGGCTGCCGGTGACGAACATGGCGAGGTCCATCCAGTGCGTTCCGATGTCGGAGACGGCGCGGAGGTCGCCGCCAAGCTTCGATTCGAGGCGCCAGTTCCAATCGGAAGGGAAGAGCAGCCAGTCCTGGTGAAATTTTCCGTGAACGAGTAGCGGCTTGCCGATGGCGCCGGATTTCACGAGCGAGCGAGCTTCCTGGCAGAGCGGGTAGTAACGAAGATTGTGCGCGACACCGCCGACGAAGCCGGTCTCTTTCTCGATGGCCTTGAGCATTTGCGATTCGCGCGAATCCATGGCGAGAGGCTTTTCGCAGAGGACGTGCTTGCCAGCCCGCAGGAGCGCGCTCGCCTGTTCGAAGTGAACGTGATTCGGCGAACAGATATGAACGCAGGTGACGTCCTTGTCGGCGGCGAGATCAGCGAGGGTTGCGTAGGATCTTTCCAGGCCGAGCGATTTGGCGGCGGAGCTGCCGCGTTCAGCTGTACTGAGCATGCCGCCACGCACGTGGATGCCAAGGCGGCGCAGGGCTTCGAGATGGGCGCGGCCGACAAAGCCTAGACCGATGATGGCGACCGAATGCTTCATAGAGAGAGGCTCCCCGAGGAGGAAGATTGGCGTGCAAACGGAACCCGCATTCTACGCCGAGATGGGATGAAATTGGCGCGGAAATGTTTAGGGACACCACCGGATGCTCGTAGCGTAACGTCATAGACGTGTAGCGGCGCCAGAGTGATATCATCAAACCTGCAAGAGGCGAATGAGCGACGCGACTAACAATCCGAAAAACAACGAAGACCGCATCGTTCGCGACAAGAAGATTTGCGGCGGAGAACCCGTGTTTAAGGGCACTCGGGTTACTTTGCGCACGGTGCTTGCCAGCCTTGCTGCCGGAGACTCTTCCGAAGAGATTCTGGCCGATTTTCCGACACTGACGGCGCGTGATCTTCAAGCGGCGATTGCGTTTGCTGCGGCATCGGCCGAAGAGGATCTGCCCGTCGCCGAGATTCCCCGTATTCGATGAAGATAAAGCTCGATGAAAATCTTCCGCAGCGACTTGCGCCGCTATTGAGGAGTCTCGGGCACGATGTACATACGGTAGGCGAGGAAAGGTTAGTCGGCTGCCCGGACGCCGAGATTTGGGAAGCAAGTCAGAAGGAATCCAGATTTCTGATTACGCAGGATCTGGATTTTTCGGATACACGCACGTTTGCTCCGGGATCGCACGCCGGAATCCTGCTTCTGCGACTTCGGATGCCGACGCGAAGTTCATTGACCGCGCGCATCGACGAATTATTCCGAAACGAAGACGCCGGCGAATGGGCGGGGTATTTTGTCGTAGCTACGGAACGCAAGATTAGAGTGTTGAAACCTGGAGAATAAAACGCTATTCCGCGAGGAGGCTGGCGCGGACTTTTTGTAATTCGCGTTTTACGGATTCGTCGGCGTCCGGGAAATGAAGATCGAGGCTGTCGAGTTTGGCGATGATCGCGGCGCCGACAATGCGGCGTGTGTACCACTTATTGTCGGCGGGGACGACGCACCACGGAGCGTATTTAGTGGCGGTGTTGCGGATCATGTCGTCGTAAGCCGCCTGATAATCCTTCCAGAAGCCGCGCTCTTTGATGTCGGCCATTGAGAACTTCCAATTTTTCTTGGAATCATCGAGACGCTCGAGGAAGCGCTTTTTTTGTTCTTTGCGGGAGAGGTGCAGAAAGAATTTCAGGACGGCGATTCCGTTGCGAGTCAAATAGCGCTCGAATCTGCGAACATCCTCGAAGCGCTCCTCCCAAATATTTTTGGTGATGAAGCCGCTGGGCAGCCGCTGTGCGCTGAGAATATTTTGATGGACACGGACGACCAAGACTTCCTCGTAATAGGACCGGTTAAAAATTCCGATTTTGCCGCGTTCGGGAACGGCTTTGTGTGCCCGCCAAAGATAGTCGTGATCCAATTCTTCCTGACTCGGAGCTTTGAATGAATGGACATCACAGCCTTGCGGATTGATTCCAGACATCACGTGTTTGATAGCGCCATCTTTGCCCGCGGCATCCATAGCCTGGATGACGACGAGCAAGCCCCAACGGTCCTGAGCGTAAAGTTTTTCCTGCAGGCGGCTGAGGAGTTCGATGCCACCCTCGAGTATGCGCGAGGCGTGCTCTTCAGAGCGAAGTTTGCCTGTGTCGGCGGGGTCGAAGTCTTTCAGGCGGAATTTTTCTCCGTCGGTGATGCAGTAGGGTTCAACGAGTTTTGCGGCGACTTTGGCAAGCTTGTGGTTCTTCATGGGAATCAGGGGAGTGTAGTGTAGAAAGACAAAGCCCGCCACAAGTTGCTTGCGGCGGGCTTTGCACTGAAGCGAGAAACAGGCCTAGTCGTCGTTGTCAACGATCTGACCTGTCTGAGGGTCGAGGATCAGCTTGTGGGCTTTCGCGTCGCCCCGGAAGTCAAACATGTTGTCCAGCGGCCCAGCGATGGCATCGGTTGAGCCGCTGCCAATGCGACCGAGATTCCAGTTGTCTTCGACGAACTTGAGAATCGAAGACTGATCGGTGATGGAATCATCGATGAAGTTCACCTTCGTCCAAGGCGAAATTATGAGCAGAGGCAAACGAGGGCCAAAGCCGCAGCGGCCGTTTTGTGTTCCGCCGCTGACGTCATTGGCTTTGGGGGAGCCGCAGCTGCCCGGCCCGAGAAGTTGATCATCGGAGACATTGGATTGCGTCACAATCGTGCCCATTTGGTGGTCGTACCAGCCGTCAGAATCGTCCCAGGCAATGATGACAGCGGTTTCCTTCCATTCTTTGCTTTGCATCAAAGTGTTGATGGTGTTGACGACGAAAGTCTGCTCGTCGAGAGGGTCGGAGTAACCTGCGTGGCCGTCCTGATAGGCTCCGGCCTTGAGGAAGCTGACGGCGGGGAGATTTCCGTTCTTCAGAGCGTCGAAGAAGTCGGAGAGGTCGTACTGGTGATTCGCCTGGTCGGTTTGGCCGATCATGCCGACGGAGCTGGGGCGAAGGTGATGAGGGTTGGTGGTGCTTGGGTAATACATAAAGGGTTCGTGGTGTGGGATGTAGTCGCCGGCGTTCACAATGGCGTCGTCGCCCGCAATTCCGGTGTGATGCTGGCCGCAAACCGCGCGTCCCTGTCCATCAACACCGGTCGGAGCGAAGCCGCCTTGGAACCAACCCCAGGTGACGCCCTTCGCGTTCAGCAAGTCGCCGACGTTTTTGCCGGAGACTGTAATCTGATTGACGCCCTGGAACTTAGGGTTCGACGCAACGCAATCGTCCAGCAGTGGCCGGGGATCACCGACCACGGCTCCGGTGGTGGCACCACCAGCGATATTGCCGTTCGCACTCGAAGGCTTACCGTTGGGGCGGGTCGGAGCGAGAGTGCCGGGAAAAGTGTTGCCTGCGACTAGGTTCAAAGCGCCTGGAGTGGAAGGGCCGAACGTGGTGCCCCATGAGTTGTCACTCATTGCAAAGTATTGCGCGTAGTTCCACATAGCGGTGACAGTGTTGCCATCGTAGTAGCCCATGGTGCTTGCCGGGCCGAGAACAGGGTCGTTGCAACTGAGCTTTTCGACGAACTTGTCCATCAACCCGCCGTGAGCGGCAGCTTGTTCATCGTTGTAATTATGATCTTCGTCGCAGGTTACGGGTACGCTGGGAGGGATGCGGAAAGGATTTGCGGCATTGGGGTTGTTGAACAGAAGGCCGGAAGAAAGCAGGGTGTTGGATTCGGGAGTGTCCTTCTTGGCGTGAAAGGGAGTCTCGCCAGGCAGATTGAAGGCGTGAGGATAGGTGCCAAAATAATGATCAAAGGACACATTTTCCTGGAAGATCACTACGACGTGCTTGATCGGTGTTTTAGTCGAGAAATCGTCGGGCCCTGCGAATGCCGGTGAGACAGGTAGAAAAGTAGTTGCGCAGGCTGCCAATATCGCTAGCGGCTTGGCGAAAAATGGACGCATTTCGATCTTTCTCCTTGTTCAATGAAATTCGATAGCGCGGGGGAAGGCCCTGTTTCCGGGGAACGAGGTCGAGGGCACACCTGGCACAATCGAAGAGATTGTTGACTCCGTAGTGTTAGGGCCGCATCAATGGAAGGTAAAAGAAAGAAATGTCACAAATGCAGGCGGACGAAGCGGCGGATCGCGGATGTCGTTGCGGGTTTTGACTTTGGCCATGCTCGCAAACTAAGATGCGCCACCATGCCACAAGCCAAGCGGAAGTTTCGTTTGCCGCATCCCGAACCGACGGATGCGCTTATTTACGCGCGTTTTACGGGCATTCCGACATTTCTGCGGTTGCCGCACATCACGGACCCGGAAGAGTTGGAAGTGGCGATCGTCGGGGTGCCGTTCGACGGCGGGACGACCTATAGGCCGGGTCCAAGATTCGGTCCGCGAAATGTGCGCGCGCAATCGGCGATTATTCGGCCGTGGAATCCGGTGTTGAAGGTGAACCCGTTTATCAAGTTCCGGACGGCGGACTTCGGCGACTTGCCCGTGAATCCGCTTTCCATCGAGGACACTTTCCGGCGAATTGAAGAAGGCGTGCGACCGATTCACGAAGCCGGAGCGCGTTGCCTGTGCGTTGGAGGAGATCACTCCATCAGCTTGCCCCTCTTGCGTGCGGCGGTGAAGAAATACGGGCCGGTCTCACTGATTCAGTTCGATGCACACAACGATTTGTGGGATGAATATTTCGGCAGCAAGTATTCGCACGGGACGCCGTTTCGCCGGGCGTTCGAAGAAGGCTTGATCAAAGACGGAGAAGTTTTGCAGGTTGGACTACGCGGGCAAGTGTACGGCGAAGACGATTTTGATTTTGCGCGAAAGCACAAAGTGAAGATGGTGACGGCCGAGGAATTTCACAAGAAGGGCATTGCGGCGGCGCAAAAACATTTGCGGGCATTTCGCGGGAAGCCGGTGTACGTCACGCTCGATATTGACGTGGTGGACCCCGCATATGCTCCCGGCACGGGCACGCCACAGGTTGGTGGACTGACCAGCATTCAAATACTTGAGCTGGTTCGTGCGTTGCGAGGATTGAAAATAGTCGGGGCCGACCTGGTGGAAGTGTCGCCGCCTTTCGATACGGGGGAAATTACGTCGTTGCTGGCGGCGAATCTTTTGTTCGAACTGCTCTGCGTCTTTTAGATGGCTACCCTCGCACACAAGCTTTCCACGCGCGATTACTTCGCTCTGGCGTTCGGGACGATGATTGGCTCCGGCTGGCTGGTCGTAATGGACGATTGGCTGGGACGTGGCGGACCTGCCGGAGCGATGCTGGCGTTTGGCATTGGCGGGTTTTTGCTGCTTCCGGTGGGCTGGGTTTATGGCGAGTGGGTGAAGCGATTGCCGGATGCGTCGGGCGAAGCAGCGTACACGGCACAAGTCTTTCCAGGGTTCGCGAGCTATATGACCGGCTGGATCATGCTGCTGGCGTATTTCATCGTGTGTCCGTGGGAGGCGGTGGCGATCGGAAAGCTGGCGGCGTATCTGTATCCGGCGATGGACGGGACGGCGCTGTACAGCGTCGACGGGCATCCGGTGTTTTTGTTGCGGCTGATTTTGGGCGCCGTGCTGACACTATTTCTTGCGTTTTTGAATTACCGGGGCATTCGAGCAAGCGCGTCATTTCAGAGATGGATCACGACGATTGTGCTGCTGTTATTTCTTGTGATCGTGTTGACGAGTGCGGCCCATGGAAACATCGGAAACTTCAAGCCTGTATTTCCCGTGACTCCGGTTGCTTCGATTTTTCTAACGCTACAGATCGTGCCATATTTCATGACGGGATTCGAGAGCGTGCCGAAAGCGGCGGAAGAAGCGGCGCCTGGGTTCGGCGGACGTCGATTTTTTCGCGCGATCGTAATGGCGCTGTTCGTGGGCGCTGGATTTTACGTATTGGCCATCGGCGCTGTGGCATTTGCGACGCCGTGGCAGGGATTGCTCGGGCAAAAGTTTGCGACGGCTGTGGCGTTCGAACGAGCGCTCCAGGCGCAGTGGCCCGTCAGAATCATCCTGGCGATGGCGTTTCTCGGGCTCACGCAATGCTTCAACGGCAATTTCGTCGCGTCGACTCGACTGCTCTTTTCGTACGGGAGGCGCGGGACTGTGCCCCGGCCGTTCGCGGCGATTCATCCGGAGTTTCGAACGCCGCACGTCGCAGTGATCGCGATTGCGGCAATGACTTTGGTTGGCTTGTTGTTGGGCGATTCCATTCTAGTGCCGGTAACGGAAGTGGGTTCGATGGCGTCGGCGTTTGGGTGGCTGGCAGCGTGCGCTTCGTTTCTTTTGGTTGAGAAAAGCGTGAAATCGCGGGCGATCGCTGCTGCCGGAGCATCGGTGGCGTTGATTTTTCTGTTGATGAAATTGCTTCCGGTGTTCCCCGGGCATTTTTCTCATGCAGAGTGGATTGCGCTGGCGATTTGGCTGGCCCTGGGTTTGGTTCTGCATTTTGTTGCGAGCGACAAGAAGTGACAGCGCTCCGCATGTATACTTTTTCGGGGAATTGAGAAGCTCCGATGATTCCATTTTTGCATTTAGGACCGCTGACGATTCCAACGTTCGGCTTGATGGTCGCGACAGGCCTTTTCGTCGCGGCGTATGTTTTGCAGGCGGATTTTGTCCGGCGGAAGATTAAGACGGACGCTTTCCTGGTTATTGGGATCGCGGGACTCGCTGGAATCGCCGGCGCGCGTCTTTATCACGTGCTCGAAGCGCCGCGCGAGTTTTTTGCCGATCCGTGGCCGCTGCTTTTTAGCCGGTTCGGATTTGCGTGGTTTGGCGGATTGTTGGGCGGATTCATCACGCTCGTAATCATGGCCTGGCGGGACAAGATTGCCATACTGGAATTTCTGGACGCTTGCGCGCCCGCGGCTTGTGTTGGATATGCGATCGGCAGAATCGGCTGCTTTCTTTCCGGCGATGGGGATTATGGAATCGCGACAACGTTGCCGTGGGGTATGAGTTTTCCGAACGGCGTGGTTCCCACGACGGAGCGTGTCCACCCAACTCCGCTGTATGAATTGATCGCGTGGATGCTCATTGCGTGGATCTTGTGGAAGATTGGAAATGCCGCGATCCAGCGCGGCGAGCAGACGAATGGCAGGATTTTCTTCTGCTACTTGATTTTCACGGGCGTCGCACGTTTTCTGGTGGAGCTGATTCGAATCAATCCGCGATCTTTTTATGGAATGTCGAACGCGCAAACGGCCAGTGTCGCTTCCGTGTTTCTCGGGGTGGTGTTGCTTGTGAGTATGAGAGGGAAGCGGCGAGTCTGAAGTTCAGGCTGCGTCTGTGGAGTTAGAGGCCGGTGTGGTGATTAGATAGCTTTCGGCGCCCAAGCCAAAAGATACGAGGGAAAAATGCGAAGCAAAATCATCGTTCTATTGACGGTATTTCTGGCAGCGGGCTCGCTCGCGGCAGTTGTTCATCTGGCGCGTGCGGCGGCAAAGGGCGGCGACTATCAGTTAACGAAGAGAGTCACGCTCGGCGGAGAAGGCGGCTGGGACTATTTTGAGGTCGATCCAACCAGCGGCCATGTGTTCATCCCGCGCGGCGATCACATTATGGTTGTGGATTCGGGCGGAACGCAGCTTGCCGACATCGCGAACGCAAACGGTTCTCACGCCATCGTCTTCGCTTCTGAACTTAAACGCGCGTTTCTCAGCTCAGAAGGGGCTGTCGCCGTTCTCGATATGGAGAAGATGCAGGTCGTAAGTAAGGTTGACCTGGCAGGAAAAGATCCCGACGCCATCCTTTACGATGCGTCGTCGAAGCGAGTGTTCACGTTCAATGGTGGTGGCACCAAAGATGCGTCCGTAATCGACGTCGCCGCCGGAAAAGTTGTGGGAACTGTCGCGCTCGGCGGCAAGCCAGAGACGGCGCAGGCCGATGGAGCCGGAAATATTTATGTGAACGTCGAGGACAAGGACGAGATTGTCGCCTTCGATTCGAAAACGCTGAAGGTGTTGCACACCTGGCCTACGGCGCCCTGCAAGGATCCGGCGGGCATGGCGATCGACGTTGCGCACAAACGGCTGTTCGCCGGGTGCCGCAATCAGATGATGGCAGTGGTCGACTATACGAATGGAAAGGTTGTTGCGACGATTCCGATTGGCAAGGGTGTGGATGCGAATCGCTTCGATCCGGCGACCAGCCTGGCGTTTGCTTCCTGCGGAGACGGGACGATCACGGTAGCGCATCAGGATTCGCCGGACAAATATAGTGTGGTTCAGACAATTGCAACGCAAAAGGGCGCGCGAACGATGACGCTCGACCCGAGGACCCATACGGTTTACACGGTGACGGCCGAGTTTGGTCCGCCTCCACCGGCCACCGCAGAAAATCCACACCCTTGGCCAACAGTGATTGCGAAGACGTTTACTCTGCTGATTTTTGGACAGTAAGCAGCGCCGCGCGCCAAAAAAAATTAGATCATCTGGCGTAGTACATACTGCAGAATGCCGCCGTTCTGGTAGTAGAGGATTTCTTCCGGCGTGTCCACGCGCGCGATTACCGAGAAACGCTTTTCGCTGCCATCGTCGGACTTCGCAACAACGGAAAGCGTTTTCTTTGGCGTGAGCGACGAAACGCCTTCGATGGAATAAGTCTCTTTGCCACTGAGCCCGAGCGACTGCGCGCTTTCTCCATTCATGAACTGGCAGGGCAAAATTCCCATTCCCACCAGATTGCTGCGGTGAATGCGTTCGAAGCTTTCCGCAATCGCGGCGCGAATGCCGAGCAAGCGCGGGCCTTTCGCGGCCCAATCGCGTGACGAGCCGGAACCATATTCTTTTCCGGCGATCACAATCAGCGGCACGCCGGCTTCACGATATTTCACCGCCGCGTCGTAAATCGACATCTGTTCGCCGCCGGGCTGATACGTTGTCCAGCCACCTTCGGTGCCCGGCGCGAGTTGATTCTTCAAGCGAATATTGGCAAACGTGCCGCGCATCATCACTTCATGATTGCCGCGCCGCGCGCCATACGAGTTGAACTCGTGCGCTTTCACGCCATTCGCAATTAAATATTTTCCGGCGGGCGAATCAACGGCAATCGAGCCCGCGGGAGAAATATGATCCGTCGTGATGCTGTCACCGAGCACCGCAAGCACGCGCGCACCGGGCAAATCTGCCAGCGGCGCAGCGGTCTTGGACATGTTTTCGAAATACGGCGGCAGCTTTATGTACGTGGATTTCGCGTCCCATTGATACAAGTCGCCCTGCGGCACCGGCATCGACTTCCACATCACGTCGCCTTCATAGACGGCGCTGTATTCCTTGCGATATTGATCGCTGGTGACAGCGGAACGAACCGTCGCTTCGACTTCTTGCGGCGTCGGCCAGATGTCGCGCAGGTAGACCGGTTTGCCATCGGACCCGGTGCCGAGCGGTTCGGTGGTGAGATCGACATCCATACGGCCCGCAAGCGCGTACGCGACAACGAGCGGCGGTGACGCGAGATAGTTGGCGCGCACGAGCGGATGCACTCGGCCTTCAAAATTGCGATTGCCGCTGAGCACCGCGACCGCGACCATATTGTTTTCTTTGATCGCCGCGCCAATCGGCTCCGGCAACGGGCCGCTGTTGCCGATGCAAGTCGTGCACCCGTATCCCACGAGATTGAATTTCAGTTTGTCGAGGTAAACGTTGAGGCCCGACGCGGCGAGATAATCGGTGACAACTTTGGAGCCAGGAGCCAGCGAAGTCTTCACCCATGGTTTCGTTTGCAGCCCCCGCTCGACCGCTTTTTTCGCAAGCAAGCCCGCACCCAGCATCAACGACGGATTCGAAGTGTTCGTGCAACTCGTGATCGCCGCGATGACGATCGCGCCGCTCGAAAGATCGAATGAGTCTCCGTTGTTTTTCACTTGCGCGTGCTTGTCCGGAGTACCTTCGACTACTTTCGTGAAGGAAGACTTCGCTTTGCTGAGAGGCACGCGATCCTGCGGCCGCTTCGGTCCGGCGACGGTCGGTTCCACCGCGCTGAGGTCGAGTTCGAGCGTGTCGGTAAAGAGCGGATCGGGCGTCGTGTCGGTGCGGAAGAGCGCCTGCTCTTTGCAATAGGCTTCGACGAGCGCGATTTGTTCGTGCGAGCGCGCCGTGAAATGGAGATATGCGAGCGTTTCGGCATCGACGGGAAAGAAGCCCATCGTAGCGCCGTATTCAGGAGCCATGTTGGCGATTGTGGCGCGATCAGGGACGCTCAAACTCGACAGGCCGCTGCCGTAAAATTCGACGAATTTCCCGACGACGCCCTTCTTGCGCAGTATTTCGGTCACGGTCAGCACGAGATCTGTCGCGGTGGCGCCTTCGCTGAGACGGCCTTTCAGTTTGAAGCCGACCACCTCTGGAATCAGCATCGAAGACGGCTGACCGAGCATGGCCGCTTCTGCTTCAATGCCACCGACGCCCCATCCGAACACACCCAGGCCATTGACCATTGTCGTGTGCGAATCGGTGCCGACGAGCGAATCGGGATACGCTTCAACGCGATTGCCGGAAGGCATCGCGCAAACAACGCGCGCGAGATATTCGAGATTGACCTGATGGCAAATGCCAGTACCCGGAGGGACGGCTTTGAAATTCTGAAACGAAGTCTGGCCCCAGCGGAGAAACGCGTAACGCTCGACGTTGCGTTGAAATTCGAGTTGCGCATTCAAGGCAAAAGAGCCCGCGGTGCCAAAATTGTCGACTTGCACAGAGTGATCGATGACAAGCTCGACAGGAAAGAGCGGATTGATGCGCTTTGGGTTGCCGCCGATTTTGTTCACGGCTTCCCGCATGGCGGCGAGATCGACAATCGCGGGTACGCCGGTGAAGTCCTGCAACAGCACCCGTGCGGGCATGAACGCGATTTCTTTTTCCTTGGCACCGGGCGTCCACGTTGCGAGAGCTTTGATGTCATCGGCGTGGACGAAGCGGCCGTCTTCGCAGCGCAGCAAATTCTCTAGAAGAATGCGGAGAGAGAAGGGAAGTTTCGCGATAGTGCCGACGCCTTGCTTTTCCAGAAGCTCGAGGCGCTGGATGTCGAAAGCCTGCGCACCAACATTCAACTTATCGCGGGTTCTGAAGGAGTTTGTCACCGAGATGGTCATCTCGCGGTCCTTTCGGGCATGGTGGAACTTTCTATGATAACCGAAGTCGCGGGCTGCGTGCTGAGTGTGACCGGCGCTGATTGCGAATTGTTTCGAGCAGTGGCGATATACTGAAAGCATCGTGAGAGTTGTCCTGATCTCAACTTATGAACTCGGCCGCCAGCCTTTTGGTCTGGTGTCGCCAGCCGCGTGGTTGCGTGCGGCGGGGCATGAAGTCACCTGCCTTGATTTAACGCGGCAGGAATTGAACGACGCCGCGATTCGCGCAGCCGAGCGAATTGCGATTTATCTGCCCATGCACACGGCGACGCGACTTGCCGCGAAATTGATCCCGGGTTTGCGTCAAAAAAATCCGGCGGCGCGCTTGTGCTGCTATGGCCTTTATGCGCCGATGAACGCGGAATATTTGCGTTCGCTGGGCGTTGAGAAATTAATCGGTGGTGAATTTGAAAGGGAATTGGTCGACTGGGTTGGGGCTACCCACTTAAATGGATCGTCGCCGAGCGTAACTTCGCTTGAGCGCCTCGCGTTCCAACTACCGGACCGCACGGGCCTGCCGCCGATCGAAAAGTATGCGCACCTTGTTATGCCGGAGGGCGGCTACCGAGTTGTGGGCTCCACCGAGGCAAGCCGCGGCTGCAAACATCTTTGCCGTCACTGTCCCATTGTGCCCGTTTACAAAGGTGCGTTTCGAATCGTGCCCAGAGAAATTGTGATGGAAGACGTGCGGCGGCAGATTGCAGCCGGTGCGCAACATATTTCCTTCGGCGATCCAGATTTTTTTAACGGGATTGGCCACGCATTGCCGCTCATGGAAGCGTTTCACCGGGAATTCCCGGGCGTATCGTATGACGTGACGATCAAGATCGAACACTTGCGAAAGCATGAAGAACTGTTGCCGAAGTTGCGCGACACAGGGTGCTTGTTCGTGATCAGCGCCGTCGAATCGGTAGACGACAACGTGCTGTTGAAGCTGGGCAAGGGACACACGCGAGAAGATTTTTTGCACGTGGCGCGAGAATTCAATCACGTCGGACTGACGTTGCATCCCACCTTCGTCCCATTTACGCCGTGGACGACCATCGAAAGTTATCTCGATTTGCTGCGCGTTTTAGCGCAAGAGGAACTCACCGAAAACGTCGCCCCGGTGCAATTGGGAATCCGGCTCCTGATACCGGAAGGCTCACGCCTGCTCGAACTGCAAGAAGTGCGGGAGACGGTCGGTCCTTTCGATGCCGAGTCGCTCGTCTATCCCTGGACGAATTCCGATCCGAGGCTGGACGAGTTGAGCACGACGGTGCAGGGAATTGCCGCTGCTGCCGACGCGGCAAAATCGTCGCGATCCAAAACGTTCGAAGCCATCTGGCGTGCAGCGCATGACCTGGCCGGAAAGAGCGTGCCGGAATTGAAGGGCCGTGCAGCGCGGCCTGTGCCATTTTTGAGCGAGCCCTGGTATTGCTGCGCGGAGCCGACAAAGGATCAATTGGTTTCGCTCGGCGTTGCGCCCGTCAACAAAGCGGCTCCCTCGCCCGCGCCAGTCAGCGCAGATAGCTTCGTCTGAAGCGGACCTCTCAGGAATTCATGACACAGAAGCGCATTCTCCTCTTTGCAGCGAAGTTGGGTTATCAGACGCGCAGCTTTGAAGAAGCGGCACGCAAGCTGGGCGTCGAACTGGTGTACGTCACCGACCGCTGCCATCAACTCGAGGATCCCTGGAACGACCGCGCGCTGCCAGTGAAATTCGAAACGCCGGATGCAGCCGCGCGTATCGTCATCGAGAACTCCCGCGATAAGCGCGTCGACGGCATTCTTGCGATTGGAGACCGGCCGGTGATTGCCGCAGCTTACGCTGCGCGCGGGCTGGGAATTGCCTACAACCATCCGCTTTCCGTCGAAGCGTGCCGTAGTAAATTGCGGCTGCGAGAAATTTTTCGCGACGCGGGATTGCGCACTCCGTGGTTTCGCAGTGTGCCGGTGTATCCAGCTCCGGAGCCCGCCTTGCTCGGAATCTCATATCCTTGTGTGCTCAAGCCTCTCTCGCTTTCCGCAAGTCAGGGCGTGATTCGCGCGAACAATCGCGACGAATTCCGCGCGGCCGCGGCGCGAATTCAGAAATTGCTCGATTCGCCCGAAGTGCGGGCATCTGGCGAGCCGAATCTTGGCCACATGATTGTGGAAGGCTATATTCCCGGCGACGAAGTTGCAGTGGAAGGGCTTTTGAGCGGCGGCATACTGCGCGTCCTCGCGATTTTCGACAAACCAGATCCCCTCGTCGGCCCCTATTTTGAAGAAACAATTTACACGACCCCGTCACGCCATTCATTCGCAATGCAGGCCGAGATCGAACGCTCGATGAAAAGCGCAATTGCCGCCGTGGGACTCGTGCAAGGCCCGGTTCACGCCGAGTTTCGTCTGAACGAAGACGGAGTGTGGCCCCTTGAGATTGCGCCGCGCCCGATCGGCGGTTTGTGCGCAAGGGCGCTACGTTTCACTGCGCCGAATGTCGCCGAGACCATCGGCCTCGAAGAACTGCTTCTGCGTTCGGCCATGGAATCGCCGACAGCAGGCTTTGCGCGGGAAGCACAATCATCGGGCGTGATGATGATTCCTGTGCCGCGCAGCGGAAGATACGAAGGCGTTCGTGGCATCGAAGATGCCCGAAAAGTGAGCGGAGTGGCGGACATCGTAATGACGGCCAGAGAGCACGACACCATCGCAGCCTGGCCGGATGGTGCGAGTTATTTGGGCTTTATCTTTGCTCGGGCGGAGAAACCGGACCAGGTGGAATCAGCGTTGCGCGCGGCGCACACTATACTGAATTTTAAAATTTCTCCGCTGCTTCCCGTCGGTCATCCCGTTTCCGGCCAGATCAAATCCGTCGATCACTGATTCGGCGAGACGCCGGATGCATCAGCCCTTCGCCTTCGGCGGGACGTAGCCTTCGGGAAGTTTCGCGCCCGGGCCGAAGAAGAACTGTTCGAGCTGTTCTTCCATGATTTTTTGCGAGTTTGGGTCGAGCGGATTCAGCCGGTATTCATTCATGATCATCTTTGAGTGCTCGATCCAAAGCTTCCACGCTTCTTTCGAAACACTCTCGTAAACTCGTTTGCCGATTTCGCCCTTCCATGGCACGCGATCCAGCCCAGGCAATTCTTTCCCGAATTTCACGCATTTCACCATGCGCGTTCCCGGTGCGACGGGTCCGCTGGGCGGTGTCGGTTCGCAAGCGTCGTTGGCCATAAACGTCCTCCGCAAAACTCCGAATATCAACCTTACTGCAAGTCAACCGGATTGCCTAGCCGGGTTCCGGAAGTACCAGAGAATAATAGTTGCTTTCGCGATTTATCGCGCACAGACTGAGGGCACAAACGCGCCCAGCCTTCAGGAAGAAAAGTGAAAGTAACTTCGCAGGTGTTGAGCGCAGGCGCGGCGGAAGCTGGGTTTCAAAAGTGTCTTGCCGCGATTGCCGAACGCCGACTTGTGCTTCGCTTTTGGCGCAAAGATCTTACCTTATGGCCGAGGTTGGAGAGCCGGAAGGATTCTGCCCAACTTGCTTTGGACTGGCTGGACTTGGCGGCGGGTCTGCCGGACGCTGTCTCGCGGATATCCGCGCTGGCCGAAAAACTCGGCGGCATTGGAATCCAGGACGTCGTTTTTCTTGCCACGAGTATTTCCAGCAAAGCGGCGGAACTCGTTCTGTCCCTCGGACTGCCCACTCGCGGAGTACGCTTTCACGTTCTCAATCGAACAGAGTCGCCGCCCCTGCGCGCATTGGAAAAGCAGTTGGACTTAGGGCGAACTCTTTTTCTCGTCGCCTCCAAGACGGGAAAGAACCTGGAGATGCACGCTCTGCTTCTCTATTTCCTTTCGAGGGTCAAATCCGCGGGGGTTGTTTCGCCGGGCGCGAATTTTATCGCGATTACCGAAGAGGGCTCCTACCTGTATTCTCTCGCCACCGAAAATCACTTTCAGTCCGTTCTCCGTGAACCGCACGGATTTCGAGGGCGTTTTTCCGGGGTACAGCACTACGGATTGTTGCTTTGTGGTCTATGCGGACTTCCTTTGGCTAAGATTTTGGCGCAACTTAATGCGACTCGCAGCGATTGCGGCCGAACAGAGGGCATCCCGGAGAATCCTGCTGCGAAACTCGCTGCGTTCTTGGCAGCCATTGCGCAGCGTGGGGACTATCGCCTGGTCTTCCGCTCATCTGAAAAGCTTGTGCCGCTCGCAAAGCGTCTCGCGCATCTCGTCGGCAGCAGCACTTGCAAAAATGACACGGGCATCCTTCCGTTTTTGGAAGTTCAGGTTTCAAGTCGCGAACCGCTCAAGAGCAAATGCAGCATTTGCGATATCTCAATGCATGGAGAGGACCCGCCGAAACCGCTGGATCCATCGATTCCGAGAGTCGCCCTGGAAATTGATGACCTCGAGTCAATCCCGGCAAGGGTTTTCGAATGGGAAATCGCGACGGCGCTTGCGTGCAGTCTGCTCAATGTGGACCCGTTTGAGGATCCCGATGACGCTGATGGCCGCGACGACGCAATGCAGTACATCGATCAGTTCTCCGTGAACCGACACTTTTCTTTTTCCCGTCCCAGAATTACAGAGCGAGGTATCTCCCTGTTCGTGGAGGGAGAGTTGCGCCACGACATTTCGAGTCTCGGTTTGGAGCACGCCTTGGCGTCCGTATTCGCGCTCTGCGGCCCGGATGGCTACTGCCTGCTGATGAACTACCTATGGAAAGTGCCGGCCGTGAGATTGAGTCTTACGACCTGTGCGGATCGCCTCGGCGCCAACCTCGGCGTGCCTGTTGCGGTGGTGCCTGGTCCGCGATACCTGCATGTCCTGGGGCAGTCATACAAAGCAGGCCCGCGCGGGGGAATCGCGCTCATGCTCACCTGCGATTCCTCCGAGAAAATTGAAATTCCCGGCGCGGGCTATACGTTTGGTGATTTGGAAATGGCTCTCGCCCTTGGCGACTTCGACGCCATGAACCGCCGCGGTCGCTCCATCGTTCGGTTACACCTGACGGGCACTCCGGATACAGCGATGGCGCAGTTGCAAGAATTGACCGATAAGGCGCTGAAACTACACACACGTTCCCGATAGGTCGGCGGCAGCAAACTTTCACGATTTCGTGTATTTTCTTGAGCGCACCAGAGCGCCCGCTTCGCGATTTTCGCAGGACGGAGGAACCCTTGCCAGGCATCGACACCATCTTTTGGGATATCGGCGGCGTCATTCTGACCAACGGTTGGGACCGTGGCTCGCGGAAGGAGGCCGCTTCGACGTTCCAGCTCGACTGGGAAGAGTTCTCCGACCGCCACGATCTCTCGTTCCCGGCATTCGATTCCGGCCAGATCACTCTCGATGAATATCTCAACCGAACGCTGTTTTACAGGCCACGTTCCTTCTCGCGCGAAGAATTCACGGCCTTTATGTTTGCGCAGTCGCGCCCGCTCCCCGGTTCGCGTGAAATCCTTGACGCGGTGACAAACGCTGGCAAGTATTTCATCGGTGCAATCAACAACGAGCCTCTCGAATTGAACGAATATCGTATTGAGGCATTTCAGCTTCGTCGCAATTTCCTGGTTTTCTTCAGCTCCTGCTACGTCCACTCGCGTAAGCCGGAACCCACCATCTTTCGCGTCGCGCTCGAAGTTACGCAACGAAAGCCCGAGAAGTGCATCTTTATAGATGACCGCCCTTTGAATCTGGAGAGCCCTCGAAAGCTTGGTTTCCACACCATTCACTTTCAGAACCCAGAGCAGTTGAAGAGCGACCTGCGGAACCTCGGGGTTGAGGTATAGTTTTCCCTGCTGGCGCTGCAATCGGATTCTGCGCGATTTGACCAAGGAGCAAGCATGGCTGCCGAAAACGTGCGTTCTGGAGTGTCTTACGGCGGTGCGACCGATCCCTGCGCCGTGATTCTGTTCGGCGCGTCAGGTGACTTGGCGAAACGTAAAGTCATCCCGGCGATGTACGACCTCGCTGTGCACAATTCTCTCGGCGAGCGCTACGTCATCGTCGGATTCGCGCGCACTGCGATGAGCGACGAAAGTTTTCGCGCCACCGTCGGCGAAGCCGCGAAGGGAATCTCCGAAGTCGGCCCCATCGATCCTGCCAAATGGGACGCCTTCTCTTCTAACTTGCACTACAAAGCCGGTGATTACTCCGACCCGCAAGCCTACATTGCCCTCGCCAAGCGCCTCGCCGAACTCGAAGCCGAAAAAAATCTCGGCGGCAACCGCTTGTTCTACCTTTCGACGCCGCCGGAAGTTTATCCGGATATTATTGAGCAGCTCGGGAAAGCCGGACTCTCCAAACCGGCGAATGAAAACTCCTGGGTCCGCATCATCATCGAAAAACCGTTTGGCCGGGATCTTGCCACCGCCAAAGAACTGAACAAGAAAGTACAGTGCGTTTTCGAAGAGCGCCAGGTCTATCGTATTGACCATTACCTCGGCAAAGACACCGTACAGAACCTCCTCGTCCTCCGCTTCGGCAACGGCATTTTCGAACCGCTCTGGAATCGCAATTACGTTGATCACGTGCAAATCACCGCAGGCGAAACGCTCGGCGTCGAACGTCGCGGCGGCTTTTACGAAACCGCTGGCGCATTGCGCGACATGATTCAGAGCCACGTCCTGCAGCTGACTTCACTCTGCTCGGTCGAACCGCCGGCTTCCTTCGATGCAACCGCCGTTCGAAATGAAAAACTAAAAGTTCTCCAGTCGATTCGTCCCTACGATCTCGAAGGCGTCGCGCAAGCGGTCATTCGCGGCCAATACGCCCCGGGCACATTGAACGGCAAGCCTCTTCCCGGCTATCGCCAGGAACCGGGTGTTAGCCCCACTTCTCGAACCGAAACGTTCGTCGCCATGCGCGTCCTGATCGACAACTGGCGCTGGGCCGGCGTGCCGTTTTATCTCCGCACCGGCAAACGCCTTGCCAAGCGCAGCACCGAAATCATGATTCAGTTCAAGCGCGCGCCTCACGTCGTTTTCCGCGGTAAGGAAGTCGAACCGAATCGCCTCGTCCTCAACATTCAGCCCGACGAAGGAATTTCCGTCTCCTTCGGCGCCAAACGTCCCGGCACCGAAATGAGCATTGGCAACGTCACCATGAATTTCAGCTACCGCGAAGGCTTCGGTGAAGCCACGCGCAGCGCGTACGCTACCCTCGTCAACGACTGCGTCCGCGGCGATGCGACTCTCTTCGACCGTGCCGACAGTGTTGAAGCCGCCTGGTCCCTCGTCGATCCCATTCTCGACGTCTGGAGCGCCGCAAAAAGCGCCGTCGTTCCCGAGTACGCCTCCGGCAGCTGGGGACCCAAGGAATCTGATAACCTGCTCGAACGCGACGGCAGAAAGTGGTACAACCCATAGTGCAACTTTTGCAGGTTTAATTCGATTCAGCGAATTCAGGAGACAACGTTGATCCTTGCGGGCGATGTGGGCGGTACGAAATGCAATCTGGCGCTCTTTTCCGAAAAAGACGGAAAGCTCACACCGGTTTTCAAGCAGCGCTTTCGAAGCAAGGACTTCGCCCAGTTCGATCTGATCGCCAAAGAATTTGCGCGCCTCGCCGCTCCTCATCTCGCTGGAGAAAAAATCGTCGCTGCCGGTTTCGGCATAGCCGGACCTGTAATCAACAATCGCGTCCGCGCCACGAATCTTCCCTGGATGATTGACGCCGCTGTCTTGTCGCAGGAACTCAACGTCCCGCACATCGTTTTGTTGAATGATCTCGGCGCCTGGGGGCACAGCATCGAGTATCTTGACCCGAAACAATTCCTCGTCCTCAATGAGGGCAAGCCCGAACCCGGTGGCACACGCGCGTTGCTAGCCGCGGGAACCGGTCTCGGCGAATCGCTTCTCGTTTGGGACGGCAAACGCTATCAGGTCGTTCCCTCAGAAGGCGGCCATTCCGATTTTGCTCCCCACACGGAACAACAGATCGAATTGCTTCGCTTCATGAAGCGCCGCTATCCGCAGGTCAGTTGGGAACTCATTCTTTCCGGTCGCGGTTTCCGCACGCTCCACGAATTTTTGTCGCCTGCCGTCAAGCACGCTGCCTTTGACGATCCCGACGCCGATCCCGCGCCTGAAATTACCAAGAACGCGCTCGCAAAAACTTGCCCCGTCTGCGTCGAAACACTCGACCTCTGGACCGACATTTACGGCGCCGAAGCCGGCAATCTCGCGTTGAAAGTCCTCGCGCTCGGCGGCGTCTACGTCGCCGGCGGCATCGCCGTCAAAATCATCGAAAAAATGAAGGACGGCCGCTTCTTCCAATCCTTCAAAGACAAATGGCATTTCGAGAATTTGCTCAAGAACATGCCCCTCTCCGTCATTCTCGACGAAAACGCCCCGCAACTCGGTGCTGCCTACGAAGCGCTCCGCCTCGTCAAAAGCTGATCCTTCAGTCTTTTGCAAGCGCTCACCACCTCGAAACCGAATCCCACGCGGTGATACACTCACCATTTTCCGACGGAGGAATTGCTCATGAACGGTAACGTTCGCTTCCATCGCCTCGTATTTCATCTCGCCATGATCGCCTTATCGATCGCCGCAATTCCTCCCATAGCGACCCATGCGCAACAATCGCCCGCCATCGATCCTTCTCTCTATTCCGCCATGCGCTGGCGCCTCATCGGGCCCCATCGCGCCGGCCGCGTCACTTCCGTCGCAGGAATTCCCGGCGATCCCGCCACTTTTTATATGGGCACGCCCGGCGGCGGCGTTTGGAAAACGACCGACGGTGGCCAGGTCTGGAACCCGATTTTCGATAGCCAGCGTGTCGCTTCCATCGGCGCCGTCGCCGTCTCGCCTTCGAATCCCAACATCGTTTACGTTGGCACCGGCGAACAAACGCCCGGCAACGGCATCTACAAATCCACCGACGCCGGCGCCACCTGGACCAACATCGGCCTCGCCGATACGCATTACATCTCTTCGATCTTCATCGATCCGCGCAATCCGGACATTGTGATCGTCGGCGTCATCGGCCATCCGATTCTCACGGTCGCTGCTCCCGGCACCGCTCGTGGCGCTTACAAAACCACCGACGGCGGCAAATCCTGGAAGAAGACTCTCTACAAAGACGACTTTGCCGGCGTCTCCGATCTCTGCGCCGATCCCGAAAATCCTCGCAACCTTTACGCCGCAATTTGGCATCCCGCCGATTGGCGCGGCGGCGAAGACGATCCAAAATCGCGCGACGCCTGGCTTTTCAAATCCGCTGATGAAGGCACCACGTGGTCGCCTCTTCCCGACAAAGGTTTGCCCGGAGGCGCATGGGGCCGCGTCGGAATCGCCGTCGCGCCCGGCGATCGTGGTCGTCGCATTTTCGCCATCATCAACGCCGGCCTTTTCCGCTCCGACGACGCCGGCCTTTCCTGGCGCCAAATCACCAAAGATCCGCGTATCCTCGGCTCCACGTATTTCAGCCGTGTGTTCGTCGATCCGCGCAGCGCCGATGTCGTCTACGTCATGCAAACTTCCGCCTACCGCTCCACCGACGGCGGCAAAACTTTTATCTCCTTTAAAGGTGCGCCCGGTGGCGACGACTACCACGCCATGTGGATCGATCCGCAAAATCCTTCGCACATTGTCTTCGGCGTTGATCAGGGCGCGGTTGTCAGTTACAACGGCGGCCAATCCTGGACTTCGTGGTTCAATCAACCCACCGGCCAGTTCTATCACGTCATCACCGACAATCAATTTCCCTACGTCGCCTACGCCGCGCAGCAGGACAGCGGCACCGCCGCCGTTCCCAGTCGCAGCGATTACGGCGAAATCACGTTTCGCGATTGGTGGTCCATCGCCGGTTTCGAATACAGCTTCATCGCGCCCGATCCGCTCCATCCCAACATCGTTTATTCCGGCGGATGGTATGGCAGCGTCGTCCGCTTCGATAAAAACTCCGGCCAGTTCACGCACGTCTTCGCGCGCAGCAAAAGACATCGCACCTCCCAGATGCCGCCCGTCGTTTTTTCGCCGCAGGATCCCCACACGCTTTATTTCGCCACGCAATTCGTTTTAAAAACCGTCGACGAAGGACAAACGTGGCAGGAGATCAGCCCGGACCTTACTGTGCGCCCCGAGCCGCCCGCGAAATCCGAATTGCGCCGTCGCCGCGAATCGCAGTTGCAGGCGCGTGCCCGAAATATTCGCTACTCACCCAATTCGCGCGGGCCCGCCGCTGCAACGGAATTGGAAAACACCCTCTCCACCGAATACGGCGACGATGACGACGAAGATCCCGCCGCCAAGCGCCCGCCCGCTATCACCGCGCTCGTTCCATCGCCCGTGCAATCCGGAGTTCTCTGGGCTGGCACCACCAACGGTCTCGTCTACCGCACCGAAGACGCCGCCAACTGGGCCAACGTCTCGCCCGCCGAATTCACTGCCGACACGCAAATTATTTCCATGGAAGCTTCGCGCTTTGACGCCGCCACCGCCTATCTCGTCGCCGAAATCCGCAAGGATTCCACGCCCTGGGTCTTTCGCACGCGCGACGCCGGAAAATCCTGGCAAAAAATCACCCGCGGCCTCGAAGCAACTTGGGTCGCGCGCGCCGTTCGCGAAGATTCCGTTCGCAAAGGTCTTCTTTACGCTGCGACATCCAAGGCAGTCTGTGTCTCCTTCAACGACGGCGACGATTGGCAATCGCTTCAGCTGAATTTGCCGGCCTCCGATATGCGCGATCTCGCTGTCCACGGCAACGATCTTGTCCTCGCCACGTATGGCCGCGCTCTCTGGATTCTCGATGACGTTTCTCCGCTCCGCCAGGCGCGCCCGGAATTGACAAGCGCCGGCCCTTCGCTCCTCCATCCCGCACACGCCATTCGCGTCCGCTGGGACAATGACGCCGAAACGCCGCGCCCGCCCGAAGTTCCTGCCGGCCAGAATCCACCCGACGGCGCTATCCTTTATTACTATCTTCCGTCCGCTCCCGCGGCCGAACTCACGCTCGAAATCCGCGACGAAAATAAAAATCTCGTCCGCCGCTTCACCAGCGCCCCTCCTCCTCCCGACACTTCGCTCAAGAACGCTCCGGACTATTGGTTCGCCCCACCCGCATCGCTGCCCAAAAATCCCGGCCTCAACCGCTTCGTCTGGGATCTGCGTTACGATGCGCCGCCCATCCTCGCCTACAGCTATTACGGCGAGCCGCTGCAATATGTCGAATACACGCTCACCATCAATTCCATCGCTGGCCAGACTCCGTTGAAGCAGATGCTCGGTCCTCTCGCCGTTCCGGGCAAATACGAAGTCACTTTGATTGACGGCGCCAGCCGCTCCACGCAATCGCTCATCGTGC
>Ga0209060_10000597_pt1 | contig 59505 bp, 70 predicted proteins | sample Coa_R1_8_FD_187155 | JGI IMG/M metagenome (GOLD analysis project Ga0209060, IMG submission 187155) | Surface soil microbial communities from Centralia Pennsylvania, which are recovering from an underground coalmine fire - Coalmine... | ecosystem: Environmental > Terrestrial > Soil >...
TCTAACTTGGACAGCCGAACGATCTCCAAACCCGACCTCAACCCGCAACCGTGTCCCAATCACCACTCTCCGCCTTTGTTTCCATCAACCGCTACCGCGGGAGTCCCCTGTTTTGGACAGCAGTGACATTGCGCCGCCTGCTACCGCAGGCTCGGAGTCGCGTTGGTCACACAGCCTCGGAAGGGTGCGCTATGCCAGCTCCCTCTTCGCCCTGGGCCTGTCATAGTTCGCCCCTCTTCGGAGTTGCGTTGTCCCACAGACTCCTAAGGCTCGAGCAGACGATCGCGTAACAAATCCATGTCCGTGGGATTCAGCGACGCCAGCAAATCGCGCGTGATGTTCCGGGTTTCGGAGAGGCGGTCGGCCAGCCATTGAAGCTGTCCGCCGGCTACTTGAACCGGAACGAGCGTCTTCGAGTACAACCAGTAGTAGCGCAGGTTGAACTCCACCATCCGCATCATCAGTTTCACGCCGAAGCTCGATTCCCGAGCCGTCGGCAGCGCCGAAAGCATCACGCCCACCGCGAGTAGCGCGCGAAACTCCTGGCGCAAGTCTTTCAACACCATGCGCAGGATCACGCGCCGTTCCTTCTTCATTCGCTTCAGCAGACGCCCGGCGTTCGGCAGAGCCCTCAGGAAATCGAAATCATCGCGAGCGGTGATGCGCGGGAGATGCGCAAAGCGCGACGAGCGGTCGAGAAACCACTCGTATTGATCCAAACTGGCGGGCGAGCCCAAGTGCGCGCGGTCCCACAAGAGCACCGCGGCGCCCATCAACACGCAAACTACCAAGAAGAAGCTGAGAACGATCATACTTCCTGAAGTACTTTACCCCAACGCGAACCTACCTGCTCGCGCAGTCCTGAACGTCAACGTTCGTGGGACTACGATAACAGGGATGATTTCAACTCACAAGTTTTTTTCCTAAATTGTTGGATAAAAATGCACCAGTACAAAAGAGTTACATAGGGAAAACCCTAGGTCGCCGTTCCTATTTCGGTTCCGGCGATCCAGTCATCCGCAACAGCGCCAGGTTGATCACCTGCATGCGCCGCTCGACTTCTTCGGGACTCAGGACCGGCGTCAACAATGGAGTCCTTTCCGCGGCTTCGTCCCGCACCGTAAGGACGGCGTAGCACCAGACTGAGTTGGCGAAGAGGCCCACCATCCCGCGAAGGTAGACGATCTCCGAGCTCATGGCGTAGACGTAAACCCAACTGTCGAGCACGACATAAGACAGCGCAATTACGAACATTCCCAAGGCAAAATTGCGCAGGGTGCGGCTCGTTTCCACACGCCACAGCGCCAGAATTCCGAAGAATAACCACAGGAGACCGGCCAAGACAAACATCGCGGAACGCTGAACCAAGAAAAAGTATGCCTGCAACCAATTCGGGACTGCAAAAGAGGTCGGGATGGTGCCGGGGCCCGACACCGATGAGGTGGTGAAGAAAAGCACGATCAGCTCGAACGCCAATGTCGCGAGCATCGTCACCACACAAAGGCGGTGGAGGCCGCGATAGCGGATGAACGCCGTGCGCCAGTAGTAATACACGGCCACGAAACTTGAGATAAGAATAATCCCTTGACCCGACCAATAAACGAGAGTATAGGCCGAGGGCCGGAGGCGATTCGATAACACCCAAACAACTACGCCCAGGCCGGAATTGAAACAGATATAGAGAAATTGGAACCAAAAACGGCGGATCAGTCCCCTTCGAATCATGACGGCAATCGTAAATAGGCTTACGCCAAGCGACGTGAGCCAGATTCCCAGTTGGGCGGGCGTAGACTTCATCGGTAAAGATGATACTACAGCGCGCTGTTGGGCTGTGTACGCCTTTGGTGCATCTACTAATCAGCAAACGACCGGCAAGCCGGCGGAAGGTACCGGTGCCACATCCTCCCGCGGCTTGACGGCGTCATGCCTGGCACAAATCTAGCGAGGCGCCAGGGATGCGTCGGTGCACGGAAAGCAAGGCGGATTCGGCCAACCGCGTCGCGTCGGGTTGCTTCCGGTCGAGGCGAAGAGTACAATCGTGGCCAGCAGATAGAACAAGGCTAAGGACTTACGCATGGTGGGGTCTCCTTCGAATTTGAATCGGGCGTTTTGTTCGCCCAATTTAGGAGACGATTTTTTGGGAAAGGTCCCTTTTTAAGCACTAAAGTGATTCCCGATTAGGAGGAGAAAGCTTTGAGGACGAAGAATCCTGAGATTATTCAGCAAGTAATGAATGAACTGCAGGAACATACGTTGTCGGCAATCCCTTCCCACTTTGGACGGTTTGTCTATTTAGCGAGTCTGCGGGACGAGAACAGTGCGGAATACAGACACTTCGGAATGGAGAAGCTCTACCCCAGGGATCAGTGCGATCTAGCCTTATTGCAAACCCACCGGAACGTCTTTTACGACTGGCTACGGCTTACGCTGGCCGAACAACGCGAGGATCTCCTGCTGTATTTGCGAGATATCGGCGAGGACCCGGCAACGGTTTTGCAAACGTGGAGAAAACTTGAAAGCTTCCGCGTCTATCCGCCGGCCGAAACGGCCCACGGCGACCTGGAGTTGTACCTTAGCGATCTGCGGATTCTTCTGGAGTTGTTGCTGGACGAGGAAACGGCGTGACCGCGGTCGGCCGCGCCACTCCCGTCACCAGGCCGGTGACTTCAGCCTGCTGCGGATAACGATACACGCGCGGAGAACACGGCGACAGCGGATGCGGCTGCAGCACCAGCGTCCGATGATGCACGCTGCACCAGCAGCATGTGATGCCGTCCTTGTGTTCGATCAGGTAAACCGGCCGCTCGAATTCGTTGCGCCACGCCCACTCGCGGACTTGGCGCCGCCGCGCGTCCACTTGAACCAGCGCGCCGGGGGGAATCAATGGATCCATGATGCGATCCTCCGAGCCGATCCGCGCGTACCGCACCAGCGAGCCGGCCTGCGGTGTCACCCAAGCAACCATCGAGGCAGGAACATCTTCAGGCGCCAATAGTTCGGTGCGCAATGCAACCGTCGCCGGTCCGATTTGGGCGGGAACACCGGGTAATTCACTCAGGTCGATTCCGTACCACCGCAATATTTCGAGAAAACTCAGCCGGTAAATGGAACAGAGCGTAAACACACGATAGATTGTGGGAAGTGCCCCGTGATTCTCAATCTCCGAAAGGCGGCTGATCGGTACGAAGTACTCGGGATTGTGCCTGGCCGCAGCGATCGCTTCCGAGGCGTTCTCGACGTCCCGGTAAGTGAGTCCGTTCTTGATTCTGGCCTGTTTGAGCCCAAAGCCGGGGCCGTTCATACTCCGTACTCCTAACCCTAACGGGGGATTATATTCATACCCCTTTCCGCGTCGCAAGGGAATTCCTATCGCCTCCCGTTTCAGGAACAAGTCACCCTGAAAAAGGAAAATGCCCCGATTTGACTCGGGGCATTTTGCCGCTTACCAAGGAGCAAGGAAGAACCTACGACTTAGTGTCGCGTGGGAGCTGCGCCGCCCGATCCACCCGACGACACGCTGCCGGCGCGCGGAGCCGATCCGGCAAACCCGCCGCTGCTGCCGCTCGACGCCATGCTTCCACCGCTGCCGCCCGATGAGAACGACGGCCGACCCATCATCGAGCCAGCGTTATTGCCCGAGAACGCCACGCCCGAGCGCGGCGACGTTCCAGCGAATCCGCTCGATCCGTTGCCGCCGGTGGTGCCGTACACAGGGAAGCGAGATTGCGCCGGCGTGGTGCCGATCGCTTGCTTGGCCGGCGTGGTGGCATAGCCGCCCGCGTATCCGTAATAGTTGTAGCCGCCGTATCCGAAGAGTCCACCGTACATGTAGCCGTACGACGGGAACGGATAATAGCCCACTTGCGACGGGCTGTAGTAGTAATAACCCCACGGGCTGGTCACCATTCCATAAGGCAGATACGTGAAGTATCCGAGCATCGGGTTAAACGCCCAGGTGCCCATAAATCCCGGACCCATCATGCCGGGATAGCCTTGGTAGTAGGAAGAACCAACGGCGCTGGCGGTGCGATACGACGACACTGACTGCAACTGGTCGCGGTTGGCGGCCCAGATATCGAAATCATCCTTCAGTTTGCGATCGAACTTGGCGAGTGATCCCACGCGGCCCGAGGCCAGCACGATTTCCTCGCCGTCCTTGACCGTCGTGTTTCCAATGCGCAGTTGTCCGGTCTGCACCATCACCTTCGTCGAGGTTCCGTCCTGCGCCACTTCAAAGCGGTACAGTCCGCGGTGCGTCACCGCGATGTCATGATAGTCGCCCCAGCTCAGGCTCATCGAGCTTTCTTTGGGAAGCTCGTTGATCTCGATGGAAATCAATCCGCTGAGCAGCTCCAATTCCGGATGACTGATGGAAGTGGAGAGCATGCGCACTTCGGCGCTGCGCTCCAAGCGCACATAGGCGCCGGGCATCATCAGCAGTTCAGACCGATTGGGGGTGGAAAAGATCTCGCCCTCTTGAAGTTGGCGTGGCGACGAAGCTTGAACTCCTTCTTCGTAATTCACCAAGCCGGCCTTGGCAGAAATGAACGTTTGACCAGCGAGCCCACCAGACAACGACAAGCTGATCAGGACCAACGAAAGCAGCGCGAGCCGACCTTTCATGTTCTTGCCTCCTTGGAGACCACTCTTGCACCACCAACGGGAGAAGTCAAGCCAAAAGATTGGTCCTACGGACTATCTTTTGGTCATCGTGGCTAACATTACACCACGCCCTGGTTCTCTCTCGTCTGGAGTATAAACCCGTTGTCAAGTGGAGAGCAAGCGGATCTCCGCACAGTCATTTCTGACTTTAGTCACCGTCAATCATTCCACGCCTGGACGAGCTATTCGCGGGAACCGCGAGCCAGTTCGCGAATCACCGCGTCGCCGACTTCGCTGGTGGTCGCCGTACCGCGCAAATCCGGCGTGCGCACGCCGGAGGTGATCGCTTTCTCGAGCGCGCGCTCGATCGCGTCGGCTTCGCGCGACAACGAAAAGCTGAATCGCAACATCATCGCCGCCGATCCGATCGCACCGGCGGGATTGGCCTTGCCTTGCCCGGCGATATCGGGCGCGGATCCATGAACCGGCTCGTACAGCGCGGGACCTTCGCCCAGCGAGGCCGACGGCAGCATGCCGATCGATCCCGCGAGCACCGAGGCTTCGTCGCTGAGGATGTCGCCGAACATATTTTCGGTGAGGAGCACGTCGAACCGCTGGGGATCGGTGACTAACTGCATCGCGCACGAGTCAACCAGTGCATGTTCCAGCTTGACGTCGGGAAACTCGCGCGCCACGTCGGTGACCACTTCGCGCCACAAGCCGGAACATTCCAGAACATTCGCTTTGTCGACGGAGGTGACTTTCTTCCGGCGTCCCTGCGCCGCTTTGAACGCCAGTCGCGCGATGCGTTCCACTTCGTGGCGCGTGTAGCGCATGGTGTTCAGCGCACTGTCGACGGCTTTCTCGCGTGGCTGGCCGTAATACAGTCCTCCGGCGAGCTCGCGGAACACGATCAGATCGACGCCGGCGATCCGCTCGGGACGCAACGGCGAGAATTCCTCGAGTCCTGGAAGAATGCGCGCGGGCCGAAGATTCGCCCACAGTCCCAGGGCCTTGCGCAAACCGAGCAGGCCCGCTTCCGGACGCCGCGCGGGTGGCTGCGCGTCGAATTCAGGAAGTCCTACGGCGCCGAAAAGAACAGCGTTGCTTTCCAGCGCGAGTTGGCGCGTGACATCAGGCAGCGCCTGGCCGGTCGCGTGAATCGCAGCGCCGCCGATGAGTCCTTCGGTGAAATGGAGTTCATGCGAGGTACATGCGGCTCGCAGAACTTTGATCGCGACGGCGGTGACCTCTGGGCCAACGCCGTCGCCGGGAAGAACAGCTATTTTGAGTGTCATTTCGTTTTGAAGTGTGGCGATTTGTCGCCGCGCTCCAAACTAATCTCCAGCCACCGGTAGCGCACGCGCGGTTTGATAACAATGACGCCGGTAGTGATTCACCGCCTTGAGATACGCTTCCGCCGACGCGTTTACCAGATCGCTGTCCTCCGCGCGACCCGAGCCCGAGCGATCGCCGAAGCGCGCGATCAACTCCGCGGTGACGCGTCCCGATCCGCCTTCCGCCGTCACGCGATAGGACTCGAGCCGCCCCTCGGTGTCGGACGCCGCGTCGATTGCTTTCGCGATCGCCGTGACGACATCGCTCGCCGACGCCGAGCCTATCAGCACCTCGCTGTTTCGCGTGAGCGTTACAGTCGCGCTGGCGCCGTCCGAGGTGGCCTTTGCCTCCACCGAATCGAGCTGCAGACCACTCCAATCGCCGGCGGAGGTGTGCAGAAGGTCGAGCAGATCGTCGTCGGTGATGTTTTTCTTGCGATCCGCAAGCGCGGTGAATTGTTGATACAGCGCGTTCAACTCGTCCTTCGAGAGTTTCACGCCCAACTGCGTGTAACGCTGGCTCAGCGCCGCGCGGCCGGAGTGCTTGCCCAACACCATCAGCGTTTCGGGAAAGCCCACCGATTGCGGACGCATGATTTCGTACGTGGTGCGGTCTTTGATCACGCCATCCTGATGGATTCCCGCTTCGTGCGCGAACGCGTTGCGCCCGACGATCGCTTTGTTCGGCTGCACCGCAACGCCGATGCACTCGGTGAGCAACTGGCTCGCCGGATACAGCAGCTCCGCGCGGATTCCGTGCGAGTACGCAACCGCGTCCTGGCGCACATTCAGAATCGCCACGATCTCCTCGAGTGCCGCATTCCCTGCCCGCTCGCCGATTCCGTTGATGGTGCATTCGATCTGCCGCGCACCCGCGTCGAGCGAGGCAATGGTGTTGGCAACCGCAAGTCCCAAATCGTTGTGACAATGCACGCTGACGATGGCGCGTCCGCGCAAGCGATCGACAATCGAGCGAATGAAGCGTTCGTATTCGGCCGGCACGGTGAATCCCACCGTGTCAGGCACGTTGATGGTCGACGCGCCCGCCGAAACGGCGGCCTCGATCACGGCGGCCAAGTATTCAGGATCGCTGCGTGTGGCGTCTTCGGCGGAAAACTCCACGTCGTCGACGTAGCGGCGCGCTTGTTCCACCGCGCGGCGTGTTTCTTCAAGCACTTGCTCGCGCGTCTTGCGCAATTTCACGGCGAGATGCAGGTCGGAGGTCGCGATAAATGTGTGGATGCGCGGACGTCGCGCCGGTTCCAGTGCCGCCGCGGCGCGTTCGATGTCGGCGGGCGTGGTCCGCGCGAGCGCCGCTACCTGCACCCAGGAAAACTCTTTGGCGATGGCGCGCACAGCGTCGTAATCGCCGTCGGACGCGATCGGAAATCCCGCTTCCAAAATGTCTACACCCAACTCCACCAGCATGCGCGCCATGCGCAACTTCTCGGGCGTGTTCATGCTGCATCCCGGCGATTGCTCGCCGTCGCGCAGCGTCGTATCGAAGATATAGACGCGGTTATCGTTACCCAAGGGCCAACCCTCCTTCAACGACAATACTGAGGATCGCGCACGTAACGGGATAAGTCAAATTTATAATTCTTTTGTGTTCATAACGTTCTGTTATACTTGCCCCAACTGGGGTTTGGAGGGACTGCGTTCGCACTCGGGCCTCGGGCCTTGTTTCTATGGAACTATCTCAGCTCACCATTTTTCTCACGGTGGCCGAGGAGCGCAGCTTCTCGCGCGCGGCGCAAAAACTCATGCGCACGCAGCCGGCCGTGAGCTTAGCGGTGAAGCGCTTGGAAGTCGAGTTGGGAGAAACCCTCGTCGATCGATCGCTCAAAGACGGCACGCTCACCGAAGCCGGCAAGGTGGTCGCCGAATTTGCGCGCAAGTTCGAGAACGTCCGCCGGGGATTGAACAACGCGCTCACCGAACTTCATGACGTCCATACTGGCCGGCTGACGATCGGCGCGAACGAGAGCGGCGCGCTGTATCTGCTGTCGCACATCGTGCGATTCCGCCAACTCTATCCCGGCGTAAAGGTAGAAGTGCGGCGCAGCTTGTCGAGCCGCATTCCCGGCGACGTCCTGGACGCGTCGATTGAATTGGGCGTGGTTTCCTACGAACCCGCCGATCGCAGTCTGCGGTCGCAAGTGATCTACACCGATTCTTTGTGCTTCGTCGTGTTCCCGGGCCACACGCTCGCCGGAAAGAAGGAAGCGCACATCAAGGAACTGGGCAGCGAGACGTTTATCGCGCACAACGTGCTGTCGCCGTATCGCGCCACGGTGATCCGCGCGTTTCAAAAGCACCAAGTTCCGCTGAACATGAATGTGGAAATGCCCACGCTTGAAACGATCAAGCAAGCAGTAGCGCATCGCATGGGCGTGGCGTTCCTCCCGCGCATGACCGTGCAAGCGGAGTTGCAAGCGGGCGTGCTGGTGGAAGTGCCGGTGAAGGAATTGCGCGTGGAGCGCAAGATTCATCTGGTGCATCCCAGCCGCCGCCAACTTTCGCACGCGGCCAAGGCGTTTTTGGAAGTGGTCAAGCGCGGGGCGTAGGGATTACCGCAAATGCAAGACCATGTGGTGCGCGCTCAGCGATCCCGTCTCAAAAGAATTGGCGGCCGCCCAAAGATAGAGCCGGAAACGGCGGTACAAAAACTCTCCCCAGCGCGACACCACGGTCTCGCGCACTGCTTCTAAATTCTCGGCCCATTTCTGGCACGTGAGGAAATAATTGTGGCGGTCGTTTTCCAACTGGATCACTTCAAAGCGGGTCTTCGCCAGCTCCGCGAAGTATTTTTCCAGGCACAACGGCGACGTATTGCCCTCGTAGATCCACTTGGTGATGAACGACGGCATCCCAAAGCGCTCGCCGGAATAGGCGTCAAGATAGATTCGGCCGCCGGGCTTGAGCACACGCTGATAATTCTGGACCGTGCGGCGGTAGTCCGGCAAATGTTCGGTAACGCCGAGATTGACGATCGCGTCGTACGGCTCGGCCGGGCGATGATCGAGAAAATGCTGGCGGACAACCTGGCACTTCAGGCCGCGGCGCGCGATCACGTCGTTCATGTATTTCTCCGACGCCGCCGAAATCGTGATCGACGTGACGTGTACGCCTCGGGATCCCGCAAATTCCAGAAACGATCCCCAACCGCCGCCGATATCGAGCACGCGCATGCCCGGCACGATTCCCGCCGCCTTCATCGCGTAGCGGAATTTGCGCTCCATTCCGGTTTCCAGCGACTCCTGGTCCGATTCGAAGAAGCCGTGCGAGTATCCGCGGATCTTTTGGTCGAGCCACAATGTGAAGAACTGCGGATCCACGTCGTAGTGCGCCTTGATCCAGCGCTTGTCGCATGGCACTTGGCCGATCGTGAACGCCTGCGCATACGTATCGATGAAATAACGGATCGGCCGGCGGTCCGTGAACATGGGCCGATATTTCAAGCTGTCTAGCAACGAGCCTTCGATATCGAGGTGGCCCTTCATGTACGCCTCGGCCATCGACAACTCGTCGAACGACCCCAGCGCGCGCAAACCCGCCGCGTCCGCCACGCGCACCGTGAACGCCGGACGGCCCGCGCCGATCGTGTAGGTGCTGTGATCGGGAAGCGTCACCGCAAAGGGACGCACTGGCTGCCCGCTGCGTGACATGCGCTCATACCGCGATTGAATCTTGTAAATGACTCCGCTGGGATCACCGGTCAAGACCACACTTACGCCGCGCGCTACGCTCATCCGATCCTTTCGCTAACTTTGATTTGACAGCCAAGTGACTACTTGTGATGCCAATCCCAAACGCCCGCCCTGTCCAAGGTCGAGGTCGGAGGGAAAATACAGATGCCCGCCCGCCGGCGTGTGAATCGTGGTCAGCGCCCGAGACGCGCGGCCGCACGCATCGCGCACCGTTTTCGGCGACACGATGGGATCGTTTTCCGAAACGATCAGCAATCCCGGAATATCGAGGCGATGAATATCGCTAGCCACCGCGATCTTTTCGTAATACGCGTCGACGCTCGGAAACCCGAAGCGTGGAATCACCGCAACCTCGTCGCGTTCCTTGGTGAATAACGCGCACTCCACAACTTCCGGTGGATTCGCCATCGGCCGGCGCGCGGCGGCGGCCTTGTACACGCGATTCAGTTGATGAAACACGTGCCGCCGGTAAAGCGCATTGCTGGGATCGTCGAACGCAACCGCGCCCGCTTCCAAGTCGATGGGTGAGCACACCGCCGCGACGCCGCGAATGCGTGGATCGATTTTTTCGATGGCCGCGCGCAGCGCGATGCATCCACCGACCGAGTATCCGATGATATAGACCTTGCGATATTTCCGAAGTTCAGGACTACGCAACGCCGCGCGTAAATCTTCGGTGAGTCCGCCGTGATAAATGTCTTCGCCGGAGAGATCGGCGCCGCGCAGATTCAATCGCAGCGCGCTGTACCCTGCTTTGCGCGCGGCGCGCGCCGCAAACGCGCAGTAGCGGCTGTTGGCGTCGCCGCCAAATCCATGGACGATCAGCGCCGCGGTGTCGGATTCCGGAACTTCATCGAGCCAACCCGTGAGCCGAATACTTCCCAGGTACGGGTCGTCGACAGTGGTGAAAAACGGCGTGCTTGGTTCAGACGGCGAGCCCAGCAGGTTCGGCAGTACCGTCCACAAGTGACCTGTGACGCTCATTCTTCATAAACATAGTCGACCTTGTCCATCACCGGTATATACCACCCTTCCCATTTTGTTCTAGTACCGACGAGTGAGAAGCAACTCCTCCAGTTTCGCGCTCATCCGTTGCCGGCATTTCTCCAAGCAATCGCCGAAATACGCGCGATCGCCGGGGCGATCCTCAAAGCGCATCGCCGGTAGAATCGCGAGATCGACGCGGCACGGCCGCGGTATGTGCTGCGAAAGCGTCTTGGGATGCCACGGCTCGGTGAGTATTTTCTCGCTCCCCGCGATCACGATCGGCACCACCAGCGCGTTGGCCTTCAGCGCCATCTTCAGGAATCCGCCTTTGAACGGCGGAATCGGCAGCGGCGGATGCGGATCGCCTTCCGGGCACAGCGCGAGATAACGGCCTTCCCTGAGGAGACGCTCGGTTCGCTCCATGGTCGCGCGATTATCGCCGCCCGGTTCCACGGGCATTTGCTCGTTGGCGCTCAAAATCCAAGCGATGACGGGGTTCGCGAAGTTCCGCTGCATGGTCCAAGTGAAAACTTTGCGGCGAATCGCGGCGACGGTGAGCCACCCGTCGATGGCGCAACTGTGATTCACGATGAAGATGACCGGGCCTTGCCGCGGCACGTTCTCGAGTCCTGAAACGCGAAAGTCGAGCACCACGGCAAACAGCGCGCGCATGAACCAAACGCTGATCCAGTAAATCACGGCAAATTCATCGCTTTCTTCCACGCTTCAATCTTCGGCAGCGCGTACAGCGCGCCTTGCTCCGCGATGTATTCCATGCGCTTCACGTCGAGAAAGGAAAACTCGTCGGTCGGCGGATGCAGATAAAGTCCAATGCCGCCGTGCTCGTACGCCGACGCCGCGCCGATCGACGCCAGCATTGTAGTGCGTTCGAGGATTTGATGAATGTTCGGCAATCCCAACGATTTTCTTCGAGGAAGCACGCTGCGCCACAGCACTTGGCTGAACGACAGACTCTCGCCGAACTCCTCGCGGCTCGCCAGTTGCCGCTGGGGATTGCAATTCACCGCGATCACCGACGATTTGTCGCAATAGCGGCACATTTCGTCGGCCGGAAGATTGTTGAGCAATCCCCCGTCGACAAGTAACGCGCCGCGATCCCACACCGGCGGCAGCAGGCCCGGCACCGAACTCGAGGCGCGCAGATATTTCCGTAAGAGCCCGCGCTCGTGGGTCATCACCTCGCCGGTGGTGAGATTCGCCGACACGCAAAAATATTTCCGTGGCATGTCTTCGATTTCCACGTTACCGAACATTCCACTGAGCATCTTCACCATGCGTTTTCCGCGCAACATGGAAACCACCGGCACCGTGTAGTCGCCCATGGGATTCAGGTCGACGAATCCTTGACGCAGGGCGTCGAGCATCGCGGGCCCGTCCCACTCCAAAGCGCACTGCGCGGCGATGATCGATCCCATACTGGTGCCGGTGACCGCATCGACAGGAATGCCGGCTTCGCGCAGGGCGCGAATCACGCCGACGTGTACGAATCCGCGCGCGCCGCCGCCCGAAAGCGCGAGACCAATCGCGCGGCCCGTAAGGAAGCGGGCCAGCCTGGCGAAACTCGCGGGATCGCTCTGGCCGGCGTGATGATGCATCGCCACGCTGCGACGCTCCAGCCATTGCGCGGCGCGGCCCGGTAGCGGCTCGCGGCCATCGGCGTGAAGCAGCACTAATTCGCGTCGCGCGGAGGCGGCTCCCGATGCGGAGTCGAGGTGCTGCTCGATTTCGTTCGGTTGCGGCGACGCCGCCACACCTGCCGCCAGAACGATTCGATCCGCTTGGCGAAGGCAGCGCTCGGTCCACGGCGTCCAAGCGGAATCGCACTCGAAGACGATGTAGCGGTAGCGCGATTCCAACAGATCGCCGTCAATTCCATCGGGCGCGGATTGCGTCGCGCTGTTCAAATGCAGTGCCGAGCCGTATCCCTCGAGTGCCGCGGCCAGATGCCTCGCGAAATCGGTGGCTGGACCACCGCCTGTTCCCGCCGGAACCACCGCAATCGTCGCCACCGACGCACGCGGACTCGCGCCACGATTCGCGCGCTTCAGTCGCGTGACCATCAACGCGGCAATCTGCATCAGGGCGCGCGGATGTTTCTCCACCAAGTGGTCGAAGCGAGCCTTGGTCAAGCGTGCGAGTTCCGAGTCGCGCAACGCGACAACCGAGGCGCTGCGGCCCTCGCCGGTAAGCACCGCCATCTCGCCGACAGTTTCGCCGGGACTAATCTCGGCCACGGTACGCGCCTGGCTTCCCGGCTGTGAAACCACCGCCGCCAAGCGTCCGCTCACCAGGATGTACAGGCTGTCGCCGGGATCGCCTTCTCGAAAAAGCGTTTCCCCGCCCGGCAGTTTGATCCATTCGAACTCGGCTTCGAGATCTTTCTCCAACTCGCCGGCCGTGGACCCTCGCGGCGAGTCCGGCAGGAGCGCGGCCATCGCCAAATGCACGCGCGCGCGCAAAATGTCCGAAAGCTTGCTATCCGATGACACGATGCCCAGTCTAACAGACGAGCACTCCACTTGACATCCAAGTGAACACATGGGATGCTCCACTAGAATGCCAACTAAAGCCAGACTCCGAACGAACCTGAAAGTCCTCCAAGGCACCCTCGACCTGATCGTCCTGCGCACGCTCGACGCCATGGGACCGCAGCACGCCTACGGCATCGCCACGCGTTTGCAGCAAGTTTCCGCCGATTCGCTGCAATTGAATCAGGGAACGCTCTTCCCGGCTCTTGTGCGCCTGGAGCAGCAGGGATGGATTCGCGGCAAGTGGAAACGTACGGAAAGCAACCGAGACGCCAAGTTCTATTCGCTCACCGCCTCCGGCCGCAAGGCGTTGGGACAAGAAACCGAGCGCTGGAAAGCGCTCACCGGATTGATGGAGAAACTTTTATGTTAAGGCGCTTCTTCGCACGACTTCGCGCGTTCCTCCGCCCGGGCCGCGCCGAACAGGAAATGAACCGCGAGATGGAATCGTTCCGCGCGATGGCGGCCGATTCGCGCTTCGCCGCGTCGCAGACTACCGAACAAGCCAAGGAAGCGCATCGCGACGCGCGATCGTTCGTCGCGCTCGAGCAGCTTTGGCAGGACATCCGCCACGCCGCGCGTGGATTGTGGAAGAGTCCGCGATTTTCCGCAGTGGCGGTGATCTCGCTGGCCTTGGGCATCGGCGCGAACACCGCCATCTTTACTCTGGTCAACGGGATTTTGCTGAAGAAAGTGCCGGTGGGCGATCCCGATCGGATCGTGCAACTGAAAGCGCATCTCCAAAGCTTTGAAAGCTCCGGATTCGCGTATCCGGCAGCGCGCGAAATCATGCGGCAGCACGAAATCTTCACCGATTTCGCGGCGTTCAGCGCGCGCCGCGGCGTCCTCGACGTGAACGGCGAGCCGCACAAGGTCGATTTTTCGTTGGTGAACGGCAATTACTTCTCGTTCTTCGGCGCGCGTCCGGTGATCGGCCGCTTGATCGACGATGAAGACGATCGTGTGGAGCGCGCGCATCCCGTTTGTGTGGTCGCGTATCAACTTTGGAAAAATGAATTTGGCGGCGACGACCGAATCGTGGGACGCTCCGTGCGCGTGGAAGGCGTCGAGTTGCAAGTGGTCGGCGTGGCGCCGCCGGACTTCGTGGGTCCCGAGTTGCAGCGCCGCCTCGACATCTGGATTCCCACGGCGATGGTCGCCGATATCAACTACAATCCGCGCGAGACTCCCAACTCGGTGTGGCTCCGCTTGGTCGGCCGCTTGCGCCCCGGCTTGCCTTTCGACGAAGCGCGCGCGCGACTGGCCGCCGCGAGCGTGGGCATCGAGGCGTCGCTCCCCAAGAATCGCGCCAACGCCGACGCCGTTTACACCATGTACGACGCCGGCCGCGGCTTCGACGATTGGCGCACGCAACTCAGCGAACCGTTGCACGTGCTGATGGGCGCGGTGATTCTGGTCCTGTTCGCGGCGTGCGCGAACCTCGCGAATCTTTTGCTCGCGCGCTCTAGCGAACGGCAGCGCGAGTTCGCCATCAAAGTGTCGCTGGGCATTCCCCGCTGGCGATTGCTGCGCCAAACGATGATCGAAAGTTTGGGAATCGCGCTCGTCAGCGCGGCCGCGGGAATCTTCATGGCCGTGGCGCTCACGCGCGTGCTGCTCGACACGTTCAATGCCGGCAGCCAGTGGAATCAGTTGAACGTGTCTCAAGACCGCACCGTCTTGTGGTTCACGTTCACCGCGAGCGTCGTCACGGCGTTGATCGCAGGATTATATCCGGCGTGGTTGGCCTCGCGAACGGACGCGGCGACGGGTCTAAAAGGCGCGGGGCTGCACGGATTGGGTTCTGCTTGGTTCAAACCAGGCCTCGTGCGCCGCGCGTTGATCGTCGCGCAAGTCACGCTGGCGGTTGTGCTGTTGTTCGGCGCGAGCCTCTTCACGCATAGCTTGCAGAAACTGAAAACCATCAGCCTGGGATACGACATTCAACATGTAATCACGATTGACATCAACGACGATGGACCGCGCAACAAACTGAAGCCCGTGGTCGCGCCTCCCGCGCTGGCCGAAGTGGTCGCGCGCGTCCGCCGGCTCCCCGGTGTGGAATCCGCCGCGTGGTCCGCGCCCGGCGTGCTTTCCTCGAGCTCGATGACCACGACCGAAACGATCACCGATCGCCACGGCGATCAGCGAACGGAAGGTAACGTCTATGTGATGTTCGCGGGCGTCGATTACTTGCGGACGATGGGAATTCCCGTGCTGCGGGGCCGCGACCTCGCGGCCACCGACCGTCCCGGCGCGCCCCTGGTGGCTCTAGTCAACCAACGCATGGCCGAACGCTTTTGGCCGGGACAAGATCCCATCGGCATGACGTTCGCCGGTTGGAATCACCAGCCGTTCACCGTGATCGGTGTGGTGGGCAACACCGTTTACACCAACGTCCGCGAGAAACCCCATTTGGTTTTCTACCAGGCGTTCGATCAATCGGCGGTGAGGGGAGGTGCATTGGAAATCCGCACACGCTCCACATTCTCGCAAGTGGATCGCGACGTCCGGCAGATTGTCAAAGACTCGGCGACGGGCTATCGTGTGTCGAACGTGACGGCAATGGCCGTGCTGCGCGACAATCTCATTTCGCAAGATCGTCTGCTGACAATTCTCTCTACGCTGTTCGGCGGACTGGGCACGCTGCTGGCTCTCGTGGGGATTTACGGCTTGATTTCCTATTCGGTAAGCTGCCGCAGGCGTGAAATCGGCATCCGCATGAGTCTCGGCGCGCGAATGCAAGTGGTGTTATGGCTTTTCTTGCGCGAAGGCACGGCGTTGCTCGCCGCGGGAATCTTGATCGGCCTGCCGATCGCGCTGGCCTCCGCGCGCGTACTTGAAAAACTTTTGTACGAAGTAAAACCGAGCGACGCCGCAAGCGTCTGGGCGTCGGTGGCGTTGTTGATTCTCGCGGGGCTCGCCGCGTCGTTCATTCCCGCGAGTCGCGCGGCGCGGGTGAATCCGGTGGAAGCGCTGCGCTGCGATTAGGCGTATAATTCTGGGCCATGAAAACGCTCTTTGCTCTGCTCGCTCTGACCGCCGTTGTCGCGGCGCAATCCAGCGACAAGAAAGAGTTCGAAGTCGCCACCGTCAAAGCGTCGCCGGCGCCCGACGGCCGCGGGTTCATGGTCGGGTGCCGTGGCGGCGCGGGAACAGCGGATCCCACCACGTACAGGTGCACGAACATGAGTTTGACCAACATGGTCACGATGGCGTACGAAATGGATTACTACCGCGTGACCGCGCCCGATTGGGCCGAGACCACGAGGTTTGAGTTGAATGCCCGCGTGCCAGAGGGCGCTACAAAGAAAGACCAGGCTGAAATGTTGCGCCACTTGCTCGAAGACCGCTTCAAACTCGTGGTCCATCACGAATCGAAAGAGATCGTCCAATACGATTTGGTTGTCGGCAAAGGCGGCTCAAAACTCAAACCCGCCGTGGAACCGTCGACCGACAATTCGCCGCGGGGACCGATAAAACTCGGTGAAGACGGATATCCGGCGCTTCCCAAAGGCCAGCCGGGGATGGCCATCATGCGCGGCCGCGCCCGGTCTTATCAGCCGGCCTCGACCATCGAGCCGCTCGCGCGCCTGCTCACCAACCAATTGCATGCGCCCGTGCACGACGCGACCGGTCTGACGGGAAAATATGAAATCGACTTGTATTGGTTCGCCGGCGATCCGGGACCGGACGAGGAACCCGGACCCACGCTCATTCAGGCCGTCGCGCAGCAGTTGGGACTGCGGTTGGAGCAGAAAAAAGGCCCGGTCGACATTGTGGTCGTCGATCATGTCGAGAAAACGCCACTGGAGAATTAAGCTCGGCGCAATTCGTCGAGGCTCAGCGTGCCCGTGTAGACCGCCATCCCGACGGCCGAGTTGATCCTACCGGCCTCACTCGCCTTCTATTTAAGCGATGGCTCGCTGTCTGCCCGCTTTAGGGAAACGGTTACTCGCATTCCGGGAGCCGGTGAGGTGATGTTCGCAACTTCGACCGAACCGCCGAAGAGGGAAATGATGCGGTGTGCCACCGGCGGACCAAGACCCAGATCGCCGCCCGGCGTGATCGCTTCACCAATGGAGAATAGGTCAAAGAATTTGGGAAGCGCGGAGGCTGGAACGATTCGTCCATGCGCTTCCATCGTCAGAGAAACGGTGTCCACCCTCGTGGCCGCGGACAATCGTACACACTCACCGGAAATACTGAACTTCACGGCCGTTTCCAGCAGCGCTTGCAGCGCTTTCTTCAATAGAAACTCGTCGCCCAGGATCGACCCGGCGTCGGACACCCGTTGGAACGCGACCTCCCGAGAGCGCGCGAAATCTGAAGCCAGCTCAATCGCATCCGTCAGGAGGCGCGTCAGCGACAAGACGTCCTGCGGCAGCGCTTTGGAGTCAACGTCGATTTCAGTGAGCAGCGCCGCGTCGTCAAGGATGGTCAGGATTCTTCGCCGCGACTCTTCAAACATTCCGCGAAGCTCCTGGTCTTCCGGCCTGGTGCAGAATTCGTCGAGCAACATGTCCCCAACGCCAAGCAGACCGTTCAACGGCGTGCGGAACTCGTGGGAGATCAGCTTCAGGAAGTCGCCTTTCGCGTGATCCAAAGTTCGCAACTGTCCGTTGGCGGCGGCCAACTCTTGCGTGCGTGCGGCGACCACTTCTTCGAGATGCTCATTGTGTTCTCGCAACGCCCGTTGCGTTTGCACCAACCGCAAGTGTGTTTGGATGCGCGCTTGGACTTCTTCGAACTGGAAGGGCTTAGTGACGTAATCCACGGCGCCGGCGCGAAAGCCGCGAACTTTGTCCTCGGTTTCATTCAGTGCGCTGAGAAAAAGAATGGGAATGCGCGCCAGGTTGGGATCCGACTTTAGCCGGTCGCAGACCTCATACCCGGTCATTTCCGGCATGTTGATGTCCAGCAGAATCAAGTCGGGCGGATTTTGGCTGGCGGCAGTCAAGGCCATTCGTCCTCTGGGAAAGGAACGCACCGAATAGCCTTGCTGTCCGAGCATATCTTCCAGGAGGCGTAGATTGTTGGGATGATCATCCACAACCATGATCTTCCCGGAATTCTGCGAATCTTGTGAAGTCACTGGCAAACCTCCTCCAACATCTGGGTGAGAGACTCATATTCATACTGGTCGGCAAGCTCTTGAAGAGCGCCCGCCAGCGACGCATCCCGAGAACGGAGTTGTCGAAGGATCTCGTCGATTCGGTTTTTTTCGCCCTCTAGAACGGCCTGACGTAAATCTCCGGCGAATTCAGCGGGCACGGTCGCCAAAGACGGCGCTGAAATAGGCGCCGGTGTTTCGGGATCATCGGCGTATGCGTATTGCACGCCAAGGTATCGCTGGATTGTCTCCAACAGAACGCTCTGCGGACATGGCTTGGAAAGATAGTCGTTGACGTTGCTTTCCATGCCCGCCCGGCGGTCTTCCTCCATCGCGCTGGCCGTAAGAGCGATGATCGGCGTTTGGCTGCCTCCAGGAAGATTGCGGATTCGGCGCGCGGCTTCCAAACCATTCATCACCGGCATGCGAACGTCCATCAAAATCAGTTGGGGATTCCATTCCTCAAAAACCCTGATGGCCGCGGCGCCATCTTCAGCCTCGCGAATCGAAAAGCCAAGCGCAGTGAGCAATTGATTGAGCCATCCGCGATTATCCGGCTCGTCGTCGACGATGAGCACGCGCGGCGGATCTTGTCCGGCGCACAGCGCGCGCACTTGGCGCGCGGAGGAACGTCCCACGGCGTCATCGGGCGAACCGGCTTCAATCGGCACGTCAAAATAAAAGGTCGTTCCGCGACCCAACTGGCTGGTCATGGTGATATCGCCGCCGAGCAGTCGCGCGAATTCGCGGCTGATCGCCAATCCCAGGCCCGTTCCCGACCGCAAGCGCGACCCGTGCTCGGCCTGTGCGAACGGCCGGAACAACTTGCCTTGTTCTTCAGCCGCGATTCCGACGCCACTGTCTTCAACGGACGCCGAGAACCACAGCTTCTTGTCTTCTCGCATCTCGGTCGAGACGTTCAGCCGGATCACGCCACGATCCGTGAACTTGACGGCGTTAGCGACAAGATTGATTAGCACTTGGCGAATCTTGCCCTCGTCGGCGAGAACGTAGGGCGCACAGTTTGGATCCACGCGGATTTCGAATGCCACAGGCTTGCCGGAGAGCCGCGGCCGGAACATAGCGCCCAGGTCATCGATAGCGTTGGCCAGTTTGAAAGACGACGGATTGACGCTCAGGCGGCCGGCTTCGATCTTCGACATATCGAGAATGTCGTTAATTAGCGCCAGAAGATGCTCGCCGCTACGGGCAATGATCTTCAGGTGAGCCTGTGCCTGAGCTCCCAGCGTGGCGTCCCGAAGCATCAATTGCGTGTAGCCGAGAATGCCATTCATCGGCGTGCGGATTTCGTGCGACATGTTGGCGAGGAAAACGCTCTTGGCGCGATTCGCTGCTTCGGCCGCTTCTTTCGCCAAGCCGATTTCGCGGTCGCGCCGCAGATCGTCGAGCATTTTGCGAAAACGCCCGGCCAGCTTGCCGATTTCGTCGCGATCGTGGGCGTTAATCGGGGCGTCCCAGTCGCCGTGGCCCACGCGCGACGCCGCGTCGGCAAGGCGCTCCAGCGGATAAACGATCGACTGCGCCAAGTAGATCGTAATAATCAACGACACTACCAACAGAGCGATCGTCGCCCCTATGGCCGTCATCCAGATTCGTATTTCTTGCTGCCGTAAGCGCTGTTTTGATACGCCCAGTTCGAAGCACCCCCACGTTGTGCCGCCATCGACAATGGGTGTGCGGACATGCAGGAAGTTTTTGTCTTCCGTAACACGAGTGCCCATCCCGGTTGAACAGCCCGTGGTGCGCACTGTGCCCAACGTCGCCAGAAACAATCCTTCTTTGCTGGAAACCTCGGCGTACGCAAAATCCGGATCGGCTCGCAACAACTCCAACGCTTTCCTCAACTCGTCGCGGCTGTCGAAGGCCACGAGCGGAGCGGCCACGAAGGCTGTTTGAGCTGAAGTCGCGATCGCATCGGAGCGCAGTTGGTCCGCAAATTGGCGATCAGCCGTGTGAGCCAGAAAACCGAGGGCGGCCGCCTCAATCACCAAGGCTACGAAGCGGAACATCAACACCTTGGTACGGATGGAACGAAATGGAGTCCGCAGCGTCACGGTTATGGATCCACCCGCATGACTTTCACGGTTGCGTCGAGATCCGCCGCCGGAATATAGCCCACCGCGCCGGGATGACTCGCGACAAAAGCCTTTACCGCCGCCGCACTGGAAAGCCGGACGGGCGGACTCACCCCGCGCGTGGCGCGCTGGTCGATCCAGTACTCGGCTAAACGCTCCTCCGTGGTTTTGAGTACAACTCTGGTGAACTCCCGAGCCGCCGGCGAGGCGGAATCCAGGTCGATAGGTTGCGCCTCCGCTCCCCACGGCCATCGGGAAATCTTGCGCTGGAACAAGAACTCTAGTCTTGAGCGGCTCAGGACATCGTAGTGATTCGACGGATGAACGATCACGACGAAGGCGGCGTCCTTCTGCTCACTGGCGTTTCCCGCAGCCGCTAGCAAGCAGCAGAGGATAGCCGCGAACCATCTTTGAAGTCTCATGGCCGATGGAAGAAAAAGACGATCGCCACTTTGGCGCCGTAGTAAGCAGGCAGGAGGCCGCGGTCGGGTTGGTAGCGATCGAGATCCGCCTTCAGTGAGATATCCGGCGTGGGCCGAAACGTCAGCCCGAGGGACTCTCGGGACTCGCTTTCGTCGCTAAAGCGGCTGTCGCGGTTCAACCAATCGTAGCGCGCCACGGCGAAGAGCCGGCGTGTGATGCGGTAGGACGGTTGAATATAGTATCCCTGCCGAAAATATTCCCGCGCGCCGGTGGGACTGCCCTCATTGGCGTGAGCAAACTCCGCGAGCAAGGCCGCCCGCCCCTTCTCCATGTTGAGCTCCCAACCGTAGAGGTGATCGTGCCCGCCATCGGAACCGCGCAGCGCCAGAACGTGAAAGCCGATATCAAGAGTGTCGAGAGTGTGCCGGCTTGGCACATGGAACACAACCTTCCCGCCGGTGGCGCGGCTTCTTTCGATATACAGATTTTGTTGGTCGTGGTCGAATTCCTCTTCTTGGCTTGAGCCTGCATAAGCCTCATAGCTGATTCCACCGGCCTCAAAGTATTTGTCGCCATGAACTTCCACGCCGGCCAGAGAAGTCGGGAATACATTCTGATCCACCAGCGGCTCGTCGACCGTCAACGTGGTCGATTGATAGCGGTGCGTGCGCCAGTAGGTAGGCACGAATTCCCACCCGCCTCGAAACTGCAGCCAGTCGCGCAGATTATAGTTCGCGGTGGCGGCGTCCAGTTTTACGGAGAGACTGGGACGCGGCGGAAACAGGTGGATCCCTTCACTGTCGTATTCCGGAGCGGTGGTGAAATTCACCTCGGAATGGAGCACCCATCTTCCCAGCGCTCTGCTGACGAAAATGCTACCCGAGTATTCCCGGTAAGAATTGTGGGTATCGAGGTCGTCGGCCTGTAGCGTCCGAACCGCGAGAAAGCCGGAGATGTCGAAGGGAAGCTTAATCTTCGGAGCGCTGGTATCGGGCGCAGGCTCGATCTTCTGCGGCGGGTCGTCCACGGATTGCGCGGGCAACAATGCCGCCAACAGGATGACGGGCCACAAGAACCGCAGCAAGGCGCGGCCAAAGGCGGTCCAAACCGTTGAAGCAGGGTTTACGGGAGGCTCCACATAGGATTTATCGGCTAGCTCACTGTTTTCTTGAACGCAGGTTTCCAGAGGGAGATGGTGGCGTTGGACGAGAAGCGGTCCTACCTCAAGCCTTGGACCTCGGGCCCCGAACTTTCGTTGCGCAGATCATCGAGACTCAGCACGCCTGTGTACACCGCCATCCCGACGGCCGAGTTAATCCGCAATTCCTTCAGCGCACGAATCTCCCCAATCGTGTGGATCCCGCCTGCCGCCGTAATCCCGAGCGGTGTCGCGGCGCGCAGTCGCGCGTACCAGTCGAGATCGGTTCCGGTCATGGTGCCTTCGCGATCGACAAACGTGCACAGGACTTCGGAGCAGTACTTTTCGAGTTGTTGAATTGCTTCTTCGGCCGTGAGTTGAAGCGTCTCACGCCAACCTTTCACGACAATCCGGCCTTCACGCGAGTCCAGCGCGACCATCAGGTGATCGCGGCCGATGTCGGTTGACAGTTCGCCAAGGAAGCCGCGGTTGAGACCGTAAGGAGTGAACGCGGCCGTTCCCACAATCACCTTCTCTGCGCCGGCGTCGGCCAGATCGCTCGCCCGCTTGACCGAACGCACTCCGCCGCCAACGCGAAGCCCGATCCCGGCGCTTCGTCCGCGCGCGCACAGCGCCGCGACGACCGCGTCATTCGATCCTTCGCCCTTGGCGGCATCGAGATCGATCACTTGGATGTGCGCGAAGCCGGCAAATTCGGAAAGCATCGCGAGCGGATCTTCACGCTCCAGTGCCTTCTCTTCGCCGCGAACGAGCTGCACCACGCGGCCGCCCATCAGGTCGATGCAGGGGATGACCACGGCGTGCTACTTCTTCTTCTTCGCCTTGGCCTTCACCTTGGCCGCGACTTTCTTGACGGCCTTCTTGGCGACCTTTTTCACAGCGGCTTTTTTCGCGGCGACCTTCTTGACAACCTTTTTCTTCTTGCGCGACAGCAAGTTCGTGACGGCCTTCTTCGCGCCGGCCATGGCGCTCTTCGCGCCCGCGACGGCTTCGTCGGCCGTCGGCAGCGACGGCATGTGGATATTCTTCGCCGTCTCGGTGATGTTGTCGGTGATTTCCCCGGCCTTCGCGCTCAAGTTTCCCAGCGCCGTGCCGATGGATCGCGCGGCGTCGTGGAGGACGCCTTCCTCTTCGTGGCTCTTGTGTGTGGGCATGATGAAAGCAGTCTACTACGAATGCGTGTAAGCTGTGGAGATGCGAAAGATACTCCTCGGGTTGCAATTGTGCGCACTATTTTGCGCACCGCTGGCGTCGGCCGCGACCATGAAAGCCCTCATCATTGACGGCCAGAACAATCACGACTGGAAGACGACCACGCCGCTCCTCAAGAAATATCTCGAAGAAACCGGCTTGTTCGAAGTAACCGTCGCGACCACGCCGCCCAAGAATTCGCCCGACGATATGTGGTCGGGATTCGCGCCGGACTTCAAGTCGTATTCCGTGGTCGTGCTGAACTACAACGGCGAAGACTGGCCGGCGGGCGTCAGCAGCGCGTTTGAAGCGTACGTGCGCGGGGGCGGAGGGCTGGTGAGTTATCACGCCGCCGACAATGCCTTTCCGAAGTGGCCGGAGTTCAATTCAATGATCGGCTTGGGCGGATGGGGCGGCCGCGACGAGATGAGCGGACCGACGATGCCGTACAGCAACGGAAAATGGCAGCCGGATCACGATCGCAAAGGAGCCGGCGGGCATCACGGCAAGCGCCATCCCTTTGTGGTGGCGAACCGGAATCCGCGCCATCCGGTGATGCAAGGCTTGCCGGAGCGCTGGATGCACGGCGAAGACGAGTTGTACGACAGTCTGCGCGGTCCCGCGGCGCACATGACGTTGCTTGCGACGGCGTATTCCGCTCCCGAATTCGACGGCACCGGGCTGGACGAACCGATGCTCTTCACCATCGCCTACGAGAAGGGCCGCGTCTTTCACACAACGCTCGGACACGGCGGCGACGCCGTGCATTCGGTGGATTTCATCGTGACGCTGCAACGCGGGGCGGAGTGGGCGGCCACGGGAAAGGTCACGCAAAAGGTCCCGGCGGATTTCCCGACGGCGGAAAAAGTGTCGCTGCGGCCGTAACAAGAAAAAACTTACCGCCGATAAACGCCGATGAACGCGGATAAGAACAACAGCTTAGACCTCGTCCGTTTTTATCTGCGTTTATCGGCGTTCATCGGCGGTAAGGTTCTTGTGTTGGAGTGTTAAGCTCAATTGATGGCTTTTGATCGCATCATCTTGATCGTTCTCGATAGCGTCGGCATCGGCGCGATGCCCGATTCCGAAGCGTTCGGCGATCCAGCGGGATCCGATACGCTGGGCAATCTCGACCGCCTGCGTCCGCTGCACGTTCCCAACTTGCAGCGCATGGGACTCGCGAACATCAAGCCGTTTCCGCACCTCGCGGCTGAGGCGCAACCCACCGCGGCGTTTGGAAAAATCGCGCTGGCGAGTCCCGGCAAAGATACGACGACAGGTCACTGGGAAATGGCCGGGATCATTCTGGACAAACCGTTTCCGATTTATCCGCACGGATTCCCCCGCGACGTCATCGAGCGCTTTGAAGCGGCGATCGGGCGTAAAACCCTTGGCAACATCCCGGCATCCGGCACCGAAATCATCAAGGACCTGGGCGCGGAGCACATGCGCACCGGATTCCCCATCGTCTACACGTCAGCCGACAGCGTTTTTCAAATCGCCGCGCACGAGGAAGTGATCCCGGTGCCCGAGTTGTATCGCATGTGCGAGATCGCGCGCCGCCAACTCGATGGACCGCATCGCGTGGGCCGCGTGATTGCGCGGCCGTTCATCGGCCAGCCGGGTAATTTCACGCGCACCACAAATCGCCACGACTACGCGATCCCGCCGCCCCAGGGCATGCTGCTCGATCAGTTGCAAGAACACGGCGTGTTCACCTACGGAGTCGGAAAAATTTACGACATCTATTGCGAGCGCGGCCTTACGGGTCACGTGAAGATGAAAGGCAACGCCGACGGCGTGAACAAGACGCTCGAAGCGATGGGCGCGCACAAGTCCGGTTTCATTTTCACGAATCTCGTCGACTTCGACATGCTATACGGCCATCGCAACGACGTGGAAGGCTACGCGTCGGCGCTCGAGCAATTCGACGCGTCGCTGCCCTCAATCGTCGGCCAAATGTCCGAGCGCGACTTGCTGCTGATGACCGCCGATCACGGCTGCGATCCCACCACGCCGTCGACGGATCACTCGCGCGAGTACGTGCCACTGCTCGCCTACCGGAAATCCGCGCACGGCGGCGCGCTGGGCACACGAAAATCACTGGCGGATATTGGTCAAACGGTGGCGGAAAACTTTGGCTGCCGAATTTCAAAAGGAGAGAGCTTCCTTCGCGAGCTCCCATAACAATGCGACGTCCTGTCATGGCGGGTAACTGGAAAATGTTCAAGACCATCGCGGAAACCACGCAATTCATCGTGGATTTTCTGCCGCTGGTCGCCGGCGTGACGCACGCCGACATCGTGATCGCACCGCCGTTCACCGCGGTCGCCGACGCGGCGCGGAAAACCGCTGGATCGTCCGTGGCGGTCGCGGCGCAGGACTTGCACTGGGAGAAACAAGGCGCGTTCACGGGCGAAGTTTCCGCGGCGATGCTGGCCGAAGCCGGCGCGCGTTACGTCATCATCGGGCATTCTGAACGCCGCCACATTTTCGGCGAAACCGACGATCAGGTCTTTCAGAAAACACGCGCGGCGCTGGGAGCGGGTCTCACGCCGATTGTCTGCGTAGGCGAGTTGCTTGCCGAACGCGAGGCCGGTGCGACCAATCAGGTGCTGGCGCGGCAGTTCGGCGGGAGCGTCGGGGGTTTGACGTTACAAGAGTTTACGGCTATAATTATTGCTTACGAACCGGTGTGGGCGATCGGCACCGGCAAGGTGGCGACGCCGGAAATCGCCGCCGAGGCGCATCGTTTCATCCGCTCAGAAGCTTCCGCGAAGTTCGGCAAGGACACCGCAAATGCGTTGCGAATCCTCTACGGCGGCAGCGTGAAGCCGGACAATGTACGCGGACTGATGGCGCAGCCGGAGATCGACGGAACGCTGGTGGGCGGCGCAAGTTTGGACGCCAAATCGTTCGCCGCGATCGTAAACTTTTAGTAGGAAGGCTTTTGAATGTTAGCGATTCTTCTGACAATTGTGCATGTGGCGGTTTGCTTGGTGCTGATCGTCGTGGTGCTGCTGCAAAGCGGCAAGGCGGCGGACTTGGCGGGCGCGTTCGGCGGCATGGGCAGCCAGACGGCGTTTGGTCCGCGCGGCGCGGCGACGCTGCTTTCGAAAGCCACGACGGCCTGCGCGGTGATCTTCATGATCACGTCGCTGGGCCTCTCGATGGTCGGGCTGAAGCGTGGTCGCACGCCGAATTCGGTGCTCGGCAACACGACTACGCAGAGCACTCCAGCGAAACCTGCTCCGGCACCGGCGCAGACTCCGGCACAAGCGCCGCCGACGACGCCGAAGCCATAGGTTTTCGTTCGATTCTGCGGGGGTGGCGGAACTGGCAGACGCACCAGCTTGAGGGGCTGGCGCCTTCAAAAGCGTAGGGGTTCAAATCCCCTCCCCCGCACCAAGATTTAGGCCGAGTAGCCTCGAACGGGAGTATCATCCGGAATATGGACAGCCAACCAGCGACTCAAGCCGACCTGAAAGCCCTGGAGCAGCGTCTCGAAGGCAAGATCGACGCCGCAGAACAGCGCCTTGAAGGCAAGATCGACGCCGCAGAACAGCGCCTTGAAGGCAAGATCGACACCGCAGAACAGCGGATGCTCGACAAGGTTGGCGAAATGATTCACGCATCTGAGACGCGAATCCTCACGGCATTCTACGGCTATACCGAGTCCACAAATAGGCGCATCCGCACAGTCGAGATGGCGGGCACGACGTTCTTCAGCCGCATAGGCGTGGTCGAAGATCGCGTCACTGACATCGAGAAACGCCTCAATCTCCCGCCGGCATCCTAAGCGCTACTGCACCTCCACCTCGATCCTGCAGGCTTGGCGCCTTCGAACGCGTAGGGGTTCAAATCCCCCCGCACCAAGATTTCTATTCTCCATTGTGCTAGTATCGCCATATGACGGTCACGCTCGAAATCCCGGCCGAACAAGAAGCGATCCTTCGCGAACGGGCCAAGGTTTACGGGCTCACGGTGGAGGATTGGCTGTTATGGATCGCTGGTGTCAGTGCTCCAAAGCCAACGGCTGAAGAATCGGAGCCGGAAATGTTTTGGCAGAAGATTCTCAGGGATTTCGAGAAGGTACCGGACGAAGTATTCGAGAAACTTCCGCGCGACGGGGCGAGTGAACACGACCATTACATCTACGGCACGCCGAAGAAGAATTGGTGAGACGTTTCTTCGCAGATGCGTTTTACTGGATTGCCCTATTCAATCGAAGAGACCAGTTTCATGACCGAGTCCTTGAGGTGTCGCGGAGCTTCCGTCCCGGCTCTGTTGTAACCACAGACGAAGTGCTTTCTGAAGTGTTGACCTATTTTGCGTTAGATGTCCAACTCCGAATCACTGCTGGGTACGACGCGAAGGGTCTTCTTGTCGATCCCGCAATCCGCGTTATTTCGCAAAGTAGAAAGTCGTTCGAGGAAGGACTGCGTCTCTATTGCGCCCGGCCCGACAAAGGCTACAGTCTCACCGACTGCATTTCCATGATGACGATGCGTCGGGAAGGATTGACCGATGTGTTAACGAACGATCGCCATTTCGAGCAGGAAGGTTTTCGCGCCGTCTTTCGCGACCGTTCAAACTAGCTACTGCACCTTCACCTCGACCTTGTAATTCCCGCCCGCCTCGACCTTCACACGCGCCGACCCCGGTAGAAAACGCTTCAGCGTCTCCTCGTCTTTCCAATCGATCTCCCAATCGAGCGTCGCAAACACGCGATAGTTCCCCGGCACGACGTTGGCCAGCGTAAACGTTCCGTCGCTGTCGCTTTGATCCCGGGAGTAACGCATTTCCTCGCGACCCTCGGGCACCAGCACCACCAACGCGCCGCCGCGCGGATGGCCGTCGGCGAGCGCCACGCCGTCCACTCGACCGATGCCGCGCGCGGCGGTGAGTTTTAAGACCACCGGGTCCGCGGCAATTTCAACCATGCTGGACGAGGCTCGCGCGCCCGACGCTTCCATCGATTTTAGATACAAGGTGTCGCTGCCTTGAAAGTCCACTTCATACTTGCCCGGCATTAGTTCTTCGCCAAATTCGAATTTTCCCTCCTGGACCGGCGCGATCGCCCACGTTGCCGATTCCCTCAGGTGCAGACGAACAAACGTTCCTTCCTTCACTGGATCGCCGTCGGACTGAAGCGTGCCCGAAAGCGTAGCGAGATGCCGGCCGCCCTGCGACGCGTCGAGATCCGCGTTGCCGTCTGCGTCGATTTCCCATCGCGACACGTTGGGTCTGTCCCCTCGCCCCTGCGACCGCACGTTCACCTGGTAGTGCCCCGGCGCGAGTCCGCTGACTTCCATTACGCCATCGCGCATCGTCGTGAAACCTACGCCCATCTCCTGTCCGAAGACGCGACGCCGCAGGTTCACGCTGCCGGGATCGAGCGGTCCGTCGGCGATTACTTCGCGTAGCGCACCCGGCTTCTCGGGAGTCACAGGAGGCATGTGCACTTTCAGATGCAAGCTGCGCATCGCCGTGAGCACGACATTCGCCGTCACCGATTGTCCCCACCCGAGCGGGATTCGCGTGGCGGCCTCGGGCGTCGATGCGCCCCCGTAAAACGTCAACGGATAGACCATATCGAGCGGCGATGCGTCGCCTTCGCGCGGCACCGAGTAGTCCGCGTACCACGGCGTCGCGGTCACGGCGATCACGTACTGGCCCGGCTGCAGATGCGAAAAGCGATACGTCCCGCGCTCGTCGGTGATCATCACTGCGTTGACTTCGCCGGCCGGCATGTGGAACAAGTGCAATTGCGCAGCCTGCACCGGATCGCCCTGTTCGTCGGTGACTTGACCCGCGATTGACGAATCGGGATGCAAGCGAAACACGATGGCGTCCGATTTCAGATCGGGACCCACGGCCACCGCTGTGCTGAATCCGCGATGCTCGTCGAGAGACTGCTGCGGATATCCGCGCTTCTGCGCCAAAAGCGAGTACTTGCCCGGCTTCAGACCGTCGAAATGGAAACTCCCGTCCTCCGCGCTGGTTGCCATGAACAGCGATGGACCAAGGACGATCGTCAGCGTGACGCCCGCGGCCGACTTGCCATCGCGATCGTAAACCACGGTACCGGAAATCGCATACGGCGCGACACTATTCGCCGGCGTCGTCGCTTGCGCGCCCGCCAGCACCGCCAACGCATATGCGAAAACGGCGATCATTTCTTCTCCCGCCGGATTACTTTCACGCTGACGTCGGTCGACCCCGCGCGATCCACATGTACGTGCACGGCGTCGGCAGAATACGGCAGCAGCGTGTCGGGTTTCGCGTACTCCAAGTCACTCAAGTCGTCGAAGGCGTAGATCGTATAGTCGCCGGGCGCGAGATTGGTCAGTTGTCTTTGATCGTTCGACGCGCTGTTCGCGGCGTTGTTCGCTTCAGGGACGTCGGCGCGCGGCGGATCGGTGTCGCGCATCTCCGCCGGGTCCACGAGAAGCGGCGGTTCAAGGATCAACATTCCTTGGCGACTCACTTCCAGCGTGAAAGGTGTTTGCGTTGGGGCCGAGTCGTGCGCAATCAGCAACGTCGCGCCGCCGTCGGGGAGACCGCCGTCGAATCTGAATTTCAATGTCGCGGTTCCGTCCCGCAGCGTGACTTTGATGGGCGGCGTTTCCGCGCCTTCGGCAATTGTCAAAGGATCGCGCAACAAATCGGTGTCGCCGCAAACGGCCGACGCCACGTAAAGACCTTCCATCGGATCGAACTGAATGTTGTGGCGTCCCTGTGGTGGACCGAAGATCGACAACATTTCCTTCCCTTCCGCGTCTGTCTCCTTTGAGGTGGCACCGAAACGCGACGGCCCGCTCGTTAGGAAACGAACGTCGACCGGGAATGGCGGTTCGCCTGTTTCTACCTCAACCGAGGGCCGAGCCTCGGCGCGCTCCACGTTGGCGTACAAACGGAGCAGCGTTGAGCTGAGCTTCAACACCAGGTGATCGGTGTCCGCCGACAAGTGAATCGACTGCCGCGCCGTTGAGGAATGCCTTTTTCCATCGTTCGACTGCGCGATCACTTCGTAGTCGCCGGCGGGCACCGGCGGAAATTCAAATTGTCCGTCTCGCAATCGCCCACCGATCCGGGGTTGCTGACCGTCGGGCAATGCAAGCTGAATCGAAACGCGCGACGCGTCGATGGCGCCGGCGATCGTGCCTGCGATGCGGAACGCGCGCTCCTTGCGCAGGGAAAAATCCGCCTGAAACTCGCGCCCTCCCGCCAGATCCATCACCGACGCCGCGTCACGCTCGCCGACGCCTGGAAAATATGTTTGCAGCGGAAACGCCTGTGCTTGGATTTTCCGATCAGCGGGAATGGCCACGGGCGCCTGGGCCGTCGCCGCGACCACGTAATGATCCGGCTGTAGGCCGGTGATGCGATAGTTCCCCTCCTCGTCGGTTTGCGCGCCGTTGAACGGCTGCCACTGGCTGCGGCCCTCGACGATGCGCCGGCGGAACACCCGCACCATGACGTGTTCCAGGGGCTCGTCGCCGGGTCCGGTCACGCGTCCCGCAAAGCTTGCTGAAGGGACCAACGTCAGAACCAGCGCGGGAGTATCCGCCGTCACTTGGACTCTGGCGGTCGCCATCATCGGAAGATCGACGCTGCGTCGCACACTGCCGAAGAATCCGGGCTTGCGCACGGTCACGCGCGCTTCGCCGGCTTTGAGATGCGTGAGTTCAAAACGTCCGTCGGAATCGGTGAACACCGCGGCGCTACCGGACTGTACGAGGGCGCGCCGAATCGCCGTACCGGTCGCGGAGTTGGTGACGGTCCCGTGGATGGAATACGTGGTTTGGGCGGTCAACCCAACCGTCAGGCACGCGACGAGCGCCGAACACCACCGCATTTTTCGAGACTAGCACGAGCCGGCTATTCAGACCACGGTGGAACGACGCCATTCACACGCGCGTACGCCACCGATTGCCCCATATGCTCGTTGACATGGACCACAAGTCGCAACATAACACCTTCTACCGTTGTGTCTTTGCCCAAGAACTTCACCTTTTTCTTTAGGTCCAGATTGGGATAGCTGGAGCGGACCAAATCCTGCGAGGCTTTCAGGTACTTCACCACATCAGCCTTCGCGGTCATGTCCTTCTCGGTGGTTGGCGTGAGCTTCTTCATCGCCTCGGCGGCCTCCGGTACGCCCACAGAACTCAGGAAGAAGTAATTCGCGATGGCGATGTGCATGTACACTTCGCTGACCGAGCGCACGCCCGGCGCGGGGCGCCATGCGTATTTGTCGGCGGGCACTTTTTCCGCCAGTGCCTCCACTTGTCCGGCGGCGTGCTTGTACTCGCCCATCCAATCTTCGGCGATGCCCGGCGGAATATTTTGGGGCTGCGCCGCGGCAGCGCCGGCCAGAGTGCACAGAGCGACTAACAGAAGCGTGAGAGAGATGGGTTTCATACGCCCATTAGCTCACGGGAAGCGTGCTGACGAAGTAAAAACATGTGCCTATGACATAATCGCTTGATGCCGGATATTCATCACTCCTTACAGATCGCCGCGCCGCCGGCGAAGATTGCGGAATTAGCCGGAACCGCCGCGGGATTTCAGCAATGGTGGGCGGCCGATGTCGAGACGCTGGAGAATGGCGCGGTCAGCCTAGGGTTTTTCAATCGCACTACGATCTATCAGCTTCATTTGCTCGAGAAGAGCGCGGAGCGCATTGCGTGGCGCTGCGAAAGCGGCCACGAGTGGCAAGGCACCGACCTCGTGTTCGTGCTGACGCCGCAAGAAAAAACCGTGCTGCTGGATTTCCGGCACGCCAACTGGCACGCCGAGACGCCCTACTTCGTCTCGTGCAATACCACGTGGGGCGGCTTGATGTTTCGCTTGAAAAATGCCGCCGAGGGACGCGGCTCCGAGCCGCTCTTCCAAAAGTCGGCAATGGCGTATTGATTGAAGCAGGCGCGGGCCGCGTTGTCAGAACCATTCGCGGTAGCGAATGGTTTCGCTGGCCTCGGCCACCGGCGACCACTTCCGTCGAACGCCGAATGGTCCGAATTGGGTTGACTAGAACCGGCGGTGCTTGCCGGAAGGCCAGCGAGCCCATTCGCTACCGCGAATGGTTCTGACAACGGCAACACCCCAGCGCAGCCCGCCACACTCCAAATCTCGCATAAAATGGTTGACGTGCTTCTCTATCGAACGACTGAAGGATGGTTTGTTGACGGCATACCGGTGCCGGAGGACGATCGTTTAACGACGCGCGAAGATTTGTACGAATACCTGCATTCGCTGAAGCCATCGGGATATTGGGCCGCGAACGTCGGCTCAGGCCCGCAGCCGCCGCCGATCCAAAACCAGGAAGTGTGGGCCGCGGGCGTGACGTATTTCCGCAGCCGCACCGCGCGCATGGAGGAATCGAAGAGCGCGGGCGGCGGAGACTTTTACGATCGCGTGTATAACGCCCCGCGTCCCGAGCTGTTCATGAAGTCGACGCCGCATCGCGTCGTGGGGCCCTTCGCGGCCGTGCGGATTCGCCGCGACTCCAAATGGAACGTGCCGGAGCCGGAGCTTACGCTGCTCGTCTCGCCAAGTGGAAAAACCCTTGGATACACCATCGGCAACGACATGAGCTCGCGCGACATCGAAGGCGAGAATCCGCTGTATCTCCCGCAAGCGAAGACTTACGATCGCTGTTGCGCGCTTGGCCCCGCGATTCTTGTGACGCGCGATCTGCTTCCGGCGTCCACCGGAATTTCTATTGCGATTCGCCGTGACAAGGAAGAAGTCTTTCGCGGATCGACGACGCTCGCCGAAATGAAACGGAAGCCCGAGGAACTGGTGGAATACTTGTTTCGCGAAGCGTCATTCCCAAACGGATGTTTCTTGATGACCGGGACGGGCGTCGTGCCGCCCGATTCCTTTACTCTTCAGCCGGGCGATCGCGTGGATATCGCGATTGACGGCATCGGAACGTTAATCAATTTCGTAGAACAACTCTCATGACCACCTACAAAGACTCGACTCTGGAAGAAATCGATCGCGCCGCCAACGCCGCCGAAGAAGCCTCCGACGCGTTTCGCGGACTTTCTGGCGCAAAGGTAGCCGAACTACTGAACGGAATGGCCGACGCCATCATGGACCTGGGCGACGCGCTGCTGGAAACAGCGTCGCGGGAATCGTCGCTGCCGATTCCGCGACTCACCGGCGAGCGCCTGCGCACCTGCAATCAACTGCGCATGTTCGGCGATATCGCGCGTGCTGGCACCTTCAAGCGATCGTCCATCGACACCGCGATCCCCGACCGCAAGCCGCTGCCGAAGCCCGACCTGCGGCGCACCGCGCTGCCGATCGGTCCCGTGGCCGTGTGGGCGGCCAGCAATTTTCCGCTGGCGTATTCGGTGGCCGGCGGCGACACCGCGTCGGCGCTCGCCGCGCAATGTCCCGTGGTGTTGAAGACAAATCCCGCGCATCCGGAAACGTCCGCGATGACCGCAGGCGCGTTGCGCAAGGCGATCGCCGCGCTGGCATTGCCCGCCGGTATCTTCGGCACGGTTGATGGCAAGAGTCCCGAGGTAAGCGTGGCGCTCGCGCGTCATCCGGCGATTAAAGCGGGCGCATTTACCGGATCGCTGCGCGGAGGTCGCGCGTTGTTCGATGCGGCATGCTCCCGCCCCGACCCGATTCCGTTTTTCGCCGAGATGGGCAGCGTGAATCCGGTGTTCCTTTTGCCCGGCGCGCTTGCGGAGAGAGGTGAAGCAATCGCGGAAGGCCTCACGCAATCGGTGAATCTCGGCGTCGGTCAGTTCTGCACTTGCCCGGGCCTCGTGATCGCATCGCAAGCCGGCACGTTCGCCGAACAATTGCGCAAGCGATTCTCAGGCGCGTCGGCCGGCACCATGCTAACCTCGTACATTGCCGCGAACTTTCGCAGCGGCGCGCAGAAGCTCGGCGCGCTACCCGGCGTCACGGCAACCGTGGGGGCTGCCGCCGGCGGTGAGTCGCAAGTGCAACCGCAGCTCTTTGAAACGCAGTCATCGAACTTTTTCGCGCACGAAGAATTCCTCCATGAAGTTTTTGGACCCGCCACGGTCCTGGTACACTGCGGCGCGGCAGCGGAACTCGAGCGCGTGGCACAACACCTTGACGGCAGCCTGACCGCAACCATCCACGGAACGCCCGACGATCTGCGTGCGAATCGCGGACTGTTGAGGATCCTGGAACGCAAAGTCGGCCGCATCATTTTCAACGGATACCCCACGGGTCTGGAAGTTTGCCCGTCGACCCAACACGGCGGTCCGTATCCGGCGACAACGGATCCACGTTTTACGTCAGTAGGTTCGGCGGCGATTGATCGATTCCTGCGCTACATCTGTTATCAGGATTTCCCGGTCGAATTCTTGCCGCAAGAGCTTCAGAGTTGATATCGAGTGAGGCGGCGAAAGAATCGTTGCCGGTTGCCGGGAAAACAGGTTTAAACCGGCAACCGGATTCTCGCCCCCGCACTCTAAACGTGAATCACGTTAATACATATGGTCCTAGTGCCCTGATATGGGGCACTTCATAGCTGTTTGGTATACAATTTTCGACAGCATGTCTACTGCTTCCGATTCCCATGATTCCGGCCGCCGCAAACGCCGCAGTCCGCGCTTGGCCAAGGCCGTAGAAGTGCGCCTCGCCGGACGCGGCGCGTCGGGTGACGTGATCGTCGAGGACGCGCTTACCGCCGACATCAGCAAGCACGGCGCTTGCATCGGCAGCCGCAATCGCTTCCCGCTGGGATCGCCGATCGCCATTCGCCGCCCCAATGGAAAACCGATGCGCGCGCGCGTGGTTTCGGTGAAGACCGGCTCGCCCGACGGCACGTTTCTCACGGGCGTGGAATTTGTCGGCGAAGAAGCGGCGTGGGATTTGGAATTCCCCGTCGAATGGACCGATTATTTCAATCGACCCGAGGAAACGGCCGCGCCCGCTAGCTCAGGACCTTCGCGCCAAGCCGCCGGCGCGGAAGATCGCGCGCTCGAAGGCATGCTGCGCAAGGCGCAAGCGCTACGCGCGTCCGCCGAAAGCATGTTGGCCGAGTATGCCGCGCAAGTGGACGGCGCGCGCCGCCAAAACACTTCGGTGCTGGCCGCACAGGTGGAAGAATTTCACGCCTGGAAGAGCATTCTCGAAACGGAGAGCGCCAGCCAATTTGACGCCGCGAAGAAAGCGCTCGAATCCGAGCGCGAGCGCGCCCGCCAACAGATGGAACTGGACACCGCCGAAGTCACGCGAAAAATCCAGGAGATCGCGAAACAGGGACAAGCGGCGCTCGCGGCCGGTGAAGAGCTTTTCAATCAACTGCGCGTAAGGGAGTCGCAGAAGAACATCAGCCAAGTGGCGCGCATCACTGCGCAATTGGAAGCGCAACGCAAGGCCATGCAAGTGCTCGAGGAGCAAGCCGCGGAATGGCGTCAGCAATCGTCGGCGCACGTGGCGGCGTTGGACCGCGAGTTTCAAGCGTTGCAGCAAAAAGTCGCCGCCGAGATGCAATCGGGGGCCGCTAACGCGGTCACCGAGTTCCGCAAGCGCATTCCGGCGATGAGCGAGGAGTTGGAACAACATTTCGGCGCCTTCCTCGAGCAGCAGAAACTCGGCGCCACGGCGTGGCTCGAACAGGCCGGCAAGAACTTCCGCAGCGGATCGTCGGCGCTCGAACAGGACCACCGCGCGGCGCTCGACGTCGCCACCAAGAAAGCCCTGGACGATTTTTCGGCGCGCTTCTCCGAGCGCATGGAGGAATTCCGCAAGACCAGCGAGAGCGTCGCCGAACCGTTGGAAGCTCGCCAAGAGCGGATGCGCAAGATGCTGGAGGAGATGGCTGCGCAGACCGAGAGCCTCATCGAGCGGGCCCGGCACGAGTCCATGGAAGCGGTGGAAAAGGCGGCCGAGCATTTGAAGGAGACATCCGCCGCGCGCGTCACGGCCGTGACCGACGCCGAAGCCGCGGCGCGCAAGCGCCTCGATCTGGCCGGCGAAGCGCTGATCTCCAGCGCCCACGACACCCATCGCCGCGTCGATCAAATGTCGCTCGATCTGGAAGCGCTCGGCGCCAAGCTGCATCAGCAGTCGGCCAAGAATCGCGCGGACCTCGAAACGCAATTCGCTACGCTGCTGGCGATGTACGACAATCGCAAGGCCGGACTCGACAAACTCGTGGAGACGATCGAGACGGGCCGAGCCACTTTGCGCGATGGTCTCGAGTTGCTGCGCGTGAATCGCGAGCAGCATCAGGCGCGCTTGCAGAGCTTCACTGCCGATCAAGAAGCATCGCTGCGTTCGCGAACGGCGGAAATGGAACAGCGCTTGGCCGCTGCCCTGCTCCGCATGGAAGGCGAGTTGCGCGCGCAAGCGTCGGCGTCGCTCGATGCCGCGCATCAAGGATTCGTCGGCCGCCTCGATACGACGGCGGGAGAAAGTCACAAGCGCTTCGCGGAGATCGTCGACCAGCACGTGCAAGGCGCGGCCACGCGCATTCCTGAGCTGGTCCGCGAACTTGACCGCACGCTCGAGCAGCATTCCGGCACGTTAGCCGCGGACTTGACGGCCCATCAACAAGCGATGGCGCGGGCACGCGAGAACTTCGAGCAACTGTCGCGCGACACGGCCGACCGCTTGCGCGAACAGCACGAACGCTCCTCGAACGCTGCGCAAACGGCGCTGACGGCGGCGCTGGCCGCGGTGGAGGATCGTCAAGCATCGGCAGCCACCGCGATCGGCAGCCAATTCAAGGAAATCCAGCAGCAGCGCGAGGAAGCCGCGCGTCAACACGCCGCGCACGAGCAAATGGTGCAGAAGTGGCGCTTGGGTTTGGAAACCGAATTCAAGACGCTCTCCGCCAAGCTCGATGAAAAGCGTGTGGCGCTCGACGCGTTCTACGCCCTGGCCGAGCAGAACAAGGCCGCGTGGGTGAAACACATGGGCGCCATCGACCGCCGCATCGAGGACGCGCGCAACACTATCGCCGCGCAGGAGAAGCAAGCGCTGGCGTCGATGGGCAAGCACTCCGAAGGCTTAGGCGAACATTTACTCGCGCGCCTGCGGCAGTCGCTGGATACCGCGCAGACCGAGTTGAGCGCCGTGACCGAAGCGGCCGAGAGCGTTTTCCAGGCGCGCATCAACGATTTCGCGCAGCAATCGCTGAAGTCGACCGAGCGCCAGTTGGAACAAGGCGCGAACTCGGTGGCGATGAGCTTGGATCGAACGATGCAAAAGGAACGCCGCGAAAACGAGCGGCAGGCCGAAGAGTTGTCGGGTCGCTTCCACGATCAATTGCGGGAACAACTCGACAACTATCGCGCCAGCGCCGGTCAAGCCGCCGCCGATTTGCGCATCGAGATGCAGAAGATTTGCGTGGGCATGCTCGATCAAGTGAAGGAAGCGCGCGAAGAACTGGCGCGCCACACGCCGACGCTCTTGGCCGAGGCGGAGGAAAGCTTCCGCCGAGCTCTCGAGCGCGTCCAAGAGCGCACGCTGCAATCCACGAGCGAGGAATTACGCATGCGCGCGTCGCAATGGAAAGCTCGCGCCGAGATGGGCATGTCGACGCCGGAGTTCGAAGCGGTCGCTGGGAAAGATTAGCCCGTTGCCGGCGGTTTCTTTTAACGCAGAGGACGCAGAGACGCAGAGAACGGCATTGGTTTTCTCTGCGTCTCTGCGTCCTCTGCGTTAAAAAGACCCTCCGGCCATCAGCTAACGCAGGACCGGCAGATCCGCCTGAATCCTAAAACCCAATCGCTGGTGCGCCAAACGGACGGCTTGCTCCGCCTCGGCGGGTGAATTCGCTCTCGCAAAAATGAATCCCAAATAGCTTGATCCTTCCGGCCACGGAACCAGAGCCTCGCCGATCTTCGCGGTGATCTCGATTTCCACGTCGCCGGCATCGGCCGCATCGACTCCCGCGAACACGCCGGCGCGCGGCACGGGAATCATCATCACCGCCGAGGCGTTTGATTCACGCACAAATCCCGCGACGTTTTCGCCGATGGCGTGGCGCAGGATCAACGACTCCAGAGATTCGCCGCGAAATCTCAGGGCGCGTGAACAGAGTCCACCGATCGGCCGCGCGGCGATCTCCAGAATCCACGCGCCATGATCGTTCCATCGAACTTCCGCATGAATCGGACCGTGCCACAGACCGAGCGCTTCACAACCGCGCGCGACCGTGCCCGTGATTTCTTCTTGCGACGCGGCATCGAGGCGCGAGGGCGTCACGTAGATTGTTTCCTCGAAGAAGGGACCGTCAAGTGGATCGGGTTTATCGAAAACTGCGAGGACTTGCAGTCGGCCGTGGTCGACAATTCCTTCGAGAGCAAGTTCTCTGCCCGGAATGAATCCTTCGACGAGCACGCTTCGCGCATTCATCGAGAGAATTCGCCGATACGCGACGTGAAAGTCCTGGCCGTCGTTGGCGCGAATCACGCCACGGCTGGCCGACATCGATGCGGGCTTGAGCACGCATGGGAACGGCAGGCCGGGCGGAAAGTTGTCGCCATCAACTTCCGAGAAGAACGGCACGCGCAGTCCTGCGTCGCGAAGCAGGCGGCGGGCCAGGAGTTTATCGCGTGCGGCACGCGCCCCTTGAACCGTGTGAAACGTCAGACCGATGCGATCCGCTGCGACGGCCGCCGTTTCGGCCGGTGCATCGCCGATCGCAGCGATGCCGTCAAAAGGAGTCGCGCGATGCTGCGCTTCGATTACCGCCGCATTGTTCTCGGGATTCTCGAAGCGCAAGGCGAGCGCGCCGTCGCGCCAGGGATCTTCGAGTACATGGCAGCGATCCGTGCCGAGCGCGATTTCGATGTCGAGTTCTCGCGCGGCGCGCAGAAAGGCGTCCGCCTGATAGCCGGTCGTGGTGGAAAGCAAGAGAACGCGTTTCATTTTGAATTAGACAAGAGCGAACTGCTCTTCGACTGGCTCCGCTCAACAATACCAAGGCTCGTTGAGATACGGAATGTCCGTACGTTGGAACGCCGGAATATCCGGCAGCCCTGCCGCATGCGCGATGCGCGCGAAAACCTCGCCGCGCGATTGTTTTTCCTTCAGCCCGCCGGACACTATGTCTTGAATCTGTGACGCGAGCGCATCCACGCGGGGATCGGCGTGGCGCCAGGGATAAACCAGCGCGGCCTCATCGAATGCGCCTACCGAAATGTCCGGCAACTCGAGCAATCGCGATCCACCGGGGATCAGCAGACGAATCGCCAACTGCACGGGCGCGACGTGACTCACCAAGTTCCCCGCCGCCAGAATGCGCAACAATTCGCGATAGCCTTCGAGCGTGGTCCACGGCGTGAATGGAACAAATGTCGGGTTCAACGTTATCCCGAGTTCGCGGAACATCGCGACAACGCGCAGAAAATCCGCGCGCGTGTGACCCTTTTCGAGTCGCGCAAGAATCGCGTCGTCCACCGACTCCACCGCACTTGTTACCATCAGGCATCCTGTGTCGCGAAGCGCCGGCAAGAGATCCGCGTGCTTGAGCAAGTGCTCGATCTTGATCGTGACGTCATACGAAACACCGGGAAAGGCGCGGTGTAGTTCCTCGACTATCGCGATGGCGTGTGCCGGTCCGTTGAAAAAATCGGGATCGCCGAAGACGATGTGCTCGGATCCTGCTGCCACTTGGCGCGCGATATCCTCAATGACCACCTCTTTCTGAACGATCCGAAACGACCCCTGATAGACCGGCACGACAGGACAATGCCGGCATAGATGCTTGCATCCGCGCGACGCTTCGGTGTATCCGGTGACGCGATGTCCGCCGCCCGGCAGATGCACGAGCGCATAACGCGCGGCGTCCGGCAGTCCGCTGCGATCGGGCGTGAGGAAATGCAGGCGATCAAGGGAAATGATTGGCTCGGTTTGCTCGGCGCGCACGCCATTTTTCCGACGCGAGTGTTTCAATTGCAAAGCTAGGGTGGCCAACCCCGGCTCGAACTCGCCGCCTAAAATCGTCTCTCCGCCGATACGGCGTAAAAACGCTTCGTTCATCGGCGCGTACAGACCGTAGAAACAGAGATGCGCTTGGGGATTCAACCGGCGCACGCGCTCAGCCGCGCGCACGGCGAGTCTGGTGGCCGTGTGCATCGGCAAATGAAATGCCACAAGGTCTGCGCCGCGTACCGAATCGGCGGGAAGTTTATCGCGGGAAAGATCGATGGCTTCCACGTCCACGCCCTCGCGGCGCAGCCACGCCGCGGGCGACGCCAGCCCGAACGGTTGACGTCCCATGTCGTACGTGGAAAGAAGCAGAGCCTTCATCGCGGTTGTAAATCTATGTTATCAGTGCGACGGCCATGAAATCTCGCGTACGTTTTGGTCTAGCATGGCCTCATGAGACTCACCACCCTACGACTGCTCTTCCCCGTCGCGTGCTTAACGGCGGCCCTCGCGGCACAATCCTCTTCCAACGATTGGCCCGGCTGGCGTGGACCCCATCGCGACGCGATTTCCAACGAAAAAGGTTTGCTTCAGCAGTGGCCGGAAGGCGGTCCACCGCTGGCGTGGAAGGCGCAGGGCGTCGGCATTGGATTTTCGAGCGTGTCGGTCGTGGGCAATCGCATTTTCACGATGGGCGACCGCGGACCAACGCAATTCGTGATCGCCCTGAATCGCGCCGACGGCAAGGAGCTTTGGGCGTCACCCGTGGGGCCGGCGTGGGACGACGAAATGGGCGGACCGCGCGGCACGCCGACCGTCGACGGCGACCGCGTCTACGCCATCGGCACCGAGGGCGATCTGGTGTGCCTGGACATCGCGACCGGAAAGTTGCGTTGGAGAAAGTCGCTGGAGAAAGACTTCGGCGGACGCATGATGTCCGACTGGAAGTATTCGGAATCGCCGCTCATCGACGGCGACAAAGTGATTTTCACGCCCGGCAGTTTCGGAAACATGATGACGGCGCTGAACAAGAACACCGGCGCGAAGATCTGGAGCGCGGAAGGCGCGCGTCTCGGCGAGCGTGGCAGCAACGGAGCGGCGTATTCCTCGATCGTCGTGTCGGACGGCGCGGGAGTACATCAGTACGTGCAGTTGATCGGGCGCGGACTCATCGGCGTGCGCGCCAGCGACGGCAAACTTCTGTGGTCGTACAATCGCGTAGCCAACGATGTCGCGAATATATCGACGCCCGTGGTTCGCGGCGACTACGTCTTCGGCTCGACGGCGTATCAAACGGGATCGGCGCTGTTGAAGCTGCGAGCGACGCCCGAAGGCGTGGCCGCCGACGAAGTTTATTTTCTGCCACCAACGAAATTTCAGAATCATCACGGCGGATTCGTTCTAGTCGGCGACTACATTTATGCGGGGCAAGGCCACAGCATGGGGTTGCCGATCTGCATTGACTTTCTCACCGGCAACGTAAAGTGGGGCGGCAACGCGCGCAACGCCGGCACGGGATCGGCCGCGGTGGCATACGCGGACGGCCGGCTCTACTTCCGCTATCAAAGCGGCTTGATGATGCTGATCGAGGCGACGCCCGATGGTTATCGCGAAAAGGGATCCTTCCAGATTCCCGACGTGCGCGGGCACCCGAGTTGGTCGCATCCGGTGATTTTAGGAGGGAAGTTGTATTTGCGAGAGCAGAATACGCTGTACTGCTACGACATCCGCGCGAAGTAGTTAGGCCCGCTGAAGCACGAGGTGCGCGGAGAAAAGATCTTCCACTGCAAGTCCCAGCGACTTGAACACCGTGATTTCCCGCGGATTCTTACGCTTCGGCAACTGACCGAGCTCCGCTTCAATGTGGCGCGCGGTCCAGCGTCCTTCGGCGATTCCCATGACGACGTCGCCCGCTTCTTTCAGCGCGGCTTCGCGTGAATCGACAATGAGGCGAGCGCGCGCGACCAGCGCTGGATCGAGTTCGCGTTGCGTCGGAATGCACGCGCCCGCGGCGATCACATGCGCGCCCTCCGCGACCCATTCGTTTTGCACCACCGGCTCCGGCGACGCCGTCACGGCGGCGATCACATCGGCTCCACGCACCACGGCTTCGGCGCTGTCCATCGCGCGCACTCCGGTTTCGCCCGCGAATTTTTGCAGGCGTTCTTTCGTGGGACTCCAGGCGCGAACTTCCTGGAAATTGCGCACAAGTTTCAGCGCCTCCAAATGACTCCGCGCTTGCACGCCCGATCCCAAAATGCCGAGAACTTTGGCGTCCTCGCGTGCGAGCAATCGCGCCGACACCGCGGAGACCGCCGCGGTGCGCGCTTCGGTGATGTAGCGGCCATCCATGACGGCTTGCACGATGCCGGTGGCGGGATCGAGCATCACGATGATCGCTTGATGCGTGCCTAATCCTCGCGCGGTGTTGGCGGGAGCGACGGTTACAAGCTTGGCACCCAACGCCGGAAGCGCCGGCGCGTGCGAGGGCATGAGTCCAAAGAAGGCGCCGGCATCACCGTACGGAAAAATCGTGCGCACCGGTTGCTCGATGCGTCCGGCGGAGAATTCCACGAGTGCTTTTTCCATGGCGTCGATCAAATCGGCCATGGAGAGTCGCGCGCGAACGGCTTGCTCGTCGAGAAAAATGGGAGTGGACATGAGCGCCTGCCCGCCGCGCGGGTGAATCGCGGTCAGTGCGCTTGGCCGGGGCGGTTTTCCAAAACCGCTAGGCGCCCGTCGTGGTTCTTGATCGTATCGAAGAAGAGGCCGAACCGCTCTTCGTGAATCCTGGAGTTTTCAATGATTGCGCTCAGCATCGATTGTTGCCGCTGTTGCAGTTCTAGCAGATTCCCGATCATCGTCTCCTGCCGGCTGAGGACGGCGTCATGCTGGGCGACCAGGTCGGCGGTCTTGTCAAGCTTGGCGCCGAGCTGGGCGATTTGCTCGTCGTTACGTACCTGTTGAGCGTCAATGCGCGCGGCCTGCTCCAAGATGAACTCCATGGTCCGTTCGATATCCATGGGAGGATTGTAGCACGGCAAAAAGAAAAGCCCCGACTTGCGTCGGGGCTTCGACTTGCTAGCAAGCCGTGGCGCGGCTCGATCAAACGAGATTTACTGCGCAGGCGGCTCTTCTTCTTTCTCCGCTTCCGCCTTTTCCTTCTTCACGCGCTTCTTGAGCACGCTGCCGACCAGTTCCACCATCGCGACCTCTGCGCCGTCGCCTTTGCGCCAGCCCAGACGCGTCATGCGCGTATATCCGCCGGGGCGCGACGCAAAGCGTGGACCCACGGTGTCGAACAACTTCCTCACGGTCGCGGGATCAACGAGAAAGGCCGCGGCCTGACGGCGGGCATGCAGTCCGCCGGTTTTGCCCAGCGTGATCATCTTCTCGGCGTGCGGACGCATGAACTTCGCTTTCTCCACCGTGGTCGTCATGCGCTCTTCGCGGATCAGCGACGTCACCAAGTTCCGCAGCAATGAGCGGCGGTGATTCGTTTCGCGTCCTAGTTTCCAGTCGGCTCTTCCGTGTCTCATCGGTCTTCTCGTCCTTTACAGTTCCAAATTACTGCCGGGAGGCGGCGGCACGGCTTGGCCGCGCTCGTCGATCCGCATGCCCAGACTCAAGCCCATCGAGGCCAAGATTTCCTTGATCTCGTTCAGCGACTTGCGGCCGAAATTCTTGGTCTTTAGCATTTCCTGCTCGCTCTTCTGCACCAGTTCGCCGATGGTTTGAATGTTGGCGTTCTTCAGGCAGTTGTAGGAGCGCACGGAGAGTTCAAGTTCTTCCACCGAGCGGTTCAGGTTTTCGTTCAAGCGCTTCGACCCGCGCTCGGAAGCTTCCAGTTCCAGTTCCGGCTGCTCCTCGAAGTTGATGAAGATCGCCATGTGATCTTTCAGCAGCTTCGCGGACAATCCGATCGCATCGGCCGGCGAGATCGCACCGTTGGTCCACACTTCGAGATTCAACTTGTCGTAGTCGGTGATTTGCCCCAGGCGCGCCGCTTCCACTTTGTAGTTCACTTTGCGCACGGGCGAGTGCACCGAATCCACGGGAATGTAGCCGACCGGCAAGTCTTCGTCGAAATTCTTGTCGGCGCTGACGTATCCGCGGCCGTGCTTCAAACGGATTTCCACACTCAACTTGCCGCCCTCGCCAACGGTGGCGATGTAGACGTCTTTGTCGAGCACTTCGATGTCGTTGTCGGTTTGAATCATACCCGACGTCACGGGACCCGGCTTCTCGATGCGCAGCAAGAGCGTCTTGGGACCATCGCCGCGCAGCTTGAAGGGAACCTGCTTCAGGTTCAGGATGATGTCGGTGGCGTCTTCCACCACGCCGGGGATGGAACTGAATTCGTGAAGCACGCCCTCGATCTTGAGGGCCGTGATGGCCACGCCTTCAATCGAGCTGAGCAACACGCGGCGAAGCGCGTTGCCGATGGTCGTGCCGAATCCGCGTTCAAACGGTTGCGCGAAGAAAAACCCATACTTGTCCGTCAATACGTCCAACTGACTGGCCAGCCGCTTGGGTTTCTGAAAGCCTTTCCAAAGCATGTGTCGAGTCTCCTGAGGCGCCCACCGGGCGCACAATCGGAATTACTGCCCAAATCAAGCACTCTCGTGCTGATTACTTGGAATAAAGTTCCACGATCAACTGTTCCGAGATCGGCATCGCAATATCGTCCTTGCGCGGCAAGGCCGTCACTTTGCCCTTGAGAGCCGCCGCGTCCACTTCGATCCACGGTGGAGCCGAACGGTGCGCGCTTTCCTGCAACGATTCCTGTACGCCCTTGTGACCCTTGCTGCCCTCGCGAACTTCCACCGTGTCGCCGGGCTTCACGAGAAAGCTCGGCACGTTGACTTTGCGGCCGTTCACCGCGATGTGTCCGTGCAGGACAACTTGGCGCGCTTGCGAGCGCGAACTGCCCAGACCCATGCGATAAAGCACGTTGTCCAGGCGGCGCTCGAGCAATTGCAGCAAGTTCTCGCCGGTGACGCCCTTCATGTCCGCGGCCTTCTCGAAATAGTTGCGGAACTGGCGTTCCAGCACGCCGTAGATGCGGCGCACTTTCTGCTTCTCACGCAACTGGATTCCGTAGCCGACCATTTTGGCGCGACGCGCCTTGCCGTGCTGTCCGGGGACGAAGTTGCGCCGTTCGATGGGGCACTTCTCCGTGAAACACTTCGTGCCTTTCAGGAAGAGTTTCATCCCTTCCCGCCGGCACAGCCTGCAAACCGCTCCTGAATGTCTTGCCAAGTTTCCTCCTACTGCTTTCCTGTTCGTGACCCGCTACTAGACGCGCCGCTTTTTGGGCGGCCGGCATCCGTTATGCGGAATCGGAGTCGTATCTCGAATATTAGTGACACCCAAACCCGCCGACGACAGCGCGCGAATCGCGCTCTCTCGTCCCGAGCCGGGACCATTCACGCGCACTTCCACCGAGCGCAGACCGTGATCGCGCGCCGCGGTGGCCGCTTTCATCGCCGCCTGCTGCGCCGCGAACGGCGTGCCTTTGCGCGATCCGCGGAAGCCCAGCGATCCGGCGCTCGACCAGGAGATCACGTTGCCCTGCTGGTCGGAGATGGTCACAATCGTGTTGTTGAAAGAAGCCTGCACGTGCACCAGACCGGAGTGCACGACTTTCTTCTCTTTCTTCTTGAACGTTTTCTTCTTCCCGGTTTTGACCGGCGCTTTCGACATAGTGTCCTCTTACCGATTAAGTCTTGGCCGAAGCCTTCTTCTTGTTCGCCACGGCGCCCTTGCGCGGACCTTTGCGCGTTCTGGCGTTGGTGTGCGTGCGCTGGCCGCGCACCGGCAGATTGCGGCGGTGACGATAACCGCGATACGATCCGATTTCGATGAGCCGCTTGATGTTCATCGAAATTTCCTTGCGCAGATCGCCTTCCACCTGGCCTTCTTCTTCCAGGATTTGGCGGACGCGGTTCACTTCCTCTTCACTCAAGTCGCGAACCCGAGCGTCGGGATTCACGTTGGCGCGGTGCAGAATGGAATTCGAGCGGGCCCGGCCGATGCCGTAGATATAGGTCAGCCCGATCTCGATCCGTTTCTCGCGCGGTAAGTCTACGCCGGCAATACGAGCCATTCGTTTATCTCCACTATCCTTGACGTTGCTTATGCTTCGGGTTTTCGCAGATCACCCGGACCACCCCGCGGCGGTGGACGATCTTGCACTTGTCGCAAATCTTTTTGACGGAGGCTTTAACCTTCATGATCCCTTTTTCCTACTTGTAGCGATACACGATCCGGCCCCGCGTCAAATCGTACGGGGAAAGTTCCACTGCCACGCGGTCGCCGGGAAGAATGCGAATGAAGTTCTTGCGCATCTTGCCGGAAATATGACAAAGCACCTGTTGCTTGCCTTCCAACTCCACACGAAACATCGCATTGGGGAGCGGTTCGAGCACGGTAGCCATTACCTCAATCGCGTCTTCTTTACTCATTCAACTCCAGAATCTGTTGTCAGCCGTTTACGGCTGCGTTAAAACCCAAGGACCTTGTTTCGTCAACGCCACGGTATGTTCGAAATGCGCTGAACACCGGCCGTCGACAGCCACTGCGGTCCACTTATCGGCCAGCACTTTCGTATCGGCCTTGCCCTGATTCACCATCGGCTCGATAGCCAGGACCATTCCTTCCTTCAACCGCGGGTTGGGCCCCGAGCGATAATTCGGAACGCTCGGATCCTCGTGCAACTGGCGCCCCACGCCGTGCCCCACAAACTCGCGCACCACCGAATATCCGTGACCTTCCACGTAATCCTGGATCGTGCCGCAGATATCATGCAGATGACCGCCCACCTGCGCCTGCTTGATGCCTTCCCACAACGACTCGAGCGTCACGTCCATCAGTTTCTGGACTTCCGGGCTGACTTTCCCGACCGCGATGGTGGTCGCGGAATCGCCGTAATACCCGTCCAGAATCACGCCCGTGTCGATCTTCAAGATGTCCCCTTCGCGCAACACGCGCTTCGCGGAGGGAATGCCGTGAATGATCTCAAAGTTCACCGACGTACACAGGACCGCCGGAAATCCCCGGTATCCCTTGAACGCCGGCTTCGCGCCCGCATCGGCGATCATTTTCGCCGCGAAGTTCTCGAGGTCGAGCGTCGTAACGCCCGGTTTCACTCGCGACCGCAACTGATCGAGCAACCGATGCACTAGAAGCCCGCTGGAGCGCATTTTTTGCAGCTCTGCGGGCGATTTCAAAATGATCCTCATGCCACGCTGCTCATGCTACCGTCCCGGTCTCTTCCTCGCCCCCGTGCAGCCGGCTGTCCGCCAAAACGAACAATTCGGCGGTAATCGCGTCAGGAGGCCGGCTTCCATCCAACTTATGAAACAAGCCAACCTGGCGATAATATTTCGCCACGGGACGGGTTTCCTCGACGAACGCGCGCAACCTTTCCTTGATTACGTCCTCCCGATCATCTTTCCGGGTGATGAGCGGCGTGCCGTCGACATCGCAAAGACCATCGTGAGCCGGGGGCTGCAGGTAGATGTTGTAAATCCTTCCACACTTTGGGCAGGATCGGCGTCCGGTCAGGCGCTGCAACAAAATATTATAATCCATGGCCAAATAAACCACAAGTGGGGGTGGCCAGCCCAGGTGCTTCAGCTTCTCGGTCAGGATTTCCGCCTGCGGCACGGTCCGCGGAAAACCATCCAACACGAATCCTCTGGCCGCATCCGGCGCCCGGAAACGCCCTTGAATCATACGCATCACGACATCGTCCGGTACCAAGCTGCCGCGCTGCATGTACTCGACCGCTTGCAGCCCCAAATCGGTTTTCTGCGCGACATGATGCCGGAGCATGTCGCCGGTGGAGATCTGCGGAACGCCGTAGCGTCTTTCGAGAAGTTTGGCTTGCGTTCCCTTCCCGGCTCCGGGTGCTCCCAGGAGGACGATCGGGCCCACACCTTCCCGTTCTCGATGATGTTCCGCCGCCTCTGACATATCCGTCTCCGAGGTTCCCGGAACGACGCTCGCAGCAATCGCCATCGGATTCCCCTTTAGCCTCTCGCCCCACCAAACCCACCACCGACCTTTAGCCGCGGCGTCCGCGAATTCGACCGCTCTTCGGCGTGAATCCTTCGTAATGCCGCATGATCAACTGCGCTTCCACTTGATTCACGGTGTCCATCGCCACGCCGATCACGATCAGCAGCGACGTGCCGCCAAAGTAAAACTGCACGTTCAAGCCTTCCAGCACGAACGTCGGGAAATGTTCCCCAATCCAAGAGCCCAGCGCGCCCGGCAAGTGATGGAGATGGATGCCCGCAATCATCCACTCCGGCACGATCGCGATCAGCGCCAGGTACAATCCACCCACGAAGGTGATGTGCGTGAGAATCTTGTTGATGTAATCCGCGGTGTTCTTGCCCGGACGGATGCCGGGAATGAATCCGCCGTACTTCCGCATGTTGTCGGCCACTTCAGTAGGATTGAAGATGATCGACACGTAGAAATACGCGAAGAAAACAATGCCCGCCAGGTAGAGCAGCGTGTACAGCGGTTCTCCCCAACGCAGGTTCTCGAACAATGTTTGAAAACCTTTGGCGATCTGGCCGGTCAGCGTACTCGTATCGGGCGACTTGCTCAGCAGGACCGCTCCGATGGTCTGCGGGAAAGTCAGGATGGAACTCGCGAAGATCACCGGCATCACACCGCCGGAGTTGACGCGCAAAGGCAAGTGCGTGGATTGCCCGCCCATGACTTTGCGGCCGATCACACGCTTGGCATATTGCACGGGGATGCGCCGTTCGCCGCGTTCCACGAGCACGACGAACGCCACCACCGCGATCATCACGGCCAGCAGCATCAACAACACCACAAAGTTCCACTCGTTGGTGACGAAAACCTTTTGGTAGACTTCCTGGCACGCCCGCGGGAGTCCTTGAACGATGCCCGCGAAGATGATCAGCGACATTCCATTACCGATGCCGCGTTCGGAAATCTGCTCGCCCAGCCACATGATAAACGCCGAGCCGGTGGTGAGCGTGATCATGGTCATCACCACGAAACCGATGCCGGGATTCGTAACGAACGTGCGGGAATTGGCTCCGCCCGGACGCATCAACGCGGTGGCGATACCCAACGATTGAATCGCAGCCAGCGCGACGGTCAGATACCGCGTCCACTGGGTGATCTTGCGGCGGCCGAGTTCGCCTTCCTTCTGAAGTTTCTCAAGATACGGCCACACCACCGTCAACAATTGCAGGATGATCGACGAAGTGATGTAGGGCATGATGCCCAGCGCGAAAATCGTCAAGCGGCGGAAGTTGCCGCCCGAGAACATATCGAGGAAGCCGAAGATGGTGCCCTTTTGTTCGTCGAAGAACGCTTGCAACTGGACCACGTCGATACCCGGCGTGGGGATGTGCGCGCCGATGCGGTACACGAACAGCAAGGCCAGCGTGAACAACACGCGCCGGCGAAGGTCCGGGATACTGAAAATGTTGCGAATCGTTTGGAACATGCTTGCCTCCCTAGCGGAAAAACTTCTCCGCTAAGCTTCGGGGCCTTTCTTCTCTTTCTTTTCCTTCGGCTTTTTCTCTCCCGCCGGCGCCTGCCCTTCCGCCTTCGGTTCCTTCGGGGCCTTCTGCTTCTTCTCGGCCTTGGCCTCCGGAGCCGCTTCTTCCTTCTTCGATTCCTTCGCGGGAGCGGCCGGTTTCGGTTCGGGCTTCTTCGGCTCGGGCTTCGGCTCCGGCTTGCCGCCGATCCATTCCGCCTTGCCGCCCGCCGCCACAATCTTCTTCTCCGCCGACTCACTGAAGTGATTCGCGTGAATCACGGCTTTACCCGTGTACTCGCCGCCGCCCAACACGCGGAGTCCCGCGTGCAGCTTGTGGATCACGCCTTTTTCGATCAGCAATTGCGCGGTGATTTCCTTCACGTCGCCCAAGGTCGCGAGCGAATCCAGGTTGACGATGGCAAATTCTTTCTTGAAAAGGTTGTGGAATCCGCGCTTCGGCAAGCGCCGGATCAGCGGATTCTGTCCGCCCTCGAATCCGAGGCGGCGGCTATAACCCGAGCGCGATTTTTGGCCCTTGTCGCCGCGGCCACCGCGGCGTCCGCCCGATCCCATACCGCGCGCCACGCGCTTGACTTTGTGCGTTTGTCCCACCGGGGGACGCAATTCATTCAGTCGCATTCTTAATCTCCCAAGCCCGGCGCGAGCCGGGCGTTCAAACTAGTCGAGCACCGTCACCAAGTGACGCACTTTATGCACCATGCCGCGAATGTCCTTCGTGTCGGGACGCTCGATCACTTGCTGCAGCTTGGTAAATCCCAATCCTTTGAGAACGGCTTTCTGTTTCTTGTCGAAGCCGATTCCGCTGCGCACTTGCTTGATCTTGATGGTTTTCGTTTCCGCCATAACCTTACCTGATTTCCTCGAGCGTCTTACCGCGCGCTTCCGCCACTTCCGACGCGTTGCGCAACTGGCGTAGCGCTTCCATCGTGGCCTTCACCACGTTGTGCGGATTCGCCGATCCAATCGATTTCGTCAAGACGTTGGGAATACCCACCGCCTGGATCACCGCGCGCACCGGTCCGCCGGCGATCACGCCGGTGCCATCGGGTGCGGGCTTCAGCAGCACTTTGCCCGAGCCGAAACAACCGAGGGAAATGTGCGGGATGGTGCTCTTCAGCGTGTAAATTCGGAACAAGTTTTTCTTGGCCGCTTCGATTCCCTTGCGAATCGCCGCGGGAACTTCGCGAGCCTTGCCCGTGCCGAAGCCAACAATGTTCTGCTCCGGGTCGCCGACCACCACGAGCGCACTGAAGCTCATGTTCTTGCCGCCCTTCACCACCTTGGTGACGCGGTTGATCGCGACGACCTGATCTTTCAAGGTCAGCGATCCTGGATCGATCTTTTTCGTAGATGGCAAAGTTCGTCTCCTCTAGAATTCCAAACCGGCTTCACGCGCGGCGTCGGCCAGGGCCTTGATGCGGCCGTGATAGATGTAGCCGCCGCGATCAAAAACCACTTTCTTGACGCCGGCTTTGACGGCGCGCTCGGCGACGAGCTTGCCGATCGCCTTGGCCGCAGCCACATTGCCGCCGACTTTCACGGTTCCGCCCTTTTCGGCGGTGTTGGCGGAGGCAATCGTCTTGCCCTGCGCGTCGTCGATCACCTGCGCGTAGATATGCTTGAGCGAACGGAACACGTTCAAGCGCGGGCGTTCGGCCGATCCCTTCATTTTGCGGCGGATCCGGCGATGAACCCGCTGGCGAATCTCGTCTTTTGCGATACGTGCGACAGCCATGATAATTTCGCTCCTAAATCGTCTACTTGGCGCCGGTCGATGCAGCCTTGCCGGCCTTTTTCTTCAATCTTTCGCCGACGTAACGGATACCCTTTTGCTTGTACGGATCGGGTGGACGCAATGCGCGCATCGTGGCGGCCACTTGTCCCACGCGCTGCTTGTCGGCGCCTTCCACGGTGACGCGCACGTTCTTTTCGATCGTCGCGAGCTTCACCGAAATTCCTTCCGGCAGCGTAAACTCGATCGGATGCGAATAGCCGAGCGTGAAGACGACCATCGTCTTGCCCTTAGCTTCGGCCTTGTAGCCGAGACCCACGATGTCGAGGTCTTTGGTAAAACCCGTGGACACGCCGTGCACCGCGTTGGCGACCAGACTGCGCGCCAGTCCATGCAAAGCGGCCTGCTCGTCGTTCTCGCGAACGGTGACCAGGTGTCCGTCTTTCTTTTCGACCTTGATGCCCGCCGGAAGCTGCGTCAGCAGCGACCCCTTGGGTCCCTTGACGCGCACGCCTTCCGGAGTGACATTGATGTCGACTCCTTTGGGCACCGCGATAATCTTGTTTCCAATTCTCGACATAAACTCTCCTAACCTGCTGTTCCGGGTTTTTACTCGGGCCTCGGAACTCGGGCCTCGGAACTTGCTTTTACCAGATCTCGCACAAGATCTCGCCGCCGACATTTTCCTTGCGCGCGGCGCGCCCGGTCATCAGACCCTTGGGCGTGGTCAAAATGTTGATGCCCATCCCTCCCAGTACGCGCGGCACTTTCGTGCTGCCGACGTAGACGCGGCGGCCGGGGCGCGAAACGCGCTGGATGCTCGAAATGATCGGCTCGTTGTTGGTGCCGTACTTCAAACGCACCTCGATGCGCTTACGCGCGCCGTCCTCGACGAGGCGGAAACCGGCGATGTAGCCTTCGTCGCGCAGGATGGTGGCCATTTGCAGTTTTAATTTCGATGCAGCGATCTCCACGCTCTTGTGGCGCGCCCGCAGTCCATTGCGGATGGAGGTCAAAAAATCGGCGATCGGATCAGTTACGTTCATGCTCCTCCCAACAAAACACCAGGCCCGAGCCAAAAGGCTCGAGGCCCGAGTCCTTACCAACTAGATTTCGTTACGCCCGGAATCTCGCCCTGCAACGCCAGTTGCCGGAAACACAAGCGGCAAACTTGAAACTTGCGCAGGTACCCGCGCGGCCGTCCGCAACGCTTGCAGCGATTGCGATGCTGCACTTTGAACTTGGGCTTGCGGTTATCCTTGGCGATTTTTGCAGTTGTAGCCATTTATCTCCTTAAACAAGTTCCGAGTTCCGAGTTCCGAGTCCCGAGCTGCCGAGTCTTTCTTACTCGGAACTCGGAACTCGGTACTCGGAACTTACTTCCTAAACGGCATCCCCATCTGTTTCAGCAACTCCCGCGCTTCATTGTCGTTCTCGGCGGTGGTGACGATGGTCACGTTCATGCCCTTCGCTTTTTCGATCTTCGAATAGTCGATCTCCGGGAACAACAACTGGTCGTGCAGACCCAGCGTGTAATTCCCGCGCCCGTCGAACGATTTCGCCGACACGCCGCGGAAGTCGCGCACGCGCGGCAGCGCCACGTTCACCAGCCGGTCGAGGAATTCGTACATCCGGTCGCCGCGCAGCGTCACGCACACGCCGATCGATTGCCCGGCGCGCAGCTTGAACGACGCGATCGACTTCTTGGCCTTGGTGATCACCGGCTTTTGCCCGGTGATCTGGCCGACCTGTTGTGCCGCGCCGTCGAGCATCTTGGAATTCTGGGTGGCTTCACCCATTCCCATGTTCACGACGATCTTGGCGATCTTCGGGATGGCCATCGAGCTCGAGTATTTGAACTCTTTCTTGAGCGCGGGCGCTACTTCCTTGTCGTAATGCGCTTTCAATCGTGCTGCCATAGCCGTTTCGGTTCCTCTACTTGTCGATGACTGTCGCGCACTTCTTGCACACACGCTGCTTGCGGCCGTCGCCGGCGATGCGGACGCCCATGCGCTTGGGCGCGTTGCAGGTGGGGCAGACTAACTGCACGTTCGAGATATTGATCGGCGCTTCTTTCTCCGCGATGCCGCCCTTGATCTGCTTCTGCGGATTGGGACGCGTGTGGCGCTTGATGATGTGCACATGCTCCACCAGAACGCGATTCTTCTTGGGGAACACCTGCAATACGCGCCCCTGCTTTCCGGCGTCGGCGCCGCTGATCACTTGTACCCGGTCGTTTTTTCTGACGCTCAACATTGCTTTTCTCCGTCGATTTCGATGGCGTTACAGAACCTCGGGCGCCAGCGAAACGATCTTCGTAAATTTCTTGTCGCGCAATTCGCGCGCCACGGGACCAAAGACGCGCGTGCCCACCGGCTCGTTGGCATCGTTGATCAGCACCGCGGCGTTTTCGTCGAAACGGATGTAGGTGCCATCGCGGCGGCGCTGTTCTTTTCGCATGCGCACCACGACCGCCTTCACGACTTTGCCCTTTTTGATCTGGCTATCGGGCGCCGCTTCCTTCACCGACGCGGTAATCACATCGCCCAGACCCGCGCGAGCGCCCGTATGTCCGCCGATCGGCAGAATGCAGGAGATTTCGCGCGCGCCGGAATTGTCGGCCACTTGCAAACGGGTGCGCATTCCAATCATGACGTCGCCTCATTTGTGGGATTCGCCGCCGCCGGATTCGATCCCGGTGCCGGTTTGGACTTCGAAACTCCGGCGAGAATCTCCTCGCCCTCGGTCGGCACCACCGGCGCGCCCGAGGTGCGCGAATGGCGCACCACTTCGGCCAGCGTCCAGCGCTTCAGCTTGCTCAGCGGGCGCGATTCCACGATGCGCACCACGTCGCCCAGCTTCGCCGTGCCCTTTTCGTCGTGCGCGTAGAACTTTTTGCCGCGCGTCACGATGCGGTGATACAGCGGATGGGCGCTACGCCGCGTCACCTCGACAACGATGGTTTTGGCCATCTTGGTCGAGACGACCTCTCCGACTTTTTCTTGTTTCCGGTTGCTCGTCTGTGTCTCGGCCATGTTAGTTGGTCTTCTTCTCCCGCAGGATCGTCGCGACGCGAGCGCGCTCCAGTTTCAGGGCGTGCAAATTGTTCAGGCCTTCCCCTTGCGTCGTGGCCGACTGGAAACGGATCCGGAAGATCCGCTCTTCCAGGTCGTGCCGGCGGTTTTCCAGTTCCGCCACCGACAGATCGCGAAATTTATCTGCTTTTTCTGCTTTCATAATCGTGACTCCCGGCTCTACTCTTCCGCCGCGACGCTCGACACGTTGCCGGCGCGAACGACGAAGCGCGTCTTCAGCGGCAGCTTATGCGCCGCCAACGCCATCGCCTCGCGGGCTTGGCCTTCCGTGACGCCTTCCATTTCGAACATGATCCGTCCCGGCTTCACCACCGCGACCCAATGATCGGGCGCGCCCTTGCCCTTACCCATACGGGTTTCAGCGGGCTTCTTGGTGACCGGCTTGTCGGGGAAAATCCGAATCCACAGCTTGCCGCCGCGCTTGATGAAACGCGTGATCGCGACGCGCGACGCTTCAATCTGGCGGTCGGTGACCCAAAACGGTTCCATGGCTTTCAAACCATAGACGCCGAATGCCAGCGTCGAACCACGCCACGCCTTCCCGGCGCGGCGTCCGCGCTGCTGCTTGCGATACTTCACTTTCTTGGGCATCAACATACGATAAGTCCTCTTCGTTACTGCTGTTGCGCGGCGGGAACGCCCTGCGAACTGCGCGCGCCCAACGCCGGCTTCTGGCCCTTCGCTTCCAAAATTTCACCCTTGTAGATCCAGCACTTCACGCCGATCCGTCCGTAAGTGGTGTGGGCCTCGGCGAATCCATAATCGATATCCGCGCGCAGTGTGTGCAGCGGCAACTGCCCTTGCAGATACCACTCGCTGCGGGCGATTTCCGCGCCGTTCAAACGTCCGCCGACGCGAACCTTGATTCCCTTGCATCCAAAACGGAGCGCCGAATCCACCGACTTGCGCATCGCGCGGCGGAAAGCCACGCGCTTTTCCAGCTGCAAGCAGATGTTTTCGCAAACCAGTTGCGCGTCGAGCTCCGGCTTGTGGACTTCCTGGATGTCGATGTAAACCTCGCGCTTGGTCTTGGCCTGCAGTTCCTGCTTCAGCTTGTCGATCTCGGCGCCCTTGCGTCCGATGATGATGCCGGGACGCGAGGTGCGGATCGTCACCCGAAGTTTGTTGCCCGGGCGATCGACTTCGACCGAAGAAACGCCAGCGGCCTTCAGGCGCTTGATCAGCATGGCCTTCAGTTCGAGGTCTTCGTGCAGAAGCTTCGCGTAGTCGTGCTTGGCGAACCAGCGCGAGCGCCAGGTTTTGTTATAGCCGAGCCGGAATCCGTATGGATGTACCTTCTGTCCCATTGTGCTCCTTTACTCTTCCGTGGACGCTTCGGTCTCGCCGCCGCGCTCTTCCACATTGATCACGATGTGGCACATGCGCCGCTGATAGCGATACGCGCGGCCCATCGGCGCCGGGCGAATGCGCTTCATGCGCGGGCCGTCGCCCACTTGCACCGACGCGACCACCAACTTGTCGACGTCGATGTCCTCGAAACGATTCGTGGCGTTGGCGATCGCCGACTCGAGAACCTTTTCCACTTCGCGCGCCACCGACTTGCGCGTGAAACGCAGGATGTTGCGCGCTTCGTCGGCGCTCTTGCCGCGGATCAGGTCCGTGACCAAGCGCGTCTTCTGCGGCGAGTTCCTCAAGTACTTGCTTTTTGCTGTCGCTGTGGCAGCCATATTTCTCCTAAATCCCGCTCTGGATCAAACGCATTCCAGTGCTAAGTCTTCGCGGCGGGCGCGGTCGCCGCCGGCGCCGCTGCGCCCGGCGCTCCCGCCGGAGCCGCGGCTTTCTCCAAAACCTTCACCGAGTGACCCTTGAACGTGCGCGTCGGCGCAAATTCGCCCAGCTTGTGTCCCACCATGTTTTCGGTCACGTAAACGGGAATGAATTTCTTCCCTTGATGCACGGCGATGGTGTGTCCCACGAAGTTCGGAAAGATCGTCGAGCGGCGCGACCAGGTGCGAACCACTTTCTTTTCGTTGGCGCGGTTCATCGCCTCGATCTTCACCTCGAGATGCTTGTCGAGAAACGGTCCCTTTTTTAGCGAGCGGGCCATGAGTTATTTCTTCCTCCGCGTGACGATGAACTTGCTGGTGGACTTATTGCGGCGCGTCTTGTAGCCGCGCGTGGGCTGGCCCCACGGCGTCACCGGATGGCGTCCGCCCGAGGATTTTCCTTCACCGCCGCCCAACGGGTGATCAACCGGGTTCATGGTCACGCCGCGGTTGTGCGGACGGCGCCCCAACCAGCGGCTGCGTCCCGCCTTGCCGAGCGACACGTTTTCATGGTCGAGATTGCCGACTTGTCCGATCGTCGCCATGCACTCGACACGCACCTTGCGAATTTCACCGGAGGGCAGCTTCAATAACGCGAAATCGCCTTCCTTATTGACGAGCTGTACGCTCGAACCCGCCGAGCGCGCCATTTGTCCGCCGCGTCCCTGCTTCAGTTCGACATTATGAACGGTCGTGCCGGCCGGAATATTCTTCATCGGCAGCGCGTTGCCGAGCAGGATGTCGGCGTCAGGACCGGAAACCACGGTCATTCCGACGGTGAGTCCCAGGGGTTGCAGGATGTAGCGCTTCTCGCCGTCGGCGTAATGAAGCAGCGCGATGCGCGCCGAACGGTTGGGATCGTACTCGATGGAAGCAACCTTGGCGGGAACGCCGAACTTGTCGCGGCGGAAATCCACCACGCGATAATTCCGCTTGTGCCCGCCGCCGCGCCACCAGGAGGTGATTTCCCCGCTGTTGTTGCGGCCGCCGGAGGACTTCAACGTCTGGGTCAGCGACTTTTCCGGATGCTGGCGCGTGATTTCCTCGCGCGTCAGCGTGGTCTGGAAGCGCCGCGTCGGCGTTGTCGGTCTATATGCTTTGATGCCCATAAATGTTTCTCTCTCTCACTCGCACAGCACTGAACTACGTGCGTTAAACGTGCGCGGCGTACTCCACCATCTTTTCGCCTTCCTTCAACTTCACGAAGGCCTTCTTCCAATCGGGACGATAACCGGCGTAGCGTCCGCGTCGGCGTTCCTTGCCGACGAAGTTCGCGGTGCGCACGGCTTCCACTTTCACTTTGAAAATTTTCTCCACCGCCAGCTTGATGTCCGTCTTGGTCGCCGACGGCGCGACTTCCAGGCACAGCGTGCGGGCGACTTCCTTGGCGGCCAGACCCTTTTCGGTGACCAGCGGCCGGCGAATCACATGGTAAACGTTGGTCATTGTGCCAGCGCCTCCTCGAAGTTTTTCACCGCCGCTTGCGACATCACCACATCGTCGTGCAACAAGAGGTCGTAGGCGTTCACTTGGCGCGACAAGCGATACTCGACGTTGGCCATATTGCGGCTGGAAAGCGACAAGTTATGGTTGTCCGCGGCGTCGACCAGGAGCACGCGCTTGCCGTTCGAAAACGGCTTGAGCGTCTGGTGCAGGTCCTTGCTCTTGTGCGTCGAGATCGCCAGCGACTCGACAACCGTGAGCTTGTTTTCTTTCACCTTGTCGGAGAGCGCGGCGCGCAGCGCGCCCGCGATCATCTTCTTGTTCAGGCGATAGCTGTAATCGCGCGGTTGCGGTCCGTGCACCGTGCCGCCGTGACGCCAGATCGGCGAACGCACGCTGCCCATGCGGGCCCGTCCGGTGCCCTTCTGCTTCCACAGCTTCTTGCCGCTGCCCGCGACGCGATCGCGCGTCTTGGTGGAGTGGGTTCCGGCGCGCAGTCCCGCCAAATGATGGCGGACCGCTTCATAGAGCAGCGCCTGATTGATCTCCGCGCCGAAGACTTCGGCGTTCAGATCAAGCTCGCCCACTTTCTCGTGCTTCAGATTCCAAACATCAACCTTAGGCATAACGTTCTCCAACCGTCTCCTACTTCTTGGCGATCTTTTTCGCGCGACGCACTTCCACGTAGCCGTTTTCCGGGCCCGGGATCGAGCCTTTCAGAACCAGCAACTGATCGTCGCCGTCAATTTCCAAAACTTCCAGATTGCGAACCGTGATCCGCGCATTGCCCATCTGTCCCGCCATGCGCTGACCCTTGAAAACGCGCGAGGGGAAGGACGACGCGCCGATCGAACCGGGTGCGCGGTGAAACATCGATCCATGCGATCCTTCGCCGCCGCGGAAGTGATGGCGCTTCACGAATCCCTGCCATCCACGGCCGATGCTCGTGGCGACCACGTCGACTTTATCTTTCGGCTTGAAGACTTCTTCCACCGTAAAGCGCTGGCCCACGGCGGCGTCGGTGCCCGCGACGAGTTTGAACTCGCGCAGCTTGCGGCCCGGCTCGACGCCGGCTTTTTTGTAGTGGCCGGCCATCGGCTGTTTCACGCGCTTCGGCTTGACGAACTCCACCATGCCGAGCTGCACGGCGTCGTAGCCTTCCTTGGCGGCGGTCTTCTTCTGCACCACCACGCACGGACCCGCTTGGATCACCGTGCACGGCACCATCGCGCCGTCTTCCCGGAAGATCTGCGTCATCCCAACTTTTTTTCCAATCAGTCCGCTGACCATATTCCCTCTTTACGCGGCTTCTACTCAAAGAAGCCTAGACTTTCGCCTCTTTCGGCTCGCGATGATCCTTGTGTTCCTTGCCGAACGCCTTGATCTCGACATCGACGCCCGCCGGCAGATCGAGCTTCATCAGCGCGTTGACGGTTTCTTCGGTCGGCTCGAGAATGTCGAGCAGCCGCTTGTGGGTGCGCATTTCAAACTGCTCGCGCGACTTCTTGTCGACGTGCGGCGAACGCAGCACGCAGTAGCGGTTGCGATCGGTTGGGAGCGGAATCGGCCCCGCGACAGTCGCGCGCGTGCGGCGTGCGGTATTGACGATTTCACGCGTCGAATCGTCCAAGACGCGGTGATCGTAGGCTTTCAAGCGAATGCGAATGCGTTCTTTAGACATTGTTTTCCTTACGCCTGCTCTGACTACGCGATGATCTCGGCCACCGTACCCGCGCCGACCGTGCGTCCGCCCTCGCGAATGGCGAAGCGCATTTCCTTCTCCACGCCCACCGGCGTGATCAGTTCCACTTCGATCGTCACGTTATCGCCCG
>Ga0209060_10000598_pt1 | contig 59243 bp, 36 predicted proteins | sample Coa_R1_8_FD_187155 | JGI IMG/M metagenome (GOLD analysis project Ga0209060, IMG submission 187155) | Surface soil microbial communities from Centralia Pennsylvania, which are recovering from an underground coalmine fire - Coalmine... | ecosystem: Environmental > Terrestrial > Soil >...
GGAGAGGGAACCGGTCGTTTGGTCGCTTCGATGAGATCGTTCATCTCGTTGGCACGGGTAATGGCCTGGGCAGCGGCGCCGCCGGAGCCGACTCGGGAAGCTTCCAGATAACTTCTCTTGGCGTTGTCGTAAGATTTTTGGGAGGCGTATTGGTCCGCTTCCTTCATTTTGCCGTTATAGTCCGCAATGATTCTGAGCTCTTCCACGGCCTTTGCCTTGTCGGGAGAGTCGGCTGGAACTTTGGAAAGAAGGCTGGAGGCAGCCCCATAATTTCCGTTGCCGAATGCAGTCGAACCGTCCCGGAACGAGGTGTCCTCTTGTTTGGGAGCGGCGGGTTGGGGCGGAGCGCTCGCTTGCGCTTGATATTCCTTGCGTTTCGCTTCGATTCCCACACCGAGAAGTTGCTGCGCCTCCTGGAAGTGCGGGCCGAAATGAATCTTCTCGAACTTTGCCCTGGCCTCATCGAAGCGATGGTTGTCCAGCAGGCTCATGCCCGACTTGTAGTAGTTGTTAAACCGCTCGAAGTCGGCGTTTAGCTCGTTGCGCGCCTGTTGGCAGTCTTCTTTATATTTCTTGTCATTGGGCTTGAGGTCGCTCGCCTGGCAGAGCAGATTGACTGCATCTTCGTTCCCCACGGTTTTTGCTTTTTTGCGAAGGTCCTCCGCCTGGTCTGCGCGGGCGGCGATAGCCGTGCCAAGGCCGAACAAGGCCAACGCGAGCAGAACTCGTCCACCTGCTCGAATCGGGAAGATCTTATGATCGGTTGCTGCAAAGTTCATTTTGAATTCCTGATGATGTCTTCAATGGGCGGAGGGGTGAATAAGATCGTGCAACTGTGGGACTCTTCCGAAACCTGGCACGTCTGCAGCTTTTCCGCTCCATCGGGCCCCTTGATTTTGATCGTTATTGCGCCGCTCGGAACGTTGACGCGCACGGGCGTTTTTTCATCCACAACGATGGGATTCCCTTTTTGAGGAATCACTTGCCCTACGGCGCCCCAAGGAGAGGCATTGATTTCGACGTAGGTTGGCGTCGCGGCAGGAGAGGAGGACAATCTCAGCCATAGCGCCAACGCAACTACCGCCAGAATTCCGGCCGCAGCCAAGACAATCCATAACCTTGTCTTTGGCACCTTTGTCTGTGCGGCGAGGGGGGCTCGGGCCGGGCCCACAGCGAGGGCCGCGTCGCCGCTCACCGGCTGTTGAGGAGTGGAGGGCAGATTTGCCGCAGCTTCGTTTCCCAGACGCTGCCATTCGGCCTGGATATCGGCGGGTGCGTGCTGGACGAACGTCGTGACCACACGAAGGGCATCGACCGCCTGCTGATACCGCTGCTTGAGCAGCAATTCTCGGGCTTGTTGGATTGCATTCCGCAGGCGGTTCCGAGCGATGGTTTGCCGCTGGGCGTTCAGGTCGTTGGCGGCTTGCTTTAAGAACTCCGAATCGCCAAAAGCCTGATACGCGGATTGCAGGATCTGCCAACCTTGGTTGATGTCCTCAATTTGGAATGCCGCGCGCGCCTTTTGAATCTCAACCCCAATTGCTTCGTCTCGTGAGATCCTCTCCCGCAGCTTCTCTGCGCCTTCGCGAAATGCGGCAATTTGGAGGAAGCTTGCAGGCTGAGATTTCAACAACTCTAAAGCTTCGGCGTTTTTGCCCAAGCCCAGGGCCTCGTTCGCCTGCTTCAGAACGATAGCGGTTTTGCGTCCCAGTTCCTCGAACTGGTTTCGAGCTTGCTGCAGCAAGACGGTCAAGCCTTGGTCCGGCCAGCGATTCAAGGTCGACTCTAATAGTTCAATCGCCTTCGCAAAGTCGCCTTGGGCCAGAAATTGCCCTCCTTGCGCCGAAGCGGCATCCACTTGCTGCTTTCGTTCCCGGCTGGCCCCTTCTCGACGGGCAAACTCCAGCAAATCTCTAACTTCTGTGGACGCGGCAGATTGGCTCTGCAGCATCTCGAGCAGCCGTACCGCCTTCGTGAATTCCTTGGCGGCCACCGCTTCCTTGGCCTTCTGGAGAGTTTCCGTCCGGTCCGCGGCGTCCCTCGAGATAGCCGCGTAGATGGCCTTCGCGTGGGTATCGTTGGAATCGACTTTGATTGCGCGCGAAGCCACTTCCAAAGCGGAATGCAGGTCGCCGGCATAGCGGGCGGCCTCGGCTTCCTTAATTAAAGTCTCCAGTTGCTCTTTTCGCTGCAGGGTCTCGGTGACCGTCTGTAAGAGGGAAATCAGCTCATTGTTTTCGGGATCGAGTTTGATTGCCTGCTGAAGAGCGTAAATCGCCTCGGGGTACATCTTCTGTTCGACGGCGGTATCGGCGCGAAGGCGGAGTTGGCGAAGCTGGTCGGTCCGTTGCAGCTTGGACAGGTTCTGCTGCACGTCTTTCAGCAGAGACTTGGCCGCCGTATGCTGTGCATCCAGCTTAACGACCTGCAGAAGGGCATCGCGGGCGCGGTCGAGTTCCGAATTTGCGGCCAGGGTTTGGGCCTGGGTGAACAACTCCACAATCCTGTGGCCCTTCAAGCTGTCTTTGAGCGCAAACAAATCTGCTGCCATCTCCGCCGCGGTGGCATAACGGTCGTCGGGGGTCTTCGCCAGCGAACGATCCAGGATCCGGTCCAAATCTGCTGGATATTGCGGAAGATGTTTGGCTAGTGGCGCGTAGGGCGCGTTCACGATCTGGTGCGCAACCGCGTAATCGTCGGCGCCCTCAAAAGGCAAAACACCGCCCGAAAGGAACTGATACAGCACGACTCCCGTAGAAAAGATATCCGAGGGGCCGCCGGCAGGAAGATTCTTGAATCGCTCGGGAGCAATATAACTAAGGGAGCCGATCACATTTCCCATGCGGGTCAGCGTAGACTGCCGGTCGGCGCCGGATTTCTCCTGGCGGGCTATCCCAAAGTCAACCAACTTAACGACGCCGTCCGTTTGAACCATCACATTTGCGGGCTTGATATCGCGGTGAACAATGCCTTTTTGATGGGCATAGTTCAGGGCGTTGCAAACCTGGCCAATGATGTCGAGCTTATCCAAGAGTGCGAGCTGCGGCCGGTTGGTAATGATCTTTTCCAGGGAGTCGCCCCGGATGAACTCCATCACAATGTAGGGAACGCCGTCCTGATCGCCCACGTCATAGACAATGACAATATTCTGATGTTGTAAAGCGCCGGCCTGGGCTTCGCGGTAGAAGCGCTCCAGCATTTCGGGGTTGCCGGCATAGCCTTCTGTCAGCGTCTTGATTGCTACTTCGCGGCCGATCCGTTTATCTTCGGCATGGTAGACCACACCCATGCCTCCCCGGCCAAGGATGCCGGTAATTTCATACTTTCCGATCCGGGAAACAGTACCAGGGGCCATTTCTTTTTGTTGTCGCGCTGGAATTGTCCGGCAACGACCTGAGTTGCCATTGTTTAAATTCTTAATGTCTGGTTCTTAACATGTAATCCGAGCGACTCAAGATTCGAGAGAATCGCAACGTCTTTTCCGGCGGATACTCAACTCTGTATCCGCCGAATTTTAATCTTCTTTACGATCCAGCTCTATCTGACGACTGTAAGGGTAAAGGTGTAAGTTTTGGTGATTGCCGTCCCATCGCCGGGATCGAACACCACATTATTGTTGCTGCTTGTCACTAAGATCTTGTAAACGCCGGCGGGGGTGCCGCTGGTTTGACTTTGTGGCGATCCGGAACCGATGTGCCCGCCACCGCAACCAAGCTGCAAAGCCGCCAGCACCAGGAGACCGGTAACGGCTAACGTCAAGCCACGCCATTTCAGGCCCGGTTTTTTGCGATTCAGACCGCTTAACAGTAACACAGCCGCGAAGGGTGCGGCGGCAAAACCGTAAAAGGGAAGCGACGGGTTCCGAGACGGAGGCTGGGGCGTCAACCGGGCGAATGTAGGGCCGGTGGTAATTAGGGACAGCGGAAGAATTGCCTGGCCATCTAGCGTATTGTTCGGGGCTGTTGCCGGGAGGCTGCAGCTGATTTGCGAAGCGGCCAGATCGGGAGTTCCGGGCGCCGCTGCGCACGTTAGGGATGGCGCGGTCGATCCATCGGTAGGCGCGCCGAACAGGACAATGCTGGTCGTTGCGCTCTGGCCGGCTGAAACCGTTGCGCTATTGCTGGTGGAACCGGAACCCGAGACCACATTTCCAGGGACGTCAACCGGGCAGATCTCTACATTGAGTCCATCGGGAGCCTGTGTGTTAGCCACGCAACCGTTCGCTCCATTGAACGATTGGGTAAGGAATCCGCAGACGGCGGGTACATCCGTCTGGTTCAGATTAAAGGTCTGATCGGCGGTCGCGATGCAAAGCGGCTGGCGTCCTGAAGGCATGTTCACCGATACCGTGGGGTCCGACTTGCTGGTGATTTCAATAACAGAGCATCCATTGGGGGAATTGCAGTTACCGGAACCTGCCAGGAAGCGGGCCGCAAAGAATAGGAAGGTTCTGACTTGAGGCCGGTCATTGCATGTTGCTTGCGTCTGGCCGGGTCCTAGCAGGCAGGCGTTGCTATCGGCATCCGCTTCTTTCTGCAAGGTAATGTTCAGTGAATCGGAGGTGGTTCCTTTGCCTGAAACCGGGGTAACCGAAATTGTCGGTTTGTTATTGGTATTTGCGGCATCGCTGCCATAGATCGGCGCATGGTTCGCTGGCTCAAACACGCCAAATGAGAAAACAGCATTCGTCGTAAAGGCGGGAACCACGCCGCATACCTGAGCGAGGAGGAATGGTTTTGAGGCCTCCGTCACACTGTCGAATGCAACCGGGAGCTGCTCCGTCGCACCAGGCGCCGGAAGTATCGATGAAGTTATGTCGATGGGCCCAGAGGCAGAGTTGAGCAAGAACAGCCTCGCCCGGTTGGGTTTGATGAAGCCCAGCGTATCGGGAACATTGACGCAGACCGTCGCGCTGGGCGGCGCGTTTGTATTGGCGGCAGAGGTGGTTACATCGAAGTGCAGCTCTTTTCCGCTCTGGCCGGCTCGGTATCCCGCAGGAGCCGCTGAAATCGGGCCCGTGGTCATGCTCGTGACTCCGATGGAATTGATGCTGCTGAAGGTCACCGATAGCGGGGCTTGATTGTTGGGAAGCAGGGGCGCATCCGGGGTCACTTGAATATTCGAGCCTTGGTGAGTATTCACTACATTCACCGTAGATGCGGCTGCAGTATCCGGCGTCGTCGGATCTACGATTCCGGTGCCGCTCACGGATACCGCTGAAATCGCGTGGCTTTCGAAGTTCGAAACATTGCCTGTAGCCTTGTCGAGGCCGAGAGCAAAGGTGCCGTTAAGAGTGTAGGTAAATGGGGCTCCAGGAACGATCACGGGAATGCTGGTGCAGCCGCCTCCATTGGGGTCGCAGGTCGCGGGCTGGCTGGCCACCGCAGCCCCGGATAGAACCAGGCCGGTGGGAGCTTGCATGGATAAGGCGACATTCGTCGCTATGTTTGGACCTTGATTGGTAATGGTCGCAACGTAGGTCACTTTATCGCCCGCCCCCACTTGGCTGATTTGTGGCGAAAATGCGATGCCGATATCGGCCGAGCGCTGCACATTGACCGCCGGGCTCGTAACGGCTGGGTCTCCACCTGGGAAGATATGCCCAGTGGGAGTGAGCGCGTGGCTGACGCCGGTTGCCGTTATGCTCAGGCTCGGCGCAAGCACGTCGGCTGCGGCGCCGTTGTCGGCAAATTTTCCTGTAAACGCGACAGTGATCGTGGAGCCCGCCTTGGCTGCCAGGACAAAAGTGGACGGGAACTGGCAGGTGAAGGTCGGATTCGCGATTGAAGGCGGCACCGTGGGTGCGCCAGTACAAGTCGCGTTGAGCCCGCTATTGCGCGCGTCGGTGCTGGTGATGATTGGAGATTGCAGGACGAAGAAGAAGGGAGGCAGTACATCGCTCAAGGACAGTCCTACCGCGTCATTCACTCCGTTGTTTGTAAAGGTCACGCTGTAGGAGACTGTGTCATTGACGTTGGCGCTATTGCCAAGGTTCACCGTCGGCGTGGCGCCTGTTGCCGGAGGATTTGGAACTGAAGTCGAATTTGCGCTTGCGGTAAGAGCTGCGCGTCTAACCACGGTGATACCGGCAGAATCCAACTTCGTATTGCTCGTTGCATTGGCCACGGTAGGATCGACGGAATCCGGAGCCGTAATAGAAAGGTTTGTGGTCTCCACTTGTTGCCCTGGTGTTGGTCCTGATGCTCCCAGATCGTTGAACGGGACACCATTTTGTCCGCCTCCCGCGAATTTGCCGGAGAAGGTAATCGTGATAGGCACGGGCGCCTGTGCTCCTGTGGCCACACTCGTGGAAGATAAAGTGCCGATCGTGCACGTAAATTGATTGCCGGTCTTTGACGGCTGATTGTTGTTGCTGATCGGGTTGCTGCAGCTATTGCCTGCTCCGGAAATTACCGGTGCGCCGTTAACGACGAAGAACGGCGGCAGCGTCTCTGTGATCGACACATTGCTAGCGTCGTTCAATCCCTGATTCGACAGAGTTGCCGAATAGTTTGCGACGTCGTTCCCGGTCGTGCTGGAGGCTCCCTCATCCAGATTTACGGTTGTGAGGCCGGGCTGAAGCGTGGTATTGGCAGGCTTAAAGGTCTCGCTCGCCGAAAGCTGCACTTGACGCTGGATCGTGAGCGACTCTGACTTGCCGCCCGATAGAACAAGAATTGCTGGAGCACTGGCGCTCGGACCGATAACGACCGGAGGAGCCACACTAATATTCACAGAGCTCGTCTCCGTTTTTGTGCCATTCGACAGGGCAGCTTGTGGAGAAAATGTTCCGGCGTAGGTCAGCGCTGTTGGATTCGGAGTTGGATTTTGACTTGTCGGCGCAAATATCGTTCCAACGCTGCATTGGATATGACCGTTCACGAGGCCGCACGTGTTCTGGGCCGGCGAATTGGCGCCGCAGGATCCTGCCGCAGCGGGGGGCGCCGAGGGGGAGAGTTGCGGTGCCGTCGTTAGATTCTGAGTGGAGAAATCGGGGGGAGGGGTGACGTCGATGCAAACTCCATTTGCATCCGATGGGCCGCTGTTGGCTAGCGTAACCTGGTACTGGACTGTGTCGCCAACGTGTTGTGCATTGGAGAGAGCAATTGGCCCCTTGATAGCATTGCCTCCAGGCAGAAGATTTTGTCCCAGAGTGACCAGAATACTCGAGCTCCGCTGAACGAATGAGACCACCGGCGGCACTGGCGGTGCTGGCGGTGGTGGCGTCAGGGTGCTGCCTGCAGGAGTGTTTGGCCCGCTCCAGGTCGCAAATGCAGTGATCGTTCCGGGGGCGCTGCCGGCGATTGCGCCAGTGCCAACGGTCCCAGTCACCGTGATCGAGTTGATTGATTTAGCCACAGTCACACTGTCGATAACGCAATGAACGACAGTTTCAGTGGTTGATGACGCGCCAGGCACGCAAATCACATCCGAATTAGGAGAATTATCAGAAAATTTCAGGAAGTTGAAATTTGGGTCGGCATGAATGTCAATCGCTACATTCTCAGGGCTGATACCTTGCGCGCTGCTGATGGCGCTCAACGTGTACGTCAGCATTTGATTGGCATTGGGCGACGAGCAGGGTGCAGCGCATACTTTTACTGGAGAGGCTGCATTGGAAGCACTGCTCTGGATCGTCACTGTGATGGGACGCACGGGCAGCACAGCTGCGCTTGCGGGCGTGCTCTGGGTTGTTTCCTGTTCGGCGTTGTCTACGGTTGCGTTTACCGTTAGGGTGCACTGGTGGGCGTTGGGATCATCGCGCACGTGACAGACATTGCCATTTGCATCAATGATGTTATTGACAGCAGGCAATACAGTGGCGGATACAGTCACTTTGACTGGAGAGTCAAGGTCAATTTTGGGAATCAGGCAGGTCACGCCACCCTGGTTAAAAGTGCAGGTCCCGGCATCTGGAGGCGATAACAACGTTACATAGGTGTTGAAATTGAGGTCGGGCCCGCCATTATTAGGCAATGGGTTGTTGAATACTACCGAGGTTGCGGATGCGGAATTCGTTGAACTTGGGTTGTCGATGGTCCAACTGTTGGTCATGACCGTGGCAAAGTCCTGACATGTAGTCAGAGGAGAGCAAGCAACGGCCGTTGTCTTGTCGAGGGTCAATTTTAATTGCACTGCGCTTGTCGGGATTGAAGCGAACTTGGCCACAAATGCTGCGCCCAGGTTTCCCGCGACCAAGGAAGGTGTCACCGATTGAAATGAGCTAGCGGTGGCGGGGCCGTCGGTGGAATTGAATGTGCCGATCACCACTGCATTTCCTGAAGGATCAAGGGCAAGGCCCTGGAGTTGATCGTTGCCTGTGCTGCCGTCGAGAAATGTGAAATAGTCAACTGTACTTAGGTTGCGCGCGATCCGCGATATGAATCCGTTGTTGCTACCATTGCCGTTATTCGGAGGAAAGCCGGTGGTAGTAGAGACAGTCGTGTTATTTGATGTCTGCGGAATATCGGTCGAAGTTGTTTCGCCGGCAACTACGATTCTTTGAGAGTTGTCTGTAGCTAGCGCATTGATTTTGTCTACATTGCCGCCACCAAAATAAGTTGCCGCAGTAATCATTCCGGCTGAGTTGAGGGTGGCAATGAAGCCGTGATTGATGGCGTTATTCGAGGGGCGATTAACCTCGAGTACCGTTCCAACAGAAAGGCTGGTCTTGGAAGTCGTGGTGCCGCCGATCACAATTCCCGAGCTATCAACGACAATGCTGGTACCGCGATCATCGTGATTACCTGTGGTGAGGGTTGCAAAGATTAAGTCGTTATTGCCCCCGTTGGCTGGGTTGATCTGCACTACGAAGGCATTTGCTGTATCTCCCACCGCGGGTTGAAAGGAAGGTTGTGAAGAAACCTGGTTGGTTACTGATGGGAAATCGGCCTTGTTCTGCGCAATGTTGGTCGGATTCAGTGTGGTTAATACATTGCCAGTCAAAAAGATTTGCGCAGGGGCGTTTTGGGAAGTTACAGAAAGAGCCAATGCAGCAACCGAAACAACATCATTTTGTTTGTTCCCGTGTAGATAGGTGCCATACTGCAAAGGCTGAGAACTCGGAGTGGTTGGGTTTGGGTTAATGATCAAAGCGAAGCCGGACCTCTCGCCCGGCGCGCTCGAGAAAGTCGGTTGAAAAGATAGAGGAGCAGGTGTGGTGGGGATGATATCTCCTGTATCCGTATCTCCCGCAACATAGAGCAATCCGCCGCTAAATCCTAAGCCACGGGCAGATTGATTTCCGGTGCCGCCCAGAAAAGTTGAATAGTCTAAGGCTCCTTTGTCGGAGCTGAAACGCGCTACAAAAGCTGTGCAATTGACAGGAGGGGTAGCAACGCACCCGCCCAGCTTTGAACCGTTCGCGCTCTTAGGCTGATAAGCATTCGTAGTCGTTGGAAATGTTTTGTCCGGTGTGTCCGTTGTGCCGGATATGTATACCTCGGCCGGAGTGGGACCATCCAAGACAAGGGCTTGCGCCGTTTCATTGCCGCTACCACCGAAGAACGTCAACCATGCCAGCTTGGTACCATCATCGGCAGGAACGCTGTCCCCGTTCAGTTTCGCAATAAATATGTCACTATTTCCCTGATTGGGAGGCGTGGGAGTCAAGGCAGGTGGGTTGCCAAAGTTCAGGCTGGATGTTGTACCCGTTACATAGGTGATGTTATTGTGATCGACGGCCACCGCTGTACCCATGGAACCATTAGCGCCTGTCAAGTACGTGGCGAAAATGAGCACCGGATCGATAGTGAGAGGGTACCGATGATCGTACTCGCCAAGAGAGAAGCCTGCGACACCATGTCTTTTTAAAACGAACGCTGCCTCCACGGAGCGATTCAGGCCGTTCACTTTTTGATAAGCGTAGGGCTTGCGGAACCGAAATTCACCCGCTGGCGTGGCGATCAGAAGATCGCCATTCTCGGCTATGCTCAACTTATCCGCGCCGCTAACTTGCAAGCCGATCCTGGATGGATCGGCAAAAGGCGCGACCACAAAGTCGTGCTCCATCTGTCCACCCTTGCCATAAAACACGAGATTTGTGCCAGGATAGATTTCATCGAGAGCCAGTCTCGAGAAGTTAGCCACGCCTGTGCGCCAAAGAGACGGATCGCTCCCTATAAAATAGTTGGTTCGCGTGGCAAGCGGTTCGGCGGCTGCGAATTTCGCCTGATGGTTGCTGCCTGGAAATCCTACCTGCAAAGTGCGGGTCTTGTTGGCATCCCGCACGATCAGATTGAAATGCTCGCCTTCGAACTGCATGTCATAGCCCGGGCCGTGCGAGACATATTGCCCGCTTTGCGACTGTCCCACGTTCTCCTCAAACATAAGAGGGAATTGGAACTGGCTGGAGCGCAGGGCGGGCTTTGCCTTGATTGAGGCTTCCCCATCTGTTTTTGCATGAATGGCGAATGACAAGGAGAGGATTAGCAGCGAAACTACCCAGAGTCTTCTGACGAACATGGCAACTCCTGTAGAGACAAACTTTCTGCCCCACGCGTGAAAAGGCCTTTACACGACAGTACGAGCCTTAAAAAAAGTGCGCTTGTGGAAAGAGGGGGCTTTCGTTTTTTTGGTGACCAAAGTAGCTGGAACTACAGGTCACCAAAAATATCAAAGCAGCTCTGGAGTGTCAAGATGGGGCTGTTGCCCTGCGGAGACATGAATGCTTGCACCCAACAGCCAAAAACAACCTTTTTACGCTTGTTTGGAATGAGTCCTAATTCAATCTCAAAAAAGAAAGGCAAGCCGTTTTACATTAGATATTTCTAATATAAAACGGCTTGCAGATTGTTCTTTGGGCAGGAAGGAACCTGATTTCAGTGGGTTCCGACCGAAGTGCAGCGCAGTCCTTCCAGGCTGCGGAAGAACTGCGCCCCGGAGCCCTCAATTTCATATCGAACCACAATGGGTGTGGTGCCATCCGGAAGTGTGATCTGCTTGTTGTTGTATTCAAGCGGCCACTCAAGTTCGTAGGCACTCCCTTTCGGGGTCCAGCGGCGCGCATCCTGGAAGAAATGGAACGTTCCCCACAATCCTGGGTAAGGAGGAAAAAGGAACTGGCTGCCGCCGGAGTGGCTTACCGTAAGCCGTGCGCCATGGGTGGCATCGCCGGGCCAGACGAATTGCTGGGAATTGCCTCCTGAGCCGGAAAGAGTCTTGCCATCGAGATCCAGGGTCAGCTTGTCGATGCCTTTGTTAGCCGGCTGGCGTAGCGTGAAGGAGAGATGCGGCGCCGCGTTTTGCGTTCCCGGCGGGAAAAGCGCATCGGTGATCACGGCGGCGCGGTGCAGGAAGACCAGAAAATCGTGAGAAATGCGAACCTGCGAGTTGGGAACAAACTCCGTTCCTTGGCGTAGAAGAATGTTCTTGAGGCTTGCATCGTAAAACGCCCACAAGGCCCCAGAGCCGGGTTGGAAAAACTTCAAGTCTTCCAGTGTGGCTTCCTCGGTTGACTTGGGGCTAAAAGGATATTTTCTCGCGATTCCTTGAAAGAGGGAGCACACGCCTTTGCCGTTGGGAGCTACGCCCCGCATCAGAGCCTCGGTCGATAGAATCGGGGCCTCCATCAGGCTGCGAACCAGCTTATCGACCTGGGCGTCGTTCTCCACGTGGTGGAAGGTTTGCGAGATCTGCAAGACCGTACCCTTGGCCGTGGTCGCTGCTTGAAGCACGGGCTGTGTGGCGGCCGGATCGGTAGGGTTGTTTTGCGATGCCAGCCCAGCGGTATTGGTCTGCAGCGCCACCAGGTTGGCCATGTAGGGCTGGTTTGCGCCGCCCACAAGTTGATCTGGACTAGGGGCCATCAATTGCAAGGGTTGAAACTCGGCGGCGATGGCGGGTGAGTCGACATTGGTATTTCTGGCTGCCAGAGAAAAGAGCTGTAATAGGGGCGACGCATTGCCGGAGAGAATCGTCAGCTTATTGGCGGCATCGGGGATATTGGAATAGTCCACGACTTTCGATGCCTTCATGTAGGCGCGCCAATGTTTGGCGAAGTCCGCAATATACAGGGCCTGCAACTGCTCTCTCAGCTTGTCTTTGTCCGGTGGGGGCGCCGGGCCGCCCTGATTGCCTAGCACCCACTCTTCGCCGCCAAAGAATTTTTCCGGATTCTTCAGGGCTTCCTGCGCGGCTTTGAACCCGTCCTTTGTGAAGGCGGCGGGAACCTCGTAGCTGTTGACCACCACGGTGTTCGGATACATTTTGCTGAAAACAACGGATTGGTTGTTTCTTCCTGCCTCTGCTAATAAGCGTTGATAGATGCTCTGAATCCCGCCCAGCTTGAGATATTGTCTTGCGTGATCGATCGCGTCGCCATCGATTCTTGGGGAAACGGGAACGCTGCGCTGCAGCTCACCGCTGTAAAAATCGAACTGATTTCTCGCCAATTCCAGACGGGTGGGATCGATTCCTTGGCCGTTCGACCAGCGATCCAACAGAATCGGGCTCAGAAAGTTTTTATCGGCCCGGTCGGGATTGCGAGTTGTCATCAGGTACGCTTTCAGGGACTTATAGTTATCGCCAAAATCGTCGGCGGAGGCGGCGGGGCTTTCCGGAAGCCCTTTCAGCCGTGTAGCGATGCGGGTCTGGGTGGAGGCCAGCAGCAAGCGGTAAAAGTGGGAGAAATAGATATTGCGTGTAACGCGATAGAGGCTCTCGCCCGCGTAAAGACCGAAGCGATAACGAAAAGGAGCGCCATCCTGATAGTCGGTGAGAGCAGCGAGGGTATTGCGAAGTTGATCCAACTGCTTGAGTTGGTCCATATCCGGAAGATCCACCGGGCCGGTGGATGCAGCGAGCCGCGAAGCGCTCTTTTGGACATCAAGCTCCAGCGCGCGGTTATTGAAAAAAGAAATTAGAAAGGCAATGGAAAAAAACAGGCACAGCGCCGCGGCCACCGAGAGGAAGATACGGCGGAGCAAATCGACCTTGGTGCTGCGGTGGCCGCTGGAAAAAGCGGCGCGGTCGCGCAAGACGATCTCGGAAAAAAGATTAGGGAGGAAGGCCCATTCCGGAACCTTGCGCGACTGCATCGAGCGCGCCGGAGCGCTGGGCGCGGGTTCGGAGAACTCCCCAAAGTTGAGGATACGGGTCGCGCCGGATCCGGCGGCGGCGGTTCGGGCCGCGGCCGGTGGAAGCACCGCCTCATTGACAATGATGGCCCGAACCCCGGAAAAGTAGAAGCCGCGCAGAAAAGGGTTAGTGCTCAACTGCGTGGGGCGCGTGAGATTGACCAGGAATTGAATGACGGAATTTCGTATCTTCCGCAATTCGCGTGGAAATTCATAGATTCCCGGCAGCTTCTCCGCCACCGACTCGCGGCGAAGGTAGTCCAGTCTCTTTTCCGAGAGCGAATAGATGATCTGGTCCAGCATCCGGCTGAGACGATTGCTTTCTTCCTGCTCAAAAACGCCGTCGCTCTTCATGCGCGGCAGCGTGGCGCCCAGGATTTGCGCCGTCTCATGCGAGGAGAGATTGCTTACAAATTCGGCAAAATACGGCACACGATCGAGTTTGGTGAAAAGGACATAAACAGGGAAGGTTGCCGCGAGGGACTGCGCCATTTCCTTCAGGCGAGCCGCGAGTTGCTGCGCCGAATTCTGGGCGTTGGCTGACGTCAGACGTTCGCAATCCATACAGACGAGAGCGGCTCGGGCCGCTTGCCCGCCCTTCCCCATGGCTGCCGAAAGGCGCGCAGGCCGGGTATGCCTGAGGAGGAGGCTCCACATCCCGGCATCGGATGCAAGCTTGCCGCCGGCTTCGATGAAGAGCGTGTTGCGCGCGAACCATATATTGATAGCGCCGGTGGGGACAATATCAGACTCGTGAAAAACATGGCCGGCGAGAAGTTCGGGGTCCACCCCCGTGTGCAGGATCGTAGAGGTCTTCGCAGACCCCGTTTCACCAAGAACAAAAACGATTGGATAGGAGCCAAGATTCCCCGGACGATTGGAAGCTCGCAGTTTCTGTTCGGCCTGGCGCACAAGGACTGTGATGGCGTCGGTATTTCCCGCTGATTCCGCAGGTGCGCCGAATTGTTGCTGCCTTTTCAATCTTTGCTGAAACCAAAGGAACCAACCGGCCGCGGCCACCCCAATGAGAGCGAGACCGCACCGCAAGATCCAAAGGCTCGCTCCATGCAATTGCAGCAGGGAGCCGGTCACCCAGGCCATAATGAGAAAGAAAACCAGGATGATTGCAGCGATAAAGTAGGTCATAGGGGATTGTTTCTACCTCTCTCGATGGACGGAAAAAAACATTGCCTGCCTGAGTGATTTCCTGAGGGACGTGAAGACCGCTTGAAAGACAGATTAGAAGACTGATTAAAAAACCGATTCAATGACCGATCAAAAAACGGATTGCAATAGTGGCCGAAGTAGCCTTGCTCTTGTTCACGTTCGCGGGGGCCGCCGACGAGAGCCCGGAAAGGAGCCGTTTGGCCCTCCCTAGGTCTTTTGCACACTGCCCAAGGATTTCCTTGACCGGCATTCACGAGTGGCCTACCAGCGAATGGAGATCGGAAATGCCACCGGCCAAAAGGAACTTGCACAGAGCGAAGATGACGATGCCGAGCACAGCTGAAGAGATCGCGGCAATCGCGAGCCGTCTAAACCAAGGATCGACGGTACTCGGCAGCGGTGGATCGAGCGGTAACATGGCATAGGGCGAAAGCGGGCCGCCCCCGCCGCGAATTCTCGTAATTTTGTCCTGGATGGCGGCCATCATTCCGTGCAGTTCGCCGCCCCCTCCTAGCCCATAGCGCCCGCGATAACCAAGCAACAGGCAGAGATGGAAGACTTCGAGTAGATCGGCTACCTCGGGAGAATCCCTGCGGTCGAGCAGGCGCTGCACATATTCGAAAAACTCTTCTCCGGCGAGATGCTTGCCCGATAGCTCTTCTTGAAGGGATTGTCCCGACCATTTGGCAAAGACCGGATTTCTTGAATTCAAGATCGACTCATCGAGAAACGCCACTACGGCGAAGGCCGCGATCTTCACGTCCTCTGGAGCATAACCGCGGCTGATGGCCTCCTGGATGGCGGCGCGCAAGCCCTCGCGGACCTGCACCTTGAAAGCGTCGGCGCTAGGCACGGTTTGGCGGTTGAAGCGTAGCCGTACGATGGCGGTAAAAAGTTCCTGCAGGGCGATGGAAACATTGGCTCTGCGTTCGGGTATTTGAGTCTGAATTCCTGCCATGGGAGCCTACTCAACTTTCCAGGATGACTTGCAGTTCTATTGTTGCATTCGGCAATTCGTCCGGCACATAGATCCCGATCTGCCGCGTTTCGGAGATGTGATTCCAGCAGGGTCCGGACTGGCTGATTGAGAAATACTGGAGGTCGACTTTCGCCGGAAGCGCCGACGGGAGAACCTGCAAATGAGTCAAGCTAAGGCCGGGCATGGCCCGCCTCACCAATTCCCCAACAAAAACGCGCGAGCACATTTTTATCAGGTAGGGGGCCTTGTTTAGAACTTGAGCTTCGCCCGCCGCCGACTTAATGCCCAGGATCCACCGCGTTCGCCCGAAACAGCGCGGGTCGGTCACGTCTCCGGTGTAGAGGTTTGCGTGAGACTGCTGGATCGGAATCTCGATTGCATTGCTGGGAACCAATATTTCCAAGTGCCTGCGTATGTGCTCGTCCAGAGCGGAAAAGCACTCGCTGAGGCGCCGGTGATCGTAAACGGGCAGCGTGGAAGGATCGGATTCTATGTTGAAGGTGCAAAGAGCCCCCGCGATGCGGGACAGCTCGCGAAAAAGCTCTTCCGGATGGCCGCGCTTGGAGAAGCACAGATGCCGTAAAAGCGATAGGCCGTCATTAATCGTATGCAGAAACCAGAAGTTCGATATCTCCATCTGGCTAGCCCCAGCCTGGAATTTTCCGGGCTTGCCCCTGGGCTGAATCAGCACTTTTCGCTTCTCTTCGAACAGGTCGGTGAGGCGGCGAAGCAGAGCTAAAAGCCAATCGCTGGCGGTCAATTTCGTGCACGGAGGAACGAATTGTGGATCGTAGACGAGATGTCCGGCTCCATCGCGCTTGACCTGCGCCAGCGGTATGGTCAGCAGGTCGTCGCTCATTTCTTGCTCGGTGATGATCCGGATATTCTTTTGGCAAAGGCTCACGCCTTTTTCATCGATGCCGTTGTTCACGTCGCGAATGTTGTGCTCGACTGCGCGATAGCGGGTGCTAGTGGAAGCGCCCTGCAGATCCGTGTTCTGCTGCGCGTGCCTGCGCTTCGGCACGGCCAGCAGAATTGTCAGCGATTCGGCCAGAGGCGAAAACTGGTCGCGAATGTTGCGCTCGGATGGCAATGCATCGGCCCCGGGCATTTCGAATATCAAACCGTCTTCAAAAATGCCATGTGCATCGAGAACCGCCACCCGGCCGTTCTCGATGGCGGACTCGTCGAGTTTGAAGCTAAGAATTCCCCAAGGCTCGAACCATGAGTGCTCAACCGCAAAGCGGATGGAGTCTTCAAAATAACGGCTCTGGGTTTGAAAGTGATGGGGCCCGAGATACATGCCTTCCCACCAGACGACGCGGCACAACGATTTCATAAGAACTTGTTCCCGGCGCCGGACGGCGGCAAAAGCTTCCACCGCAGCCAGCGCCCAAAGGGCTTGCTTGATCGTGAAATATCGAGACCCAAAAAAGTCAGGTTGCAGCCAAACGGAAGTTTGTTCACCCTGCCATCTTGAGAAAGGCGTTCGGCCCGGCTGCTTTGCCTTCGATGAAGATTTGCATCAATCATGCAATGATGGAGTTGGTGCGCTCAGGAAACTTCGGTCCTCGGTAGATCCGGTCGCCATTGATGACGCGATGCCCGAACCCCTTTTATTCGCTACATTGCTAACAAGTTATATGTTCGATATCGGTGGGACCGACGGAGGAAGCTACCGCGTGAATCGTAAGCGTCAGGTAACTTTACTGTCAAGGCCAAAAGGAGTAAGCTCACGTCTGTATTTTGTCTGCGCGCGGAAGGTGTGCGGGCCGATTTATGTTGAGCGGTTCTTAAAAATCCTGGGGCGGAGCGCAAAGGTGCCTGCGAACGATCAAAACCACGATGCAGTGGATAGGCTCTTGCGCCAATCCGAGACAGCTCCTGAAAAAACGGCTCCTGAAAAGAAGGAGCCAGGAGAGTTCACGCGTACTTTTTTTGCAGGCGCGGACTCCAGTTCATCCGGTGCACCTGCTCCGTTCATGGCAACTTCGCATCAGCAGGTCTCTCATTCACAGATTCCCGATCCGCAAATTCCCGAATCACAGAGAGCAACCAAAATTAGTCAGCCGCAGAGCCCTGGGCAGGGAGCAGTTTCCAGCGGCCCCGGCGATTTTACAAAGCTTTTCGGTGGGTTCGACGGAGCAACTCCGGAACCTCCGAGTGTTGCTGCCAGAGAATCGCAGCCACTGTTTGCAACAAACGATCTAAAGCCGACTCCCTCGGCGCGGACTGAAGTACCTCCGGTTGCGAGTCCGCAGCCAGGGCTGCCGGGAGAGTTCACGCAGACGTTTGGCATGATGGGCACCGTGCCCGAGGATGCTGGAACTCAAGATTCAGGGCGATTCACACGGGTTTTCGAGATTGAGAATCTCGCAAATCCCCAGATCCCGATGGCGAGTGAGCCTCCATCCGAGGCTTTTTCATCGGCACCAGCTTTTGGGCAGCCCGCCTCCCCGCCCATCCAGCAATTTCCGCCGGCTCCAGCCTACGACGCAGGGGCACGTGTTCAGAGTTCTGGCCCAGATTCACTCAGCAAGCTCTTTGGCAATCCACTCACACCGCCGGCCTCGAATTTGGCCAATTCCGCAGAGTTGGCCAGGACCGCCGAGTCAGGGCAGTTCACGCAACTATTCAATGCTTCGTCGCTGCGGGCAGAGCCCGTCGTGGAAAAAACGGCCGCGCCGAGTGGCTTCACGCAACTGTTCAGTACCGTTGAACCTTCGGCTCCTTCAGTACATCCAGGGCTTCATTCATCGAGTGGTGACTCAACCAAAATTTTCGATGGTGGAGCACCGGCCAAATCCGATCTATGGATGGAGCGGCCCAAGCAGGAGACTATCGGCGGACTGGGAGCAAATCCGCCTTTTGGATCGGCCATGACTTTTCCGTCGTCTCCTTCCGGAACTAGTTCTTCGGAACAAGCGACGAACATATTCGCGTTTGGAAGTCAGGGCTCGGGAAGTCTCGGTGTGGCAGACGGAAAAAGCGAATTTACGCGAGTGATTAGTGGGTCGGCTTTTCAATCCTCTCCACATGGGACCGAGCCACCAGCTCAAGGAGGCGCTCTCGGCTCGCCGGCTGCAAATCAGCAGCCGTCGGCGATGCCACCGCAATTCCAGCCTCCGGCGATGCAGATGCCTTCATGGTCTATGCCGTCGGTTCCTGTCCCGGCGCCGGCCTCAATGAGCTACCCGCCCGCACACCCTCAACCGCCCCAGCATGCAGCGAATTTACCCGCTTGGGCCGTGCCTCCCGCTCCGCAAATTCCAGGGGTTTCAATGCCTTCTTTGCAGCCGCCGGCATTGTCGGCTTCACCGCCGCCTCAGCCCCAACCGGCCAACAAATGGGCGGCGTACTTGCCGCTGATTATTGGGCTCAATGTGCTAGTCGTCCTGGCAATCGTTCTGATCTTGATCTTCGCGATGGGTCCGAAACACTAAAAGGCCTGAAATACTAAGAAATAGAAGTGGGGCTGGCTTGCTCGTAGAGCGGGGAATCTTGATGAGCACGGGAATTTGAGTCCCATGTACACCGGTTTTTAATCTATCAGTCTGTATAAGTTTTAAGATCAGGCATTCTGCGAACCGGCGACTTCCTGTTTGTAAGGAAGCAGAATGATAAGTTCGAGTTTCACCTCAGGAAAATCCGCTGGAGCGTAGACGCCGAAGTTGCGCGCGCGCTGCACACCCTCCCAAACCTTTCCCGAAAGCTCCAGGCTGAAGTATTTGTATTTTGACTTAACCGGTATTTCAGGAGGCGTGCTGGGAACGTGAGTCATCCTGATGCCGGGAAGGGCCTGGCGGATCATGTCGTCTACATATCCGGCGGCTCCAGCCTTCATCACGGCCGGTGTTCTGCTGATCAGTTCGCCATCGGGAACGTCGGCGCTCACAGCCAGATACAGCTTCGAATTGCGCAAATAGCTGTCGTTCTCAATGGCTGTGGCATAGATCGATGGCTTGACGAGCTTGAGCGGTAGCGCGACAAAGTTGGTGGGGATCACCGTCTCCAGTAGGAAGCGGATCTTCTGCTCAAGGTTCGAAAAACATCCACCTAGCCTTTCATGATCGTACTCGGGCAAATCGTGTGGGGCCACGGAAGTCGAAAAAGTCGTGAGCGCTCCCGCAAGAGACAACATGGCGCTGAATAGCTGTTCAGGATGCACGACACGCCGGTGGAACAGGTGCCGAAACAAAGGCAGGTGATAGTTAACGGTATAGAGGAGCCAGAAGTTTGCGATGTCCGCAGTCGTAAACTCCGCAAGGTTCTGGTTCTTTTGGCGGCGTCCGGCGGCCAGGGAAAAGCTGCGCGCTCCCAGGGTCTCAACGAGTCCATGGGCCATCCCGGCGAGACGATCGTTCCCATGAATATCGATCATCGGAGGAATAAAGGCCGGTAGCAGTCGATATGTTCCCGCGCGGGTCTTTTCAATCTGCGCAATCTGCATCACCGTATTGCCTTCCAGTGTTTCCCCTTCAATCAGCAGCTTAAGATTCTTGCGGGCTATCTGTACGGGCTTTTCAGCAAGTCCGGAATTTTCGTCGCGAATCATGCGGTCTTCCCGCACAAACCGCGTTTTTGTTTCCTGCGTCTGGCCTACATTGATGCCGTTATCCCGTTGTTCGGGCACACTCAAGTAGACTGCGACCTGGGTTTGTTCCTCACTGAAAAAATCGTTTACCGTTCTGGATGGCGGGGTTGGGTCCGCGGCCGGGATGTCGAAGAGAAGGCCATCGGGCAAGATACCGCTCGCTCTGTCCACAGCAAGATGGCCCTCCAGGAGCTTGTTCTGGTCGATTTGCAGGGAAGCGAATCCCCACAAGCGAAAAGCACAGGCTTCAAGTTGAAATTGAAGCAGGTTCTCCATGTAGCGGTCCTGGACCTGTAGGTGTTGCGGAGTGAGGAAAATGCCTTTCGACCACAATACATGTTGAAGCTGTTTCATAGATTCCCGGCTTGGTTTGAATCGCTCCCGAAGCTCAAACGCAGAGTATAAACATTGGGAGGAGCATCCTTCCATGAAACCATCGAAGAGGCGACGATAATTGGCTTAATGTTTTAAGAACTTAGGCTGAATAGTCGGCGGAACACTAAGACTATATGGCGGAGCCCCAGTATCCATGGTGACATCTCATGGCATTCCGGCTTGCATATTGACTCAGGCAACACCTTGATGTTACCGTCAAACGGTTTCCAGAGTCTTGTCTCCATCGAAGGCTCCCAAGTTTAGAACTCTTTAAACATTTTAATTTTCCGCAGTTACCGGGAAATCCTGCCCTGGAACTGACTCAAATCGTGCGGAGATAACTCATCATGGCAAAAGAGAGTGTTCAGCAGAAACTCGCAAGAGTTCGTGCTCCACGAGTGCACATCACTTATGACGTTGAAATTGGCGACGCCATTGAATTGAAGGAATTGCCCTTCGTTATGGGTGTACTTGGAGACTTCACGGGCCAGCCGAAAGAGCAGCTTCCCAGGTTGGGAGATAGAAAATTTGTGGAAGTCACTCCCGACAACTTCGATCAGGTTCTGGAGAAGATGACTCCCCATGTTGCGTTCTCTGTGCCAAACCGGCTGACGGATTCACCCGACGCCGGCGATATCAAAGTGGATTTGAGTTTCAGGGAGCTTGCGGATTTCGATCCGGAGCAGGTGGCGCGGCAAGTAAAGCCTTTGCGTGAGTTATTGGATCTGCGGACGAAGCTTGCCGATCTGAGGGGCAGCCTGCAAGGAAACGATCGATTGGATGAGATGCTGCACGAGATCGTCAACAATACTGAGAAGCGGCAGAAATTGAGCGGCGAACTGGGTCTGAACCAAGGAACGGGAGGTAAGGACAATGGCTGAAACGAGCGGAGCGGCGGCAGCGGGCGGAGCAGCGGCAGCGGGCGGAGCAGCGGCGCAAGAGCAATCGTCGGGAGGGCTGCTCGACCAGATTGTTGAAGAAGGGCGGTTTACGCGGGATACGGCGGCGCGGGAGCGCGGCCGCGATTTGATCAAGGAATTTGTCGCCCAGGTTGTACAGGGCTCCATGACTCCTTCCAGGGATGCGGAGACCACGATCAATGCCCGCATCGCGCAGATCGACAAATTGCTCTCCGCACAGCTCAACGAAATCCTGCACCATCCCAAGTTCCAGAAGCTCGAGGGGAGCTGGCGCGGTCTTAAGTATCTGCTGGACCAGAGCGAAACCAATGAGATGTTGAAGATCAAGATTCTCAACGTCACCCAGCGGGAACTGCTCCGCGATCTGCAACTGGCAGCGGAATTTGACCAGAGCGCGCTTTTCAAGAAAGTTTACGAAGAAGAGTTCGGTGTGTTCGGCGGCGCGCCTTTCGGCGCCTTGATTGGGGATTTTGAATTTGGACGCAGCCCCCAGGACATGGAACTTCTGGAGAAAGTAGCGCAAGTCGCTGCCTCTGCCCACGCGCCGTTTCTTTCGGCCGCCTCTCCCGATCTCTTGAATTTGCCAAGCTTTACAGCGATTGGTGGAGTGCGGGATATAGGCAAGATCTTCGATTCCACGGAATATGCCAAATGGAAATCGTTTCGCCAATCTGACGATTCGCGGTACGTCGGCCTTGCGGCACCCCATGTTTTGATGCGCTTGCCCTACGGAGCCGACACAAAACAGGTGGATGCTTTCAATTACGAAGAAGCGGTGGACGGCACCGACCACAGCAAGTATCTCTGGGGCAATGCGGCGTATGCCTTGGGCGCGCGGCTTACCAGTGCTTTCTCGAAATATGGGTGGTGCGCCGCAATTCGCGGAGTTGAGGGTGGAGGGCTTGTCGAAGGGCTGCCGGCGCATACGTTCCGCACCGACGATGGTGATGTTGCCTTGAAATGCCCAACCGAGGTTGCAATCACGGACCGCAGGGAAAAAGAGCTTGCCGATCAGGGTCTGATTCCTCTTGTGCATTGCAAGAACACGGACTACGCCGCATTTTTCAGCGTGCAGTCCTGCAATAAACCCAAGCTCTATAACAAGGAAGAAGCGAACGCAAATTCACGCATCTCCGCCCAGTTGCCGTATATTCTCGCTATGTCGCGGTTTGCGCACTATCTGAAGGCGATGATGCGCGACAAGATCGGAAGCTTTATGTCGCGGTCCGATTGTCAGAGATTCCTCAATAATTGGATTTCCAACTACGTGTGTGCTGACGACAATGCAACGCAGTCGGTGAAAGCGCAATTACCGTTGCGGGAAGCCCAGGTTGAAGTTGCAGAGATTCCGGGGAAGCCGGGCGCATATCGGGCAACGGCTTTCTTGCGTCCGCATTTTCAACTCGATGAACTTTCTGTGTCTCTTCGGCTCGTAGCCGATCTTCCTGCTTCCTTAAAGAAGTAAGGGTGGCCGCGGCGCGGGCTACGACATTAACAATAACGTTTATCAGGCAATCCGGCAGTATCGAAAAAACAAACGCAAGGAGAAAACATCATTATGGCTGCAAACGGCGGGATGGTTGATTACTTTTTGAAGCTGGACGGAATCGAAGGTGAGAGCCTGGATTCCAAGCACAAGAACACCATCGAACTGATGTCTTGGTCTTTTGGCGCGAATCAGAGCGGCAGTGCGCACAGCGGCGGCGGCGCCGGCGTGGGCAAAGTTCATCTGCAAGATTTTCATGTTGTGAAGTCTGTGGACAAAGCCTCTCCGAAACTCCTGTTGGCCTGCGCCAACGGCGAACATATCAAGCAGGCGACCTTGATCGCCCGCAAAGCCGGTAAGGAGCAACAGGAATATTTGAAGATTGTTCTTTCCGACGTGCTGGTTTCCAGCTACAACAACTCCGGAAATGGAACGATTCTTCCCACCGAGGAAGTCTCGCTGCACTACGGCAAAATCGAAGTCGAATACAAGGAACAGAAGACCGATGGCAGCCTGGGCGGCGTGATCAAAGCCGGCTGGAATGCAAAAGAGAACAAAGCCGTCTAACTACTATGACGGGCATGGAGCTTTTCCAATCCGGAAAGCTGCAGGAAGCAATTCAGGCGCTTGGTGACGAGGTGCGAAAGAACCCCGTCGATACCAGGCGCCGTACCTTTCTTTTTGAATTGCTTTGCTTTGCAGGCGAGTATGAACGTGCGGAAAAACACCTGGATGTTCTTTCGGATGCGAATCAGGGAACGAGAGTCGGAACCTTGCTTTATCGTTCCGCGATCCATGCTGAAAAGACGCGCCAGAAAATGTTTATTGAGCGCAGCTACCCCTTGCCGAAGGCGGTTGCCGTCACCGGCGGCAAACACGACGATCGGCCGATTTCAAGTTTTGCCGATGCGGATGAGCGAATTGGCGGATGTCTAGAAGTATTCGTTGCCGGCAGCTACAGCTGGATTTCGCTCGAACATATCGCTTCGATTGAGGTTCCGAAACCAAAGAAGTTGCGCGATCTTCTTTGGAGTCCCGCTATCGTGAAGACAACTCCCGCTTACCGCGAGATGGAGCTAGGGGAAGTGCTGCTTCCCGTGCTCTCTCCTTTGTCTAGCCGTCACGCCGACGATCTGGTGCGTTTGGGGCGGACGACAGTGTGGGAAGAAGAAACTCCCGGTTCTGGAGATGTCCCGTTCGGCCAAAAGATGTTCCTGATCGACGAAGAGGAAGTTCCAATTCTGGAGCTAGGAAAAGTTGAGCTTGTCTCTGCCGCAGGAGAGAGCCGTGTCGCTTCTGCGTGAAGATCTACTAACCCCTCTTCCGGGCGATCCCAAGGGCGAAAATCTTCGCTACGCTCCCGTTTACGACAAGATCAAAGAGGCACGTCAGGAGGATGAGGACGATTCTCCTCAAGGCGACTGGCAGCGTCCTCTGAAAAGAGCGGACTTTGCCGCCGTGCTGAAGCTGGCGGGTGAAGCGCTGGCCACCAAGAGCAAGGACCTTCAACTTGCCGCTTGGCTCTCAGAGGCTGCGATTCGCCGTGAAGGATTTGGGGCTCTTCCGGAGTGCATCAAGCTCATGCACGAATTGCAGGTGCGCTTCTGGGATGTGCTCTATCCGGAATTGGAAGATGGAAATCCGGAGTTTCGAGCCACTCCCCAGGAGTGGTTTTCCAGCCGGTGCGACTACTTGCTCCGCCGGGTTCCCCTCACCAAAAAGGGCCCGGACTGGCTCCGCTACAAAGAATCGCGGAGCGTAGGTTACGAAGAAGCGGCGAACGACGACGATAAGAAACAGCGTAGGGAAGAAGCGATTGCCGATGGAAAGCTGACAGCGGAAGATTTTGACGAAGCCTTTACGTCTACTCCCAAAGCTTTCTATGTTGCGACGTCCGCTCACCTTGAAGGGGCGGAAGAGGCGTTGGCTGCACTCGAGTCTTTTTGCGACGAGAAGTATGGCAATGTTGCGCCCAGTTTTGCCAAGCTCCGCAGTGTGCTGGTAGAGGTCAAGCAGACTGCCGATATCCTTCTCCATAAGAAGAGGGAATTGGAACCGGATCCGGTGGCGGAAGAGGAAACAATCGCCGCGGAGGAAGAGCCGGTGATAGAGCAGGAGCTGGAGCCGTCTGCGCCTGTTGTGGCCGCGCCGCGGCGACCGTCCGCATCGCTTCCGCAGAACGCGCCGACAAGCGCGGAAGAGGCAGGCGCGGTAATAGCGCAGGCGGCGGAGTGCTTGCGCAAGCTCGATCCATCGGCGGTTGCTCCTTACTTGTTAAGCCGTTCTTTGCGTTGGGGCGAGCTGCGGTCGGCGGGGGACAGCCCCGACCCTATGTTCCTGGTGGCGCCTGCAACGGACGTTCGCCAAACCTTGAAACGTCTTTCCTTGGATAGCAATTGGGACGAGTTGCTGAATGCGGCGGAAGCCGCAGTTGCGTCGCCCTGTGGGCGCGCCTGGCTGGATTTACATCGCTACACCTGGCGCGCTTCGAGCGAGCTGGGGTATTCGGCTGTGGCGAAAGCGATCTGCTCCGAGGTTCGATCCCTGCTCCACGATTTTCCCGACCTTCCATCGTGGGTGCTTGCGGACGACACGCCTACCGCCAATCCGGAAACAAATTCTTGGCTCCAGGAATACGTAATCGTGTCTCCGAAGGTCGAAGAGAGCGCTCCCATTGTGCAAATCGCGCCTTCTACGGATTCCGTTCAAAACGGCTCCCCGGATCAATTTGAAGCTGCCGCCGAACTTGCCAGGAATGGACGGCTGGGCGAAGCGATGGAGATTCTTTCCCGTCCGGGCTCCCATGAAAACTCCGGCCGGGAGAAATTCTTGAGACAGCTCCGTGTGTCGCAACTCTGCTTGAGCACGGGTAACTCGGCCATTGCCTATCCGATTTTGCAGAGTCTTTTCGCAGAGATTCAGCGCCGGGGCCTGCTGGAGTGGGAAAGCACGAGTTTCAATGTACAGCCGCTTGCGTTGCTGGTGCAGTGCATCGACAAGACCGGACAGGATGCACAGCAGCGTTCGCAAATCTACGACCTGCTCTGCCGGCTAGAGCCGACAGTTGCCTTGCAATTACAACACACCTAAAGAGGAGCGAGCGTGGCGCGGCCGGAACTCCAAGGATTGCCGACAATGTCTCTCATCGACAGGCTCAGCCTGGACGATGGAGACAACGCGGGCCAAGGCAACATTACCAGGATGGGAATCAAGATCAACTATCGCGACGCAATCAAGCGGTACAAGGATTCCGTGAAGCGCGATATTGAGTGGCTCTTCAATACACGGACGACCTTTGACGAGCGAATCGCAGACTATGCCGAGCTCTCAACGAGCGTTTATGCATTCGGGCTTCCCGATATTTCTTCGGTGAATGTCGGATCAGTCAAAGATCAGAATAGGCTCCTGCTAGTAATGAAAAAATGCCTGGAGACTTTCGACCGGAGGCTGAAGGATATTGAAATCTCCTTTGAGCAGCAGGAGGGTGGAACCCGCGCATTGAAGTTCAGAATTGACGGCATTGTGGTAATGGATCCCCAGCCGGAGGATATCTCGCTCGATACGGTCCTGGATTCAATTCATGGCAGATACGAGGTGAAATAGTCCTTGCCCAGCGTTCGGGAAGAGTTGTTGACGTACTACGAACGGGAACTGGCCTATATCCGCCAGATGGGTGCGGAGTTCGCCCAAAAATATCCTCGGCTTGCTGGAAGCCTTCTGCTGGAACCGGATCGCTGCGAAGACCCGCATGTGGAAAGACTGATGGAAGGTTTCGCGCTGCTGGCTGCCCGCGTTCATTTGAAGTTGAGCGACGATTTTTCGGAGATCAGCACCGCGTTATTGGAGATCCTGTATCCGCACTATACCCGGCCGATTCCTTCGATGTCGGTGGTCGAATTTCAGCTCGATCCCGAGCAAGGTAAGCTCACGACCGGCTTGAAAATTCCCAGGGGATCGGTGCTGCAATCGAATCGCATCAATGGCATTCAATGCAAGTTCCGAACCGCGTATGAAACGACCGTCTGGCCGCTCAAAGTGAGTGAGGCCATCTGGCGATCTTCGGAGGAATTGGGGCATCATGGCGGATCGAGCGGGGCCATGGCAACGTTGCGAGTCACGTTGGAGTGCTTCGCGGACGTATTTTTCAAAGCCCTGGAATTGAAGTCGCTGCGCTTTTACCTGTCGGGCGAGAGCACGCTCGTTAACACGCTCTACGAATTGCTGTTCAACAACTGCATCGCCATTACAGTGCGCGATCCGGACCAACGCCCGCCAGGGCCGGGAATCCCGCTTTCACCTTCCTTACTGCGCCCGATGGGATTTGCGGAAGACGAAGCGATTATTCCGTATGACCGAAGATCGTTCAGTGGGTATCGGCTTTTGCAGGAATACTTCACGTTTCCGGAGAAATTCTTTTTCGCGGAGTTAAGCGGACTGGAGGAGTTGGCGAAGGCCGGTTTTGGTTCACGCGTTGAAATCTCCTTCATGATGAAGCGCTTCGAGCGGCCCGAGCGGCATCAGATCCTGGAACTGGGTGTCTCTGCAAAAACGCTGCGGCTGGGATGTTCGCCTGCGGTAAATCTGTTTCATCAGGCAGCGGAGCCCATCACCGTGGATCACACAAAATTCGAGTATCCGGTGATTCCGGATGTTCGCCGCCAGACGACCACCGAAGTCTTCAGTGTCGACGATGTTACGGCTCAGAAGGCGCAGACTCGCGAATTTATTAATTTCCAGCCTTTCTATTCTTTTCGTCATGCTTCCGCTCCAGTTCAAAATCCGGCGTTTTGGCATGTTGTAAGGAAAAGCTCGGAGATCAGGGACGATCTTCCAACGCAGCTCTCGCTTTCGTTTGTGGATCTTACTGGAGCGCATGTCGATCCGGACGCCGATGTTATTTCAGTGCGGTGTACCTGCACAAACGGCGATTTACCTTCAAAACTGCCGATTGGCCAGGAGGAGGGCGATTTTCAAATTGAAGGACTGACTGCGATTGAAAAGGTGGTTGCTCTCAGAAGGCCGACGCCTACATTGCGTCCGCCTTTGGGCAAAGCCACTCTCTGGAACCTCATCTCGCATCTTTCCCTCAACTATCTTTCGCTGGCGGAAGAGGGCAAGGAATCGTTGCAGGAAATTTTGCGGCTGTATAACTTTTCCGATCAACCCTATCTTCGCAACCAGATCGTTGGAATCGCCAGCCTCACCAGCGAACGACATTGGGGCCTGGTAAGCTCCGAGCAAGGCGTGTCTCTTGCGCGAGGCACGCTGGTAAAGATCAAGCTCGATGAGGAACAGTTTGCGGGAGGAGGGGTATTTCTCTTCTCCAGCGTGATCGAGCGGTTTCTAGGACTCTACGCATCGTTAAATAGTTTTTCCCAGCTAGCTGTATCGACTGCCCAAAGAACGGAGATGTTGCGCGAATGGCCGCCCCGAGCCGGCAATACGATTCTGCTATAGAGGAACTACTGCTTGAGCTACTCAAAGAGGAGCCCCACAGAGTGGGCTTCTTTCAGGCAGTACGTCTCCTGCGCCGCCTTTTGCCTGATCGCAAGCCAGTAGGGCAGTTTGTGCCACCCTCGACGGAAGCGGTTCGTTTTGTCGCCAATCCGTCTTTGATTTTCCCGGCCAGTGAGATTCAGTCGATGCAATGGCCGGAAAATCCAGAAGAGCCGGTCAAAATGATGGTCAATTTCATGGGGCTGGCGTCGCCGCTTGGTGTCCTTCCGGCTCCATACGTTGAACTGATTATCGAGCGGCAGCAGAAGAAGAATAACGGCTTCCGCGATTTTCTCGACCTGTTCAACCATCGGATGATTTCGCTGTTTTACCGCGCATGGGAGAAGCATCGATTCTTCGTTGGTTATGAGCGCCGGGAAACCGATCATTTGACGCCGTTGCTTTTGAGCGTCATTGGGTTGAACACAAAGGCGCTAACCAATCGGCAATATGTGCCGGATGAGGCACTGATTTACTACTCCGGCATCCTGGGGCAGCATCCCCGGTCGGCCCAGGGCTTGAAACAGATTCTTTCCGACTATTTTCGCGTTCTCGTTGAAGTCGAGCAATTTGTTGGACGATGGGTGAAACTTTCTCATCACGATCAGACATGTTTTGGCGACAGCGATTCGCAAAAGACCAGGTTAGGCAGCGGTGCGGTGGTAGGCGATGAGATTTGGGACCAGCAATCCCTGGTGCGGATCAGACTCGGCCCCCTTACGCGGAAGCAGTATTTGGATTTTTTGCCGATGCCAGCTTCAAGGGCCTATCCGGCGCTTAAGTCTCTGTTAAAGTTTTACTCCAACGATGAGGTCGATTTTGAGGTTCAACTGATCCTGAAGCGGCAGGAAACGCCAGCTTTCCATATGACGGGGCAAGAGGAAGAAGACAATCTCCTTCTGGGCTGGGTCACATGGATGAAGAACGCACCTCTTGGACGAGATCCCGGGGAAACCGTATTGCAAATGTGAAGGATTTTTGAATATGAGTGTGAATCTTAAGTCGTTGGTGGAGAAGCTGAATGGGAGCGTTCGCGGAGCTCTCGAGGCGGCGGCCGGGCTTTGCTTGTCGCGCACCCACTACGATATTGAAATCGAGCACCTGCTGCTGAAACTTCTGGATACTTCCAACACGGATTTCCCAATCCTGTTGAAGCATTTTGGCCTCGATAAGTCGAGGGTGACAGGCGATTTGAATCGGAGCCTTGACAAACTGAAGTCGGGCAATGCCCGGACACCGGCGATCAGTCCTACTTTATTGCGTGCTCTCACAGAAGCATGGACATTGGGATCGTTGAACTACGCTGCGGGCGAGGTCCGATCGGGTTTTGTTCTACTCGCTCTCCTGACTGCGGAAGATCTCTCGCGGATGATGCGCGAGATAGGGCGCGAATGGGAAAAGATTCCGGTCGAAAGCCTGAGAAAAGATTTTTTTGCCTTGACGCAGATGTCGGCGGAAACGACTTCTCCATTGGCGGCTGCGGGAGATGCGGGTGCACAGGCGGGCGCGGGTACAGCGGGGCCTGGGAAGACGGCGCACCTCGATCAGTACACAACCGATCTTACCGAAAACGCACGGAAAGGGAAGATCGATCCGGTGCTTGGCCGGGACCACGAGATTCGGCAAATCGTCGATATCTTGATGAGGCGCCGCCAGAATAATCCGATCCTTACCGGTGAGGCTGGAGTCGGCAAGACGGCGGTTGTTGAAGGATTCGCCGCGCGGGTAGCGGCCGGCGATGTACCGCCGCCCCTGCAGAAGGTGCATGTGCGTACTCTTGATTTGGCGCTGCTCCAGGCGGGAGCGGGAGTCAAAGGAGAGTTTGAAAACCGGCTGAAGGGATTGATTGAGGAAGTCAAATCCTCCCCTACTCCCATCATCCTCTTTATCGACGAAGCGCACACGATGATTGGCGCGGGAGGGCAAGCGGGTCAGAATGACGCTGCCAATCTGCTCAAACCGGCTCTAGCGCGCGGAGAATTGCGAACGATCGCTGCGACGACCTGGTCGGAATACAAGAAATATTTTGAGAAGGATGCCGCCCTGGCGCGTCGTTTTCAGGTAGTCAAGGTGGAGGAGCCGAGCGAAGAGCAGTGCGGCACGATGCTTCGAGGAATCGTGGCATCCCTGGAAAAACACCACAACCTGAGGATCCTGGATGAAGCGGTTGCCTCTACGGTGAAGCTGTCCCATCGTTATATTGCGGGAAGGCAGCTTCCGGATAAAGCTGTAAGCGTTCTCGATACGGCGTGTGCCCGTCTCGCTCTGGGACAAAGCTCGACTCCGCCGGCCATAGAAGACGCTGTTCGCAGGCTTGATGATCTTTCCGTCCAGCAGCGGATACTCGAGAGGGAAGCCGCCGTTGGCGTCAATCATCAGGAGCGGTTGGCGATGATTGCCGAGGAAAAGATCTCTGTGGGTGGCGACTTGGATCGGCTTCGTGGCCGATGGGAGAAAGAGAAAGGGCTGGTTGAAAAGATACGGAATGTTCGGGCGGAGCTGGAAGCAGCCGCTGAGAACGCAGCTACGGGATTGCCGGCCGGTCAGAACGGCAGTTCTGCCGCAAAACCGGCGGTTGCTGTAGGTGTCACGACCGAGATCCTCGCGGCGCTTCAATCGGAGCTGGAAGCTCTACAGGGCGAAGAGCCTCTAGTTCGTGTCTGCGTGGACAGCCAAACGGTTGGCGAAGTGATCTCCGCGTGGACCGGTATTCCTGTTGGAAAGATGGTCAAGGATGAGGTTGCATCGGTTCTTGAGCTGGATAGTCAGCTCGGGCAAAGGATCATTGGACAGAATCATGCGTTGGAGGCCGTAGCGCAGCGCATCATTACCAGCCGCGCCAACCTTGATGATCCGGGAAAGCCTGTCGGCGTATTTCTCTTTGTGGGGCCGAGCGGTGTGGGAAAAACTGAAACCGCTCTGGCGCTTTCCGATTTGCTCTACGGCGGCGAGCGCAATCTGATTACGATCAATATGTCGGAGTTTCAGGAGCCGCACACGGTCTCAACCCTCAAGGGCTCGCCTCCCGGTTATGTAGGGTATGGCGAAGGAGGCGTGTTGACCGAGGCTGTACGGCGGCGGCCTTATTCGGTGGTGCTGCTCGATGAGGTTGAGAAAGCACATTCGGATGTGCTGGAGCTTTTCTATCAGGTTTTCGATAAAGGCATGATGGAGGATGGCGAAGGACGGGAGATTGATTTCAAGAATACAATCATCCTGCTGACGACGAATGCCTGTACCGATGCGCTCATGAAGTTGTGCGCCGATCCGGAGACCATGCCCGAACCCGAGGGCCTCGTGGGGGCATTGCGGCCGGAGTTGAATAAGATTTTCAAACCGGCATTCCTGGGCCGTTTACTCATTATTCCTTACCTTCCGGTGCGGGATGAAGCGCTGAAACGCATCGTTCATTTGAAACTGGGGAAGATCAAGAAGCGTCTTGGCGAAAATCATCGGATGGAATTCAACTATGATGAGACGCTTGTGGAAGAAATTGCGCGGCGCTGTACCGAGGTGGAGAGCGGCGCGCGAAACATCGACAACATACTGACGAACACCTTGTTGCCGGAAATCTCCAGAGAAATCCTGGGGAGAATTGCGGAGGGCCAGGACCTGCGGGCCGTCCGTGTGGGAATAGGGTCTGAAGGAAAATTCGCTTACGCATGGTAGAAAACGAGCAAGGAAAAAGTTATGGCCGGAGCGGCGGTACTACAAGATCTGAGGCTTTTGGAAGTAACCACACCTTTGGGCGCCAATGCGCTTCTCATTGAGGGCCTGACGGGGAACGAGGCGGTTTCCGATACCTTCGAGTTTAGGCTCGATCTGCTTGCGGAGGCCGCCAAACCCATCAACATTAAAGACCTTTTGGGAAAAGCTGTATCCGTGAGCCTGGTTGCGGATGTCAACGAGACGAAACGGTACTTCCACGGCATCGTGAGCCGTATTTCCCAGGGAGCGAAGGAAGAGCGGTTCATTCACTATGAAGCCGTCGTCGTTCCGTGGTTGTGGCTTCTGGGCCTGAAGAGCGAATCTCGTATTTTTCAAGACAAGACCGTGGTGGACATCATCAAGGCGGTATTTGATGAATTGAAGGGCGCATTTCCCGACGTTAACTATAGAGACGCTACCACCGGAAATCACCTTGCTCTCGATTATTGCGTGCAGTATCGCGAAAGTAATTTCAACTTTGTCTCGCGCCTGATGGAACAGGAAGGGATTTTCTACTTTTTCGAGCATAGCCAGGACAAGCACACCCTGGTCTTTGCCGATTCCAACAGCGCGATTGTGGACTGCCAGGGAAAGAGCCAGGTAATGTACGCCGACGGCGGAATCGGCGAGCGTGAGGGCATCATTACGAAGTGGCAACGGCAGATTGAAATGCGCTCCGGCAAATATTCCATGCGCGACCATCATTTTCAGCTTCCCGATGACAAACTGGAAGTCAGCGAACCTGCAAAAGAGAGCTTTCCAGGGAGCAGTTCGCTTGAATTCTACGACTATCCTGGCGAATATGGGCTGCGCTTCAAGAACCCGGATCAACGTTTGGGGCAGGTTGCCGATGAAGGCCGGAAGATGGTGCGCATCCGTATGGAAGAGGACGAAATCCTAGGGCAGGTCGTCCAAGCTTCGTCCACGCGCAGAAATCTGGCGAATATGCATAAGTTCTCGCTTACGAAGCATTTCAGCGACAACGGCGCGTACATCATTACCGAACTGAAACATAAGATGGATCAGCTGCCGTCGTATTTTTCCGGGAAACCAGCGCCGGAAATTCCTTATTCAAACACCTTCAAGTGTGTTTCAGCGAAGGCCACCATTCGGCCGCGCCGTACAACGCCCAAGCCCTTGGTAGGCGGCCCCCAGACGGCCACGGTGGCGGTGAAAGCCGGAGAAGAAAGCTGGCTCGATAAGTTTGGACGCGTTCGCGTCCAGTTCCATTGGGAGCGCAAAGGAAAGAATAATGAGACCAGCGCCTGCTGGGTGCGCGTAGCCCAGCCATGGGCCGGAGGATCTTGGGGAGCGCACTTCTGGCCGCGCGTGGGACAAGAGGTCGTCGTGGAATTTCTGGAAGGCGATCCCGATCGCCCCATCGTTACCGGGTCGGTCTATAACAAGGCCAACATGCCTCCATATACCCTTCCCGACAATTACACGCGCAGCGGAATCATCTCCCGAAGCTCGAAAGGCGGAGCAACCGCGAACTTCAATGAGCTGCGTTTTGAAGACAAGAAGGGCCAGGAGCAGATTTTCCTGAACGCAGAGAAAGATATGGACCATCGCGTGGAACATGACCATCGCGAGTGGGTTGGCAACAACCAGCATTTGGTTGTGAAGGCTGCACAGATCCAGTTGATTGAAGGCGACAAGCACGAGCATATCAAGGCTGCTCACGTTGAGAAAATTGAAGGCAACGCCTCCCGCGACCTCACGGGAGATCATAAGGAAAGCGTTGGAGGTAAGATTTCCCTGAAGGTTGGCGGGGCGCAGCACCATACCGTGGGAAGCGTTTACACGCTTAAGGCCGGCGATGAGGTTCACCTTTCGGCCGGTACTAAGATCATCATTGAAGGCGGCTCACAGGTCTCGATAAAAGGCGCAGGCGGGTTTGTCGACATCGGGCCTGCGGGAGTCACCATTCAGGGCACGATGGTCAAAATCAATAGCGGTGGCGCCGCCGGATCGGGAACTTCTCCATCGTTGGATGCTCCGGAAGCGCCAAAAGAGCCCGAAGTTGCCGACGATGGAACCAAGGGCACAAAGCTTTCCTGAGTGAGAGGTGTGCGGAGAAAGTACGATGGCAAACTCTCGAATTCCTGGGCCGCAGTGTACGCTCAGAAACCCTGTCGACATTCATGACGGAACCTTGTGCCGTCAGGCCTCGCCGCGCCCGGGAATTTTAGGGGCGTGGGACTCCTTTGAATCCGCGGTTGGCTACACGGCTAACTCAGTCTACGACAGCGCCTCCCAGATGCTTGAAGCCGGAAAAACCTTCGCCGGCAGCGAGTACGCAATCGCCGGACACTACGCGCAATCCATTCTGGCAAAATCGGAAGCTCTGCTCGAAGAACTCATCCGTGAGATCAAGCATGCCGCCGATTGGCGCACCCTCAACCGGATTGCCGAGCCGATCCTGGGCCAGGCCAGCTTTGACGCGGGCGTTTTCTACGGGCTAGGAGAGGGGCTGGTCAATGATGTCGCCCAGTTGCTGGGATTGGTCAAGATGGTGTTCCTGGCGGGTCTTTACGAACGGCTGCAACATCAGCAACTGAGCCTGATGGCCGATCCCATGGGCCTTCCCATGCTGGGCTTGGCCAAGGCAATGCAGATGATTCCCAGCCTCGAAGCGGAGATGAAGAAGGCCGATGAGCTGCTGCGGCACATGGTCAAGGAAGTAGTCGAAATTGCTAAAAATCCCGGGGAGTTCATCCATACTTTTGGTGGGAACATCAAGAAGGGAGTCTTGGACGACCTGGCGAAGCTGAAAGACTATAGCGAGCACCGTAGCGTCACGAACGATTTTGAGGCGGGGAAGATCTGTGGCCGGGCGATCTATCAGATCGTGATGCTGATCCTGATGGTAATCAGCGTGGCTGGCGCGGCGGCGAAACTTGCGGCGCGAATCCCGTGGTTGATGCGATTAGCGCGGGTAGTAAAGACCGGCGGAGCACTTGAGGACATTGAGGCCATCGATAAGGCTTCGCAAGTTGGTAGGACGGGCGAAGCAGGAGAAGCGGCGGATGCGAGTAGTGCCAGAACGAGAAGGGGAACCACTTCAGGAAAGAGCACTGAAACTACGTCACGCGCTGCCTCCGAGCCCAAAGAAACGAGTCCTAAGAAATCATCAGAAGCGGTGCCAGAGGAATTAATTGCTCAGCGGCGTGCTACTGCCGAGAATTTTTATCGTCAGCAAGGTTTTGACGACAATGCCACTAAAGATCACTTGAAAGGAATTGATTTCACAAAGCCTGTTGAAGTTACGACTTTACAACCTGGAACAGAAGTGAGCCAGTGGCAGGTACCAGGTAGGCCGCAAGGAAATTACTATGCGCCGCCTGGAACAGACCCCAATACTCTTGGAATCCGAGCTGATGGCAGAATAGAGAAGCTATATGTGGTAGAGGAACCGGTTCAAGTCTTAAAATCTACTGCGGCGGACATACCAGCCTGGGACGGCTCTGGCGCAACTTATACGGGAGGCAGTACTCAGTATTTTACAGCCAGTCGCGGGTCATTTGGTCCAAAATAATTAGTCTATGAACAACGAAGGCATTAATTCGATGCTAAATGAAGCGCTCAAAGTTGGGACGGAGCTAGCTCAACGAGATCCGAGTGATATAGCTCTATCGGATATTTTGAAGCAACTCGCCTATTTGATAAAAACTTATGAGCAGAGCCATAGTTTCCAGTCTATCCCCAAAGGGAAAATGACCTTTGGAGTTATTGCTGCGAAAGAAGAATATGATGTGGTTTACCCCGAGTTTGCCCGTCTGCTTCATTCTATTAGCGGCTCAATTGAAGAAAGATAGCGATCCATTGATAAGTGGTGGGGAGTGGCGTGGACAGCGAAGTTATAGGGCGCATGGTTGGCAACGCTATAACACCAGGATGTGGTGTTGTGATTGAGAACAAGTCGTAAACAGCTTAAATCTGAAACGTCGGCTGATCACGATCATGGTGAGTTATTGTCTTGTGGTTCTGCACTCTCCTTAGTGCAAGATCAACAGTGATGGTTTCGGCGGAATCGGGAATTTCTTCGTCTTTGGACGCTCCGGATGCGCTGGGACGACACTCCTACTGGCAGGGCAATAAGTAGGAGATTTATTAGACAATAGCTGTCTTTTGTTGCCAACCGGCGATTATGGAATTGAGTGAACTTTAACTTAAAGATTGACCGGCTCTTACGCGCAGTGGATGAATTATCCGCAATTTTAACTGAGATGAAGCGCGAGCAGGCTGGATTGTCGCGGCAGGTTTTCGCGGGTTGGATTGACGATGGTCTTCGCGAAATCAAGCGATACCGGAGTGATTGGTCGGCGCCATATCCAAGAGGGATGCGTATAGCGTCTCCTTTCCCGCTGGGCAATTCGTTTCCATGAACCGATTCTTCGCCGATGTGTCGAAGGATTGGTCAAAATACGCGTCGTCTTTTGATGACGCTTTTGCCGAAGTGTTTGACTCGGCGCGAGAGATCGCGTTCGGGATTAGGCGTTTTGATCCGCAAAACCTTGCTGCCGCCAAGCGCGAGCTCCATCTGCGAAGCTAAGATCCTCTTTGTCAATGGACCATGCTCCGGTAGCCTGAATTTTCTCCGAGCAATCAAATATCAATTCGGATACCTATTTGATCAATATCAATTCCAGCCAGAAATATCGACTGATCGTAAGCATGGGGAATATTGCCTTACTGTCCTTCAATCCCCTGAGTGCAAAATTAAGTTTCATCTAGAGCAAGGAACGTCAGAGTGCTATTTTGGCACCCTTGAGTCTCCTTCCAACTGGTGCATAGAAGAGAACGGTCTCAATGGATGGTATTTGATTAATCCAATTCTAGGCTTCTTGGGGAGAAGGACTCCAGAACGAGCTGTTCCTTGGCCTGCCGCGAAAGGGATACGTATCACCGACGATATTTTGCATGGTTATTCGGCCCGCTTGCGCCCGTTTATCGAAGACGTGATCTCAGTCTTTGCAGGCGGGCTAACTGCCGATTGGTGGACTGCCTATCGAGCGGATTTCGAGGAGCGCGTACGGGCGCGCAAGAGTCAAAGGCCTGCAGGGGAGCTCATTTGAGCAATGGACAGCATTCACTATTCGCAGGAGTTTCTGAACGCCATCAAAGCACGTTTTGAATTTCTTTTTGAACGTTATCACTTTGCGCCCAAGGTTTGTGAAGAAGCCAGAGATGGAGAGTATTGCTTGGTCATACTCCAATCGGATCGCTGCCAAGTTAAATTCCGCCTCGAAAAGGGCGCACCGGAATATTTCTTTGGAACCCTTGGGGCCTCCGTTGATACTCAGAAAGACAACGATTGGTACGATGGCGATGCGATCTGCGCCTATATTTTCACGCAGAGTCCCAAACAGGCCGTGTCTTGGCCCCGCGAAAAGCGGGATTGGAGAACAGAGGATATTTTGAATATGTTTGCCCTCCGCCTGGAGCCCGTTGTAGATCAGATTATCTCTGCCTTCGCGTCCAACCTGGCAGCCGGGTGGTGGCGTGAGTTTCAGATGGATCGGGAAGAACGCATCAAGAAAATGAGGGCGCGAATCGCTATTGGCCAGAAGATTCAACTGTAGCGTCTCGCATCTGTTCATGCGATTGCCCCATCTTTCCACCTCCTCTTGCAGTTATGGTCATTTGTAGTATCTTAATTGTCGTTGTTTCCCCCCATTTTTTTCTTAATCGCTGTTCACGTCGAATCCAATAGTCCAATAAACCCAGGCTCCATTCAATAGAACAGGAAGATTGATGATCGAACACCTTAAGACCTCTGACGCATCTCGCAGAACCGTCAACTGTGGAACCGATCCGATTGGATCGCTGACTGAAATGTTTGTGGGCATGGTGCAGGCGGGCCGCATTGCCAAAGGGCAATGCCCAGCCTTGCGCCCAGTGTTTCTTAAGCCGCATGGCATAGCCCACGGAGTTTTCCGGGTCTTACCGAACCTGCCCCAAAACCTGAAGGTCGGGCTCTTTGCCGGTACCGAGTATCCCGCTTGGGTCCGATTTTCTTCGGATACATTACCGACTATCTCCGATTACAAGACAACTTGCGGTATCGGGATCAAGCTCTTTCATACGCCCACACCGAAAATCTTCGGGCTTCCCGATGAAACCACTTTCGATTTTATTCTGCAGAATTTCGATGTTTTCTTTGTAAACAACGCCGAAGAGATGTGCGAGTTCACCAAGGCGGGGGTAGTGGACGGTAATTATGATCTTTATCTTGATAAACACCCCGAAACCGCAAAGATCCTCGATGAAATGGCCAAACCGGTGGCGAGTGTCTTGGGCATCGACTATTGGAGCTGCCTCCCATTCTCTTTCGGGTCTGAGCGGTACGTGAAATACAAATTGGTTCCTCAGGTACATACGGAGCCGATTCCTGGCCCGCCGGCCGACCCCACCTACCTGGGCGCCGATCTCGATAAAAGACTCAAAGCAGGAGAGGCGCGTTTTCGGTTCATGGTGCAGTTCCGCACCGATCCGGCCACCATGCCCCTCAACGAGGCCATGGTCCCGTGGAGCGAGACCGCAAGCCCGCCGATTCACGTCGCCGATCTGATCCTGGCGCAGCAAGATATCACTGCGCGCGGGCAGGAAGCTTATGGCGAAAATCTCTCCTGGAATATCTGGAGGGTCACGGAAGATCACCGGCCGCAGGGTTCCATCGCCGACGCCAGGAGGATGGTTTATGCGGCCTCAGCGAAACTCCGGCGCGATGTGAATGGCGTCCCGGCAGGTGAGCCTGTGGAGCCGAAGCCGACTCCTGCTCCAGTGCCTTGTGTGGATCAATTCATCGTCCGCGCTTCTATTTATCCCGGCATCGGCATTGCCCGTATCGGCGATAGCCTGAAGGAATACTATGTTGGCCCGGAAGTCGACAATCCGCCGCCGCAGCCTCCGAACTACTATCGCGATCCGGCGGGGGCGCTGAAACGTGAAGCCGCCAGATTTCACATCTACGGATATAACGCAGCCGGGGAAATCGTGCGTGAGCTGACCTCCCAAAATGCGGACATTCAATGGACCGCGCATCTGGCCAATCGAAAAGCGCAGTGGTATCAGTTTCAGGCGGCCCTCGACATCCCTGAAGCCGTAACTATGTCGGTTCCGCTTCGCAATCCTAATGTGCCTACCAGCGCCCGTGGCACGCTGGTGATCGATCCGGGGCCGCGCAGCATCACTGGGGCCGATGTCTCCGGAGGCTCCGAGCACGCCTTCGATACCGGGAAGTTCAAAGATGTGGTTGTGCCGTTGGGAGAGATCCGAACCGACGATGCGGGACGTTTGCTGGTCCTTGGAGGGCACGGCAAATCGGCGTCGCCATCCAATGCCCCGGTGTATATTCCCTCCGATCCGAACAGCTTCAACAATGCGAATGACTGGTACGACGATACTTCTGATGGTCCGGTGACCGCAACCGTTTCGATCAATGGTCGTTCGATTCCAGTAGAGTCCGCCTGGGTCGTGGTTGGTCCCCCAAACTACGCGCCCAACGTTATTGGCTGGCGCACGCTGTATGAATTACTCGTTGACGTCTATGTTCAAACTGGCTGGATACAGATGCCCGAGCAGGTATCCTTTGCCGAAGATATACTTCCGGTCCTGAGCCGCCTTTCCAACCTGCAGTGGGTCAATAAAGGCTTTGCCGCGATGTTCGGCAAGAGCTGTCCCATGGATTTCGAAAGCGACGATTTCATTGCGAGATTGGCGCAAACCCCCGATCCGGCGACTAAGGCCGATCCGTATGCGGAGTTGCGTCAAGTCATCTTTAACTGCTTCCGTCCGGCGGAAAACCCAGTGAATGAGCCGCGCACCTGGCCGTGGATCTATGGCGACGCATTTGGATCCTTCTCCGATGCTGCGCCCGACAATAATTTGCCTTTGCCTTCCGTCCAGCAAACTCTGCTTAGGCGGTGGGTAGACGGCGATTTTATCAACGACTGGAACCCCGAGGTGAAGCCGCCCAAGTCCATCAGCGACGTGCCGCTTGCCGACCAACCCGCGACGTTGACGAAAGCGGCACTGCACTTCTGCCTCGCGGATGCGTTTCATCCAGGTTGCGAAATGACGTGGCCGATGCGGCATTCCACCATGTATGAGGCGCCTTTTCGCATCCGGCTTCGCCCACCAAATCAACCGGAGCCAAACTATGGTCCCAATCTCAATCAGCAGATCGCGCTGCAGCCTGGGGGGCCACTGTACTCCCAGGGGCCGGGCGATATCAGCCGTTGGATGGCCCTGCCCTGGCAAGGCGACACCGCTTTCTGTCGCTCCGGGTATGACCCTCAATATGATCCTTACCTGCCGACGTTCTGGCCTGCGCGTGTGCCCAACCAAGTGCTTACGGAAGAAGATTATCGGACGGTAATGAATGCTTCGCTTCCGCGCGAAGAGCGCATTGTTGCTTTCAATCATCGCCCGAGCTGGCTTCGTGCGCTGAAAGGCACGGTGGCACAAGTCATGATGGAGATGATTGCCCACTTCGGGGCCATGGGGATTGTCGAGGCTCGTCCCGGTATTAAGGACGATCCGGACTTTCCTGAAGTCATCTTTGTGGAGTCGCTTGCGGGAAGCCATTTGAAAACCAGGGCGGTTCAGGTGGCGCAGCTACTGGCCGCGCCGCCTACACCCCTAACCCGTACCCAGCGCGCAGGATGGGAAAGCGAAGAGCAACTGGAAGAATTTCGCTCCATTCGCGTACGCCATCGGTAGCAGCCATGTGGGACGCCATCATCGCCGGCGCCGGACCCGCCGGATCGGTTGCCGCGCATGTGCTTGCGCGCAATGGCTGCCGGGTTCTGCTGGCCGATGGCGTTCCACACAAAAAATTCAAGGCGGGCGAGGCCCTGCCCGGCGCCGCCCTGCGCATCCTGCGCGAATTGCAGCTTCCGCTGTCCAATGAGAGAGGGCTACACACTCAAATTGGTGGCAACCTTTCCTCATGGGGATCGGAGGAGTTGATTGCTGCGGATTTCCTTCACGATCCTGATGGCCCAGGATGGCGCCTCGATCGTCTCCAATTCGACGCCGATTTGCGCACGGCCGCCCTTCGCTCCGGCGCCATATTTAAGGAAGTGCGAGTCCTTGATGCTTGTAGAGATGGAAAGGCTTGGTCCATCAAATTCGATAATGATGAGACCGCAACCGCTCGCTGGATTGTGGACGCGAGCGGCCGGAGCGCCGTGTTATCGCGCAAGCTTGGAGCAACTTGGAAACGCGACACGCAACTGACTGCCCTCTATACTGTCGGAAAAGCAGGGGACGACATTCGGCTGAACCGCACCATCGTGGAGGCTGTTCCGGAGGGTTGGTGGTATGCCGCCCTGCTTCCCTCGGGAGCGGCTATCGCTGGCTTCCATACTCTTCAGGAGCGAGCTGCATCTCTGGCCGCGTGTCCCACAGCCTGGCGTCAGGCATTGAATGAGACTCGCCACGTTGCCGGCGCATTTCCCAATTTGATCTTTGATTCTTCGCTGCGCGCCCTGGACGCATCCGGCGGCAGGTTATTGCCATTTGGAGAGGACGGATGGATCGCCTGTGGAGATGCGGCGTTGTCGTTTGATCCAATCGCTTCCCAGGGAATCTTTTCTGCCCTGTATAGCGGCATGATGGCGGGCAAGACGATCCATGCGAGCCTCACCGGAGACACCAAGGCTCTCGACCTCTACACGAGCCGTCTGGAGGAGGTCCGCCGAATCTATTCATTGCGTTGCCTGAGTATGTATCGTGCAGAAAAGCGTTGGCCCGGCAGCCGATTTTGGCGGCAAGTGCAGGGCGTCTCTCTCCTCGATTCATAGAGGGGAGAAAAATGCCGCCCCCAATTTGAGGGCGGCATCGTTGCTGCTGCAGGTCCAGATTGAAGCAGTTTGGTTCTTGGCTCATGAATGGATCGCCAATGGGCTTACGGATTGATGATGTTGAATCCAAAAGCTGTTCCATTGGATGACGTTCCGCAGCTCATCTGGTTTTTATCAATCGCAAGCGCCAAGCAGCTAGGCGTTGTCATTTGCGCGCCGTTTAGCACTCCCGAGGCCCGGACTCCCGTGCGAGGGTCGAAATTAAAAGTGAAAATCTCATCCGCATTGGTAACGCTAATGCAAAGGGCGGTGTTGCTGTTGGCGTTATTCGTTTCGTTGGGCAAACTGCAGCTCACTTGACCCGTCCAAGAGCCGGCGGGAGAGGTGCCGAGATTTTGTGTTGCGAGGAGAGTCCCGGTAAAAGGGTTAACCGCAATGCCCTCCAGCTCAGTGCCGTTCACGGCTATGCAGAGGATTGCGTTTGAGTTGTCCGAGGGCGCTGCGCAGGCGGGGCTGCCAATGAAGTTTCCGGGAATGGTAACCACGGGAGACGTGAAGTGGTTGCGAGGATCGAAGGCCAGGACGCGCAACGATCCAGCCTGATTGACCGCGCATGCGGCAACTGTCCTTTGCTGATCCTGAGCGACATTGCCGATAGTTGTGCAACCAACGCCGCTGAAAGAAGCGGCAGAAAGCTCGCTCACAAATCCGCTATTCACTCCAGCGCTAGCCGTGGGATTAAAGGCAACCGCCAAAAGCTCGGCTCCCCTGTTGCCGGGTATCTGCGCGACTACCGCGCAGATCGCCTCGACTTGGTTGGCCGGAGGCGGGAATTTCGCAGAAAAAGTGCCCGAGACGCAACTGGGCGCAACCGTAAACCTTGCGGCGCTCGAAAAAGCGTTGAGATTGGCAATCGGTGCGATAGACGTGGCGCTGTTTGCTGGCGGATAGAACATAACGCCATAGAGTTCCGACGATTGTTGCCCCGTGCTCGCGTTTGTGATCGTCGTTTGTACTCCACAAATTGCCGATCCACTGCCATCATTGGCGCTACCGCAGGATACTTGACCCAGGCTCAAAGCGCTATTCGCCGGTGCGGCTGGTGCGCCAAGATTGACATTATTGATTGTTCCCGCGTTCGGTGGCGCTAGCCAGGAAACGCCGGTCATGGAGTTCCCGATAGTCTCCGCGCAGACCATGTGGCCCGTACCATTGTTGGAGGGTGAGCACCCCAAAGCGCTGACTCCCGATCCAAGCAGGGCCGGAGGCTGCGCAATGCCGGTTCCTATGCAAAGGAACCAGGCTGCCGCAAGAATTGTCAACTTGCACAGTTTGGAATACATGTGTGATCTCCTCGTGAGCGCAACATTCTGCTCAACTGCAATAACAGAAATAGATTGCTTTCTATTCCTAAACATAAAAATGATTCATTGAATATTGATCTATATGATTAAATACAAAATTAGTTAAATATAGATAGGCATCCGCGGTCTCATGGCCGCAAGGAAGATAAGATTTTAAGATGTCTTGCCGGCTACTATAGAAAGGCCTTGCCACTGCGCCGGATTCCTAAGGTTACCTTACTGTGAATACATACCCTCCGGCGTCGTTGATTTCTCCTGTATCCGCAACCCCGGATAGTTTCACCACATAGTCGCCTTCCTGAAGAAGCTTGGCCGGTATCCGAAAAATGATGGCCGGAAGGCCATGGCGATCCAACTGCACACGAAGATCGCTTTGCTCACAAACAGGATCTCCCGCAACTCTTTTTAGAGATGCGCTGTATCTTTCATATTTGACTTTGTCCAGGCTGAGGGCGATGGAAACAGATTTTGCCGTCGTGGAAAGAATCAACGATGCTGCTTGCGCTTCCGCTCCTCGTGTGTGATTCGGCATAAGGATCAGAGAGACAATGGTTGGCGTGAGGCGTCCTAATGGAGGGCCTGATCGAAGGGCTTGCGCTGGCCCCGCCCCTTTCGGATTGCGACTCGTTAGCGATGTCGGTGAGGAGATCCCTTCGGTAGATGCAACCGGTTTGGGAATGCTGGACTGGGAGGAAGGCCTGGATGGATCGACTCCTGTGGTGGCTCCTTGTTGGGCCGTTGGATCGATGTTGTGCCTTTGCCGCGTGGCCACGCCGATCAGGAATGTAGCTCCGATGATGCCAAGGGCTAGGCCGCCTGCCAGAATTCCGGAAGATGAAGAGCCATTTCTTAGGAATACCAGGATATTTTGCCAATCAAGCGCTCGCTTCCGTTGGGTAGCCACTTTAGGCTCCCTTTTCACTGGAGGCGCATACTTCGTCAGAAGTCTTGCGAACTCGACCTTCTCGCGGCGTTTGGCACTATTGATGTACCGATCTCGAAATTTATCCGCCTCTTCCACGGTTAAATCGCCCCTTACGAAGGCATCGATCAGATCGTTTTCGACGGAGAGAAGTTCTGCCAGTGCATCGCGTTTGCGAAAATATCCCTTTTCCAGGGCAGCGCGCTCTTTATCGGAAGCGTCTCCCAAAAGATAGCGAGTCATCAGCCGTTTGCGTTGAGCGCTATTCATCGGTTTCGGAAGTCCTGTTCGACAGGAGATGTGACTCTCCGGGGATATACCACATCGAGGCAGAACATCGGCAGGTACATTTTTGAAGCCTTTCCCGCATTCGAATGATCTTGATGCGCAAGGCGCCAATGGTGAGCCCTAAACTATCGGCTAGGACTTGCCTTTCCAGAGAGGAATTTTCCGTAGGATTATAGTAACGAAGGAAGATGTCCCGATCGTAAGTTCCTAGGCGCAGGAGACAAGTCTCTAAACATCCGAGCCTCCGTTTCAGGTCAATCTGGTTCTGGATCTCTTTCTCGGTATCGGTCTCCGCCGGCAATGAATCGCCTTGGCATGGCAGCTCAGAAATCGCGATAAGTTTGCGGGTCTTGTTCTGCGCTTCCTGGCGGATATTTTTGGCTACGCCCCACGTAAAGGCGTCTATATCGCGAACATTTTCTTCATCGAGTTTTCGTGCAACGCGGTTGAGGGCCTCGTCCGCAAGATCTTCCGCGGAAGAGCATGAATTGAATTCGAAAAATTGAATTAAGGTCCACCGGAGGCGCTCATATTTCTCTCCCGCAAGATTTCGTTCCGGGGCCAGCCGCTGAAGGAGCCGTTCAAAATCGCTGGATGAGATTTCCTTGTGATTCCGCGCGTTGAGTTTTTGCATTGCCCGTACCGACCTCTTTCCCCTCACAAAGTTCGTGCGCTATTTCCATTCGCCCTGGAGCTGAAAGCCCGCCCAGTAGTATGGAGCGTTCCAGTTGTCCAGCGTTTGCATGGCAAGTTGCGCCTGGCGCAACGCGGCTCCTGGCTTCATGTGGTCTTGTTGGATAGCTTTGTAAAAGGCTCCCATCAGTTTCGATGTAGCCACATCGTCTACTTCCCATAGGCTCGACATAACGCGGGCGGCCCCGGCATACATGAACCCCCGCGTCAGCCCCACCATCCCGTCTCCCCGTACTTCCACGCCCAGCCCCGTTGAACATGCGCTTAGCACCACGAGGTCGGCTGAAAGGTCGAGATTGTAGATGTCCTGCAAATTCAGGAACCCATCGACCGGATAACCACTTTCATCTACCAGGGAAAGAACAAGCCCCGATAGCTCCGGCCGTCGATTGTCGACCAGTGCGTGCGTGGCAATATGCACCATGCGATATTGGCCTAGTTTCCGGTCTGAGATTGTTTTTCTGCTCGCCTCGAAGTCCAGCGCTTCCATGCCTTCTCCAGGAGGCACATGCGCCATGATGGTTTCCGCCTCTTCGCGGGTAAACGGAAGCCTTGCCAGGTGAAACTCTTCATGCTGGTTTAGTCCTGGACCTTTTGTAGATCGCGTCAAATGTTCAGCTCCAGGCGGTGAAAATTTTGAAACCCTTACTGGCGTCAGGCGATTGCGCCCGTGTTCCTCCCTGACCCTCATGTCGTCTTTGTCGAAGACTGGATCGGCCAGGACTGCAAGCTCTTTTGTGGCCGGTGTCCGGCGCGCGGCCTGATCCCTCAAAACAGCCAGTGCGGACGCGGAAGGAAGGTTCACGATTTCATGGTTTTTCACCAAGGTTGCGAAGCTGCTTTTCCCATCGCGATTGCCGGGCTCAGGCAGGACGGAAAAAGGTATGTATTGAAGGGCGCCGTCACCGATGATAAGCAGCCGTTTCGTTCCCAACTGCCGGGCCACCGGGCCTAGGATCATTGTGCCGAGTTCGGCCGCCGCTTCTGGATATCTGGCATCGGCTTCGGCAATCCTATTTCGCTGTTGCTGGCGTGTTTCGTCCGGGATGAAGCAATCGCGCGCCATCAGTATGCTGTATAGACGCTGGGCAGATGCCTCGATTGCGGCTCGCGTGGGTAATTCGTAGGCATCCAGCGAGTTGGGAGTGATGGCCCAAACATAGCTGTGCTCGTCGCTTAATGAATATTCCAGCAGCAGGGTATCGGGACCGAGCAGTTGTGCCTGCACCTCCGTTGCGCTGAGCGCGCGCGGTTGTGTCAACGCGGCATAACCAGGACTGTTCGCGCGAATGCGCCTCTCAACCTCGTTGTATTGTGCAAGCAAGTCCGCGATTTCGAGGTTGATCGCCGAAGCGGTATCGTCCGCATCTTTGTCATTCAGGGTTTTGATTCGGGCAACGGCTTTGGCGTCCAGGGAACGCTGCAAGGTCTGCAATTCTGCTGCGAGATCCGGATCGATACCTTTTCGAATGTCGATGCGGCTCTCAGCAAGCAGCTCCACCAGGGAGCGCGCCTGGAATCGCTCCCACACCCGAAACGCAAGATCGGGCTTCTTTTGGGAGATAAGCAGGTCGATATAACGGGTGTAGCATGATTCATGCCGGGCCCTGAATCTGGAGCGGTTCTCACTGGTGCCGCCCAGGCGCGAAGCCTGACTCTCCAGAGCGTTCAATGCATCCTCGAATAGTTTGGCTGCGGCATCCAGTTGCCCTTGCAGCCGAAGAATCGTTGCCAGCGAGGCCAGGGACTCCGCATAGCCGGCACTCCCGGGAGCGAGTTTCTCTCGAATGGCAAGCGCTTTTCGATAGTAGGCTTCCGATTTGCTTAGGTCTCCGCGATCGCTCGCTATGTCGCCGAGGGCATTCAGATCTTCCGCGTAAAAAAGGCTATCGGGAGCGATCGCCTCAATCAGGGCTAAGGCGCGGTGGTGATGATTCTCGGCTTTGTCCTCGTCTCCGCGCTCGCGATATAGATAACCAAGATGGTTGAGAGAAGTAGCTACATCCAGGCTATCCGGCGCCAGGTCTTCGCGGATTTTCAGCGCTTGAAGTAGGTAGTCCTGAGCCGCGTCGGGCTTTCCTTGGGCGAGCGCGAGGGTTCCAAGTTCATCCAGGCTGGCCGACACCGGTAGAGTTCGCGGCGCAAATTTCTCGCGGATCTCAAGGGCGCGAATCTGATATTGCTCCGCCTCCCTATAGTCTCCACGGCATTTCAAAACTAACCCGAGGCTGCTCAATGTGTTGGCCAGATGAAGCCCCTCGTGACCGTGGCTTTCTTCAATCGAAAGGGCTCGCCGGTGATATTTTTCTGCGCTGACCAGGTCGCTCTGTTTCAGGGCCAGCGCACCCAGGTTGTCGAGAAGAAAAGCAATGTCGAGCGCCCCGGGGGCAAGTAGTTGCTGGATTTCAAGCGACTGGCGAAAGTACTGTGCCGCCTGGATCAGGTCGTCCCGCTTCAGGGAAATGCGGCCTAGAGCGGCAAGGCTCTTCGCCGCTTCCATGCTATTGGGATTGAGCTTCTGTTGAATGGCGAGTGCCTGCCGGTGCAACTCCTCCGACTTGGAAAGGCAACCGCGAAGAAACGCGTCTGCACCCAATAGATTCAAGCTTTTTGCCGAAATTAAGGTATCGGGCGCAAGTTTCTTCCTGATCGTAAGTGCGGCGAGGTGAAACTCTTCGGCTCGCGCTGGATTGCCGAGCCTGAGCGCCAGGTCTCCGAGCGCATCGAAGGCTGCGGCTAACGTGAAACTTTCGGGCCTAGCGTTTTGCAGGATTTCGAGGGAGCGGTGATAGAGGCGTTCCGCAGTTTGCGGCTGGCTACGAAACTCGAAAGTCGCTCCCCATTGGTGAAGGAGGAAGGAAGCCGCGGTTGGGTCGTTGTAAGCGGCTTCAATTGCTTCCCGATAGAAGCTGTCTGCAGATTTCCATTCTCTCTTGTCGGAAAACTCGGTTGCCGCCCGCGATAGTACCCATGGAAGCAGCCAGGAACATCGAAATTCATTCGCTTCGGTGACGACCCGTCTCCAAAGCCGCTCCGATTCGGCCGCGGTTGTCTGGTTTGCTACTTGGGTGGCTCTTTCGTACAGCGCCAAAGCTTGGTCCGGGAGATTGGGCCGCACAGATAGGTCTCCCAACCCACGCTCTATGATCCAGGTAGTATTTTCGTTGTTTCTGAGGCCCTCCAGCATGATGGCTCCAAAGGGTATCTGCTCTTCCTGTAACTCCAGTAGATCGAAAGGGGAGCCGATCGCGCCACTTGCTTTCCCCTGTTTCCATCCAAGAATTACATCGCCTCTCTGGACGCTTGGGTGTTCAAGATCGGAGCTCTCGGGCGTTTGAGCGACGATGAGGCCGGACGGAATGTCGAATAGATTGCGCGATGCGATCTTGGCACTTAGCGCTGTTGCTTTCTGATGAGTAATCGGATTTGGGCCAAGAAGCGTGAATGCCGCAAAGAGCATGATTCCCATCGCCCGGAGGTGGCGAGGAGCGTAATCCGCCCTATCGGGTCCGAAGCGGCTAGAAATACATCGTCCCTGCCGGCTTGCCGTCATCATCGAACGATCTCCGCGAATCTGTAAATATTAAAGAGATGTTACTTTTTGCAACGAACGCAAACTAACGATAAGACGATACTCGTGAATCTGCGCCACTTGGGCAAGTAAGTGTATGCAGAGGCAAATAGGGATCTAAGCTCTAAATGTTTTTAATAAACGCAGGTATTGTATAACGAATAAGATTGCAAATGTTCGTTGTGGTCCGGCAAAGTTCTTGCCACAGTCTCCGAGACTTGTGGCAAAACCTTTTTTGTGTGGGACTTACCGGTGATTTATTATTTTAGTCCAGATCAGCCTGTGCCGAATTCTTTCCACAGTATGAGACTTTTGGCCATGCATAAGTCCTTTTCTTCGTTGGAACGATTCCACAAGTCTCAAAATATAGTTCCTTTACTTTGATATCGAAGTATAGATGCGAAGATATGGCCCGGATATAGTGAAAGAATCTGAGTATCCAGTAGCGAAGAGGTCGATGAAACAGATTAAGGAAGCGGTCTCATTCGGTCTCGTCATTTGATTTTTTTGTTGCAGCTTGCAAATTTATGCTCGACGGTAATCCTTTCATCACTGCTAAAACCGGTATGAATTAAAGGACGCTAATGTATGCCGGTAATACCCTGCGGATCGGCGGCTTCGCCGTCACCAAGGCAAAATCTTGTGAACGTTCAAAAATAAAATCGTATTTTTCTCAAAACTCACATCACTTACTAATGAAAGCTGATGAACGGATCCGGATATTGGCTTTGGCAAACCCCGATGCACCTGGATTTCTAGTATGGCCTATAGATAGAGAAAATATTTGATAGTGGGCGCTAGGAGTCGAATATGTAATTACTGGCGCCAAGGCTTAAGTATTACCCCGCTGATCAAATAACTATAGCTGAAGGTCTCATCGGAATGAGCCGGCAGGAAGTTCCAATCTGCTTGGAAGGCGGCGAAACGTTTTCAGTTAGATATCCGCTTTCTTAGTTTGACCGGGATATTCAAGAAAAATAGAACACATAAAACGAGTGGGAGCTCGAAAGGGCGGTAGCTTGTTTCAAAATATGAACCTTGAATCGGAGCCTAGTGAAGCGCCCGCGCCTAAAGTGGATGGCGTAAATGGCGAAAGAAGTGAGAACGGGAATCCATGGTTCGCCATACGGGTGCGATCCCGGCACGAAAAGACCGTTCATACCGCACTTTGTGGAAAGGGCTATGCTCCGTTCCTGCCCCTTTATCCTCGAATTCGGCACGGCAAACCTCTGCGCAGTGAAGGGCTGCCTATCTTTCCGGGATATGTGTTCTGCAGCTTTAATCCACTTTATCGGATGCCGATTCTTACGATTCCGGGTGTGGTGCTAGTGCTGTGCAACGGTAGGGAACTGACGGCGGTGCCACGAGAAGAGATTGAGTCCCTGCGGATCATGACCCAATCGGGGTTCCCAATTGTTCAGGTGCCGTTTGTAAGAGTCGGCGATCCCATCCGTATCACGAGAGGGCCTCTATACGGATTAACCGGCGTTGTTGCCGCCCTGGAAGGGGTGCGGCAGGTGGTTGTATCGGTGCAGTTGTTTCAACGATCGGTCGCGGTGAGATTACAGGACGACTGGATTACGCGCGAGGGCTCCCAAGCAAGTCTATCTTCGCATCCCATCGCGCTTTCCGCTCGAGAGCCTTTGGTGCGAATCGGCGCCTGATCGGCGGGCGACGCGCGGATTCAAGCACGCACCTATCGTTTCGGCCTGAAGAAAGTTCGACTATTACTTGATTCATCAAAGGAGAGCGTCAAAGTGACCAACTTTTCTCGAATTGCAGCGCTTGCGCTGGTTGCATTGTTCAGTCTAGCCGGTGGGTATGTTCACGCCGACGATGGCTGCTCCAATCGCACCCTGCATGGACGCTATGGAGTTCAGGTTTCCGGCACATCCGCAGCGTTGGGGATGGATTCGGCGGTTTTCGATTTTGTCGCCGATGGACGCGGAGCGATTCCCAGCGGCTCAGCCACAGAGGTTTTCCGCAGAAGCCTGGATCTTGTGAATATTACGTTTACCGGAACTTACTCCGTGAACGCGGATTGCACCGGAACCCTCACAATCAACGACAATCTCGGCGGAACTACCGTCGATACTTTTGTCGTGAGTGAAGACGGACGCCGCATTGTCCTTGCCGACGATACAGCGCTGGGCAACGTGTTGACGGGAACCGGCGAGAGGCAGTCGAGAGACGCCGACAAAGCTTGCTCGGCCGAATCTCTCAAAGGGCAGTTCTCTTTGGTAGAGACTGGAATTGAAGATCTGGTCCCGTTCACGATTGTTGGCAGGCTCACCGCGGATGGTAAAGGTAATGTGACCTCCGGCACGGCAACCATTGCCCAGGCTCCTGTTGTGATCTTGAATGAACCAGCCGTCTTGGCGGCAAATCAGAGCTTTACCGGAACCTACACCGTGAATGCCGATTGCTCGGGCACGCTGGCACTGGTTCAGGGTACGACGCCTCTAAGGTCGTTTAGCTTGGTTTTGGCCGACAGCGGACGCAAGATATTCCTCGCGGACGTTCGAGACGGCGATGCCATCGACAGCCTTAGCGCGGTAGCGCAAAAGCTCACATCCCGCGACGAAGACGAAGAGTAACGTTCAATCCGTTTGCGTAAGAATGCCCGCCCTGACGCGATGGAGGGCGGGCATTCAAACCGGGTGCGCTGTCGTTTGGGACTAGCTTTAGGAATGGTAAAGGCGTTCTTGGCACACCCGTGCATAGGACTGCATTTCAAGGGACCGGCGAAAAGCAAAAACCCTGCAGATCAAAGCCTACAACTGTGATCGAGCTTCCCGACAAGCTGCATAACAGCCCCCAACTAAAAACTTTGGATCACGGCAGTATTGACGCCAGGGAGTTTCGGGCGGCGTGCTCAAGGTTCCCGACCGGGGTCACTGTGTTGACCGTGACAGGCGGAGACGGTGGGCCGCACGGCATCACGATTAGCTCTTTCACGAGCGTTTCTTTAAAACCACCGATGGTGCTTGCTTGTATCGATCATCGGTCCAGGGTGCTGGAGCACCTCGCGCTGAATGTCCCGTTCGGACTTAGCGTCTTGAGCGAGCAGCAGCGGGAAATCTCAATGCAATTTTCCGGCGCCTGGTGCGATCGCTTTCGCGATGTTCGCTGGTATCCGGGCAGTACAGGCGTGCCCTTGCTCTTTGATGTCTCGGCATTGTTTGAGTGCAAAGCCGGCAAGATGGTAGATGCCGGCGATCATGTCATCGTGGTTGGTCATGTGCGGCGCGTAGCGTCTTTTGAACGGCGTCCGCTCGTCTACGTCAACAGTTCGTATAGCGCGCTTCTCTAAGCGTGCAATCAAGCTCGAAGAGCAAAGTCGCAGAACTTTGCGGAAAAGGGGAGCAACGTGGAAAACAGATTTCGGGTCGTGATCGTGGGCGGAGGTTCGGCTGGCTGGATGGCTGCCGCATACCTCAGCAAAGTCCTCGAGCGGGGAATACAGGTAACCGTCGTCGAGTCGCCGAACATTGGCAGAATTGGCGTCGGTGAAGCCACCTTCAGCACTTTGCACCTTTTCTTTGAGTCTTTAGGCTTGCGTGAAGAAGATTGGATGCCGGCATGCAATGCCAGCTACAAAGTTGCGATCAAGTTTGTGGACTGGAATGCAGAACGCAGGCATTTCTACCATCCGTTCCAGAGGTTGGAGATCGTTCACGGGCGCAGTATGGCCGACTGGTGGCTCAAATTGCAGCGTAACGATGTGCCCTTCGACTACGCGTGCTTTACGTCCCCCGCTATTTGCGATGCTCATCGCTCTCCAAGGTTTATGGACGGGCGCACCTACGATAGTACGGTGGATGAGCATTTTGCGTCCGATGATAGCGACAAGGCAGTGCTCCTTGGGGATTTGAAGCTTCAGTATCCGTATGGCTACCATTTCGACGCTGGACTGCTCGCCAAGTTCATGGCCGAGTACGCTAAAGAGCGCGGTGTCCGGCAGATTCATGATGATGTGTTGAAGGTGAATCTGGCGGAAGATGGCGGCATCCGCTCTCTCGAGACAAAGGAACATGGTCAGATCGAGGGCGACTTGTTCATCGACTGTACGGGCTTTCGCGGTTTGCTCATCAATGAAGCGCTCAAAGAGCCCTTTATCTCCTTTTCCGATTCTCTCTTGTGCGATCGCGCCGTGGCAATGCAGGTTCCCAGTGATGCCCGTGCGGAAGGGATCAATCCGTACACCACCGCAACCGCACTTTCCGCCGGTTGGGTGTGGAACATTCCGCTCTTTCATCGCATCGGGACCGGTTACGTCTACTCAAGCGCATTTCTTTCACCCGAAAGCGCTGAATTGGAGTTGCGCGAGCATCTGGGCCCGCGCTCAGAGCAGTGCAGCGCCTCGCACATCCGTATGCGGGTAGGTCGCAACCGTAATTCATGGGTGAAGAATTGTGTGGCGATCGGATTGTCGAGCGGGTTTGTAGAGCCGCTTGAGTCGACCGGAATCTTCTTCATCCAGCACGGAATTGAGCAGCTCGTGAATTATTTTCCGCGCAAGGCTCCAATGCCCGAATCAGTGGCCGCCTACAACAAGTCCGTTGCCGATTGTATCGATGGAGTGCGAGAATTCTTGACGCTGCACTATGTAGCCAGCACTCGCAACGACACAGCTTTCTGGAAAGCGACGAAGACGGATATCAAAATGCCGGCGGATCTTGCGGAAAGAATGAAATTGTGGAAAACCCGGCTGCCCACCGCCACCACGATTAATCCCAACTACCATGGATTTGAAGCCTATTCCTATTGCGTGATGCTGCTGGGCCTCGGAAGCGTGCCGGAATCGAGCTTGCCGGTGCTCGATCATATTGGCGACGGAAGGGCGCTGGAGGCATTAGAAGCGATTCGCAAGCGCTCGGAGTTCTTGGCTTCCAATCTGCCATCGGTGTACGAGTACCTGAGCCGCCAGCATGATGTTATGGCCGCAACCGTCTCTGCATAGTGCATCCATCGGGAGGAGGAGTTGTTCATGGACAATCCAATAATCGTCCCCTTCGGGCTTAAGTATTTGGAGCCATTGTCGGAGCTGAGTTACGAGGCGCTTGGCAAGAAAAGAGAGTCCGTGACAGCCGCTCCTCCTCATTCAACCGAGACGAGTGCACGGATTAATCCGAAGTTAGATCCAAATTCATAAATTCACAACGGAAGCTTTGCTCTGAAGTTTTACTTAGAGGGCGGCGGAACTATTTCCGCCGCAAACGCCGTCACGAATCATTTCGAGGAATCCATAGTAAAGAAGCGCTTATGACGACGCCCTTATATTTGAAAGAGAATGTGCAGGTTGAGCCGCTCATTGACCAGTGGTACGCCTGGTCGCATCTGATCCCACCCGCCACCGCTGCCCGCAATATCACCGAGCGGCACATGAAGATCATGGATTCCTACATCAGTTCGCCCCAGATTCATGCGAATGCAGTAAAAAATCCCAAGATGCTGGGCGGTCCCTTCATCGATTATGAAGGGAAGCGCGTCGATGAAATCCGGGACCTTCGCGAGCAGACCAGGCAGCGCCGGGCGGGGATGTTTGAGCTCTCCAAGGCTCTGGTTGATTTGGACACCCTATTGCGCAGCAAGGCCAAAGGCTACAGCTTGCAGCCGCTTTACGCCGAGGTTCCGCCGATTCTTCGCGGATACGTGGAGTTGGTGTACGATCTCAACAATCACCCCTCCTTCAAGTTGATTGAGCCGCTCCTGTATAGATCGAGGTACTACGATTCGTCGTCGCAGAGCCTGATGTTGTCCTTGATCAGCGGAGACGACCGTCCGTTTGTGCTGAGCACCCCGCGCTTGGAAAGCGACGATCTGCTGCACGTCCGCCGCCCCTTCAAGCATGAATCGGTCGATGAACTGTTTCGTCTGAAGTCGGCCCCTCGGCCCTACGACGAGATCACGGAACTGGTGGGCCTGAATGGCAACGTCAAGGAGCACGAATTGCTCCGGTCGCTGCTGACCGAAGAGGCTCCCCGGCAGTATGAGCCGTACACGGGTGCGGGCGTCCGCTGGCGCTATTTCGGGCACGCCTGCATTCTGGTGGAGACGTGCGGAATCAGCATGATGTTCGATCCGGTGCTGAGCTACACGTATGAAAGCGACATATCGCGCTACACCTATCAGGATCTGCCCGAGACCATTGACTACGTGCTGATCACGCACAACCATCAGGATCATGTTTTGTTCGAGACGCTGCTGCAGATTCGCCACAAGGTCAAGTGCATCGTAGTGCCGCGCTGCAATGGCGGATCGCTGCAGGACCCGTCGCTCGAACTGCTGCTGGCGAATGCCGGCTTCAAGAACGTGATTGGTTTGGATCAGATGCAGGCGCTGCCTACCCAGAACGGCTCGATCATGGGGCTTCCATTCCTGGGCGAGCACTCCGACCTGAACATCGCCACCAAGATGGCCTACCTGATCAAAGCCGGCCCGCACTCCCTGTTGTTTGCCGCCGACTCCTGCAACATTGAGCCGAAGCTTTACGAACACCTGCACCGCGAGGTAGGAGATGTGGACGCGGCCTTCCTGGGCATGGAGTGCGATGGCGCGCCGTTGAGCTGGCTCTACGGGCCGCTGCTGACGCAAAGAATCGAACGGGGCATGGACGAATCGCGCCGTCTCTCGGGCTCGAACTTCGAGCAGGCCAGGGCCATTGTGGATCAGTTCAAGTGCAAGGAGGCTTATGTGTACGCCATGGGGCAGGAGCCGTGGCTGAACTACATTATGAGCATCAAATACACGGATCAATCGCGGCCGATTGTCGAGTCGAACCGGTTGATGGAATATTGCCGCGAGCGCGGCATCAAATCGGAACGCCTCTTTGGAGAAAAGGAAATTCTCCTTTCCTAACTGACCGGTATTCGTCTTCAAACCAGCGAACAGAAAAGCACATGATATTGATCCTTGCCAGACCGCGCGACCCACATGGCGACCGGATGGCGGAGTTCCTCGACCGGAAGAACGTGGAGTATCTCCGTCTCGATACCGGCGGCATTCCTCAGGGAATTCCGCACTCGATACGATATTCCGGCCAAACTTGCAGTCCACTTTTGCGAGTGGAAGGCCGCACCGTCGATCTCAATGAAGTTAGGGCTGTGTGGAACCACCGGCAAGCTCCAGCGAATCCTTCAGAGCAGATGAATCCTGCCGACAGGGAATTTGCCTTTGGAGAATGCGCTCATTTTGTCCATGGCTTATGGCTGCTGCTCAAAGATAGGTTTTGGGTCAATCCGCTGCAGGCGGGGCAAGCTGCGGAGAACAAAGCGTATCAACTGAAGGTTGCGGAATCGGTAGGATTGGCCGTGCCTCGCACCCTCATGACCAACGAACCGGAAGAGGCGGTGGCTTTTTTCGACGAATGCCATGGCCGAATGATTTACAAGGCATTCAATCAGTACAACCGGCCTGGCCCAGACGGACGATATCTTGGTATCTATACGAATGTTGTGACGAAAGACGATCTTTGGTCGCGCCGCGAGCAGATTCGTCTTGCCCCATGCATCTTTCAGGAATATGTCCCGAAGAAACTAGAGCTGCGAATCACCGCCATTGGATGCCAACTCTTCACAGTGGCCATTGATGCACAGGGCAGTTCTCGTGGGAAAGAAGACTGGCGGCATTTCGACCACGACAATACCAACTATCAGGTATTTGAAATGCCTGAGACGATCAAAGCTGCGATCCATGGTCTTCTGGATCGTCTTGGTTTAGTTTTTGGCGGCATTGATGTCGTGCTTACCCCTGACGGCCGCTTTGTTTTTCTGGAAGTCAACCAGGTCTGCCAGTGGCATTGGGTCGAGATGCTGACCGGCCTGCCCTTGCTGGCAAACTTCGCGGAGATGTTGATTCAAGCCACTCCTTCTTATCAGCCGCCCCAGGCGTTGTTAGAGAGTGCTGTTACTGCGGGCTAGAGAGAAAGCGGATCAATAAGGTGAAAGAAGAAATCGCTATCGTTGGCGGGGGATTGGTGGGCTCAATCCTGTCCATGTATCTTGCGAAAGCAGGCTATAAGGTTGTTGTATTTGAGCGTGGCCCAGACCGCAGGGAAACCCAGATGGCCTCCGACAGATCGATCAACCTCACCATCTGCGATCGAGGTTTTCACTCACTCGAGAGAATTGGCGTAGACGAGATAGTCCGCGCCTGTGGTGTTCCGGCGCCGGGTCGCGTGATTCATAACGTTGACGGCACGGTTTCTTATCAGCCTTATGGAAATAACCAGGAGGCAATTTACTCGATTTCCCGCAATGAATTGAATCGTATCCTTCTTCGTTGTGCCGGAGATCGAGAGAATATCGATCTGCGCTTCCACGAGGAGTGTATCGGACTGGATGTGGCTTCGTCTGTCCTTCGATTCAAGAACCGTCAGTCGGGCCAGGAATCGACGTACCCGGCGTGAATTGTTTTCGGCGCAGACGGCGCCTATTCAGCCGTCCGGTCTTTCGTGCAGCGGCGTCCGCGTTTTGACTATTCGCAGGTCTATTCCACGCAGGCCTATAAAGAAATGTCGATGCCGCCCGCTGCCAATGGCGATTGGCCCCTGCAACCCAATGCGCTGCATATCTGGCCTCGCGGCCAGCACATGCTGATTGCATTTGCCAATACCGGCCATAGTTTTACGGTGGCGCTGCACATGCCGTATGAAGGGAAGATCTCTTTCGCTTCGGTGCGCTCCGGAGAAGATGTAACCCAGCTTTTTCGCGATTCGTTTCCTGACGCCATCGGCCTGATGCCGAAGCTGGTTGAAGAGTATCTGGGGCATCCTCACAATTCCATGGTCACGATTCGGTGCAATCCCTGGGTGTTCGAAGACAAAGTAGCTTTGATCGGCGATGCTGCCCATGCGATCTACCCTTCTTACGGCCAGGGAGCGAATGCCGGTTCGGAAGATTGCCGCGTGCTACTGGAATCTCTGGAGCGGCACGGTCATCACTGGGGGCGCGCCCTCGCAGAGTATCAGGCATTGCGTAAGCCGAATGCCGATGCTATTGCTGATCTTTCGGACAGACATTTTGTCGAGCTGCGCGATCTGGTCGGAGACAGGCGATTCCAGCTTCGCAAGGAAGTTGAAAGGCGAATCAACAAACTGTACCCGGAAAGATTTCGCGACCTGTATTCGATGGTCACGTTTACGACCATGCCGTATGTGGACGCGCTGGAGACCGACCGGCAGCAGAGCGTGGTCGTGGATGGCATCCTTGCCGCAGACGATTTTGAGCGGCGCTGGCGCTGCGGCGATATCGACGGCATGATCCACGATGCCATGACGTCCGATTCTCGTGAATCAGCCATGGAATCCGTGGTCGTGGAAAACCTCTAGGCGATAGAGGAAATGGCGCATCGCTAGCCGAGTAATAGCGCGAAGTAGGGAAGAGCGCAAAGGGACAAGGAAGAGAAGAAACCCAAATGGAAGCAGCTTCAAAACTAGGTGCCGTGCCGGGTCCGCAGGGGTACTCGCTGCCCAGAATCGTCATCAACATGTGGTGGAACCCGCTGCGATTTCTGAGTGAAATCGCGGCTCGTTACGGCGATATCGTCTGCGTGCATCCAAAGCGAATTTACCTTGTGAATCATCCCGATCATGTGCGCCAGGTGCTTCACGACAGGCGTGAAATCTATAGCAAGAGCAAGGTGGGAGCCACACCCAAGCGCGAAGCCCCGTTGCACCAGAGTCAGGACGTCATGCCGCAGACGTACTTGGAGCGACGCCGATATCTCGGATTTCAAAGTATCGTTCGCAGTGAAGGCGAGGTTTGGCGGCGGCAACGGTCGATGGTGCAGCCCATTTTTAGCCGGTCGCAGATCGCGGGTCTTGCGGAGATTGTGACGCAGGCCACGCGGTCGATGCTGACTCGCTGGTCCACTGCCAACGGCGCCATCCTCGACATCGAGAAGGAAATGCTGGAGCTGGTGCGGACTATGGCTCTCAAATCTTTCTTTGGTGGAAGGCTGGATGACGAAGCGATCGGCAAGCTGGCCGCGGCTGCGGGAAACGTACATGACTTTTTCGATACGCGGTCCTTTGTTCCTCTCAGAATGCCGGAGCGTGTGCCCACGGCCACCAATCGGCGCTTTCGCGAGTCGTTTCAATTGCTTTCGGAATTTGTTGACCGGGAAATAATGGAGCGGCGCAGGGATGGGCACGATGTGGAGGACATGCTAGGCCTCATGCTGCGGGCCAAAGACGATGAGAGCGGCGAGGGCTTGAATCAACGTCAGCTTTACGACGAGGCCCTCATGTTAGCGATCGTCGGCCATCAGACAACGGCAGCCGCGCTCATGTGGACGCTGCATTTGCTGGAGGCGAATTCCGCATGTGAGAAACGTCTGCACGGAGAGTTAGTTCGAGTACTTGGTGAGCGTGCTGCAACTCTTGAAGACCTGCCGAAACTGACTTATCTCCGCCAGGTGGTAGATGAATCCATGCGCCTCTACCCCCCTACGTGGATTATTGCTCGCAGAGCGCTCCAGGATGATGTTATCGGCGGTTATCAGGTCCCCGCAGGTGCCGACGTTGTGATCTGCCCGTATGTTTTGCACCGTCATCCCGGCTTTTGGGAAGATGCCGAGATCTTCGATCCCGATCGATTTGTTTTAGGCAAGCGCAACCCCGCCTTCGTTCCTTTTGGATACGGGGAGCGCATCTGCATGGCCAGTCACTTTGCCCTAACGCAGATATCGCTGGTGTTGGCGGACATCGTAAGGGCCTATCATCTTACGACGGTTGCGGGCCATCGGGTGCAGCCGAATCCCAGGGCGCGGCTGGTATTGCAACCAAAAG
>Ga0209060_10000600_pt1 | contig 59169 bp, 51 predicted proteins | sample Coa_R1_8_FD_187155 | JGI IMG/M metagenome (GOLD analysis project Ga0209060, IMG submission 187155) | Surface soil microbial communities from Centralia Pennsylvania, which are recovering from an underground coalmine fire - Coalmine... | ecosystem: Environmental > Terrestrial > Soil >...
AGCCTGTGAAGTCGAGCTGCAACGGGGCATGGGCCGCCGAGATCACGCGGAGCCCCGCGTCGATCGTGTCGACGGCGCGCGCGTACTGCTCGGGGTCGAAGAACCGGATGGGATCGCGCAGGATGGCGACCGCCTCATCGATGCCCGCGGGGACGGCATGCGCGTCGCCGCGGGCCTGCCAGAGCGCGAGGTACTCCAGTTGCTCGCCGTGGTCGAGCGACGCGCGCTCCTCGAGCCGGGCGATGCGGCGCTCGATGCGCTCGCCCAGCGCCTCCATGGGCGCGCGCCGCAGGAGGGCGTCGTAGGCCTCGACGTTGGCGTCGATCGGCAGCACCTCGACGCCGCTTCCACGCAGGAACCCGGTCAGGGCGGGAACCGCCAGGTACGGCGCCGTCGGATCACAGGTCGGCGGATAGACGAGGGCGATCTTCACGTGATGCTCCGAGGGCCCCGCAGTATCCCCGGCCGGCGCGGAGCCGTCCACCTCCGAACGAGCGGCTCGCTGGACTCGAGCGGGATTCTCCGCTAGTTCGGGTGAGGTGAATGGCAATCCCCGCGCCGACGCCCTGCGACGGCTGTTGTCGGCTCGGGCGAGCCTGAAATCAGGCCAAGCGGGCGGCACCGATTGCGTGCGGTTGTCGGCCGGTTCCATCGACGGGTTGCCCGGGCTGATCGTCGACCGCTTTGGACCGCTGGTCGTGGCGGTCGACTACGCGGGTGACGGCCTGGCCGCCCCTGCCCTCCTTCATCTCCTGCGGAGCGCCTTCCCTGAACATCACGTCGTCGCGAAGGCGCGCTCCTCCACGGACGGCACCAACAAGTTCGTGACGGCCCACGAGCCCGCGCCCCCGGCTCGCCCGGGCGCCACCCCCCTGATCGCCACCGAACGTGGTCTGAAGTTCGAGATCGGCGTCGACCCGGCGCACGACTTCGGCATCTACCTGGACGCCGCCAAGGCTCGCCTGTTCGTGCGCGAGGCCGCGCGCGGCCAGCGCGTGCTGAACCTCTTCTCCTATGCGGGCGCCTTCGGCGTCGCGGCCGCCGCGGGCGGCGCCGCGGAAGTCACCAACGTCGACCCCAACCGCAACTATCTGGCCTGGTCTCTTCGCAACGCCGCACTGAACGGCGTGACGATGCGCGTCTTGCCGGACACGGCGCAGGCTCACCTGGCGAAACATCTTCGGCGCCTGGCGCGCAATCCGGAGCAGCCCAGCTACGACCTGGTGATCGTCGACCCGCCGGCTTTCGGCGTGGGGCGCGGCAACGAGCGCGTGCTGCGGCTGCTGTGGCCCGAGCTGTTCGCCAGCCTGCGCACCATGGCGCCGCGCCAGGTCGTGCTGATGTCCAACGACAAGGCCTTCCGGTCGCGCCAGGACTTTGGCGAGCTGGTCCAGGCGCAGCTCGGGGATCTCTATCGTCTCGACCGCCTCGGCACGCACTTGACGCCCGAGGATCTCGCCGCGGACCGGCCCAGCTTGCCCTGGAGCCCGGGGGCGGAGGATCCCTTCTACGTGGAACCCGTGGTCCTCACGGGAACGCTTCTGGCTACTCGACCCGCTCGCTCGTCCGGGGAACGCGCCCGCTGACGTCGGGGTGGTCCGCGTGTCAGAGTCCGTCGCGATGCTGGCCTTCGACAACAGCTACGCGCGGCTTCCCGAACGCTTCTACGCCCGGGTCGTGCCCACGAAGGTGGGCGACCCTCGGGTCTTGCGGATCAACCGACCGCTCGCCGAGCTCCTGGGCGCGAACCCGGATGAGCTCGCCTCCAGCGCCGGCGCTTCCGTCCTGGTCGGGAACGAGCTCCCGCGGGGCGCGGAGCCGCTCGCCCTCGCCTACGCCGGCCATCAATTCGGCGGATTCGTCCCTCAGCTGGGCGACGGTCGGGCGATCTTGCTGGGCGAGGTCATCGGCGCTGACGGACAGCGGCGCGACGTCCAGCTCAAGGGGGCCGGACGCACGCCTTTCTCCCGAGGGGGCGACGGACGTGCCGCCCTCGGCCCGGTGTTGCGCGAGTACCTGGTGAGCGAGGCGATGGCCGCGCTCGGGATTCCCACCACGCGCGCCCTGGCCGTCGCGACGACGGGCGAGGTCGTCCTGCGGGACGAGCCGCTGCCAGGCGCTGTCCTCACCCGCGTGGCCGCCAGCCACCTCCGCGTCGGCACCTTCGAGTTCTTCGCCGCGCGCGGCGACCGCGAGGCCCTTGCCGCCCTGACCTCCCACGCCCTCGCGCGCCATTACCCGACCGCCGCTGGCAGCGGCAACGACGCGCTCGCCCTCCTCGAGCAGGTGATCGAAGCCCAGGCGAACCTCGTCGCGCGCTGGCTCGGCGTCGGCTTCATCCACGGCGTCGTGAACACCGACAACACGGCAATCTCGGGCGAGACCCTCGATTACGGCCCTTGCGCGTTTCTCGACGCGTACGACCCGAACAAGAAATTCAGCTCCATCGACCACGGCGGCCGCTACGCCTTCTCGAATCAGCCCCGCATCGCCCAGTGGAACATGGCCCGCTTCGCCGAGACGCTTCTGGGCCTCCTGGCCGACGACCGAGACGAGGCGATCCGCCTCGCCACCGACCGCCTGTCCCGCTTTTCCGCTCTCTTCGAGGCGGCCCACCTTCGCGTCCTGCGCGCGAAGCTGGGCCTCACCCGCGAGGACCCGGACGACGGTTCCCTGGCCCTCGACGTGCTGAGCCGCCTCGCCGAGAACCACGTGGACTACACCTCGTTCTTCCGACGTCTGTGCGCCTCCGCCACCGATCCGTCCTTCGACGCCGACGTATTGCCCCTGTTCGAGGACCCCGACGCCTTCCGCACCTGGGCCGAGACCTGGCGTCGTCGTCTCGGCAGCGATCCGCTCTCCCCTGCTGCCCGCGCCGCCTCGATGAAGCGAGTCAATCCCGCGTTCATCCCCCGAAACCACCGGGTCGAGGAGGCCATCGAGGCGGCCGTCCGTCGCGGCGACCTCGCCCCCTTCGACGCCCTGGCCAGCGTGCTCTCCAGGCCCTACGAAGATCAGCCGGAGCGCGCGGACCTCGCCGCTCCGCCCGGGCCGGAGTGGCGGACGTACCGAACGTTCTGCGGAACCTGACGACGGCGGCGCGACCGTCCAATCCTCACGGATCCGGCGCCCCAATTCAGACGCTACGAGCCCGAGACGAAAACCTGAACACGTGCCATCGTCCAGGGGTGGGCCCCTCTGCCGATTTCGAAGCCGCGCAGACGCGCGTGAAGACCCTCAAGTCGACCCCGAGCCCCGACGAGCTGCTCGAGCTCTACGGTCTGTTCAAGCAAGGCACGCAGGGCGATGTCACAGGCTCACGCCCCGGCATGCTCGACTTCAAGGGCCGCGCCAAGTTCGACGCCTGGGAAAGACAGAAGGGTCTCGCCCGCGATGCCGCGCAAAAGGCGTATGTCGAGCTCGTGGCGACGCTCGAGGCACGTTATGGCCTTCGTCTTCCCGAGTGACAAGGCGTCAGTGGCAGTTCTCGAAGGTGATCTGACCGTAGATTTGGTGCCCGTGAGCGTCGCAGGAGAATGTCGCGGTGCCTTCGAGATTCACGATACCGTTGACCCGGCTATGCTGGGACTCGATCTCCATCGCTCCACACGCGCCGAGATATTGCCCCTGTGCCGCGCCTGGCTGGAACAGAGCCACGCCCAGGGAACCATCGAGATTGGCGCCCATGCGCAGGCGCCGGCCCGCAGGGTCGAACACCTCGACGCCCCACCCTCCGTAAGCCGCTCCCGATCGACAGTCGGTGGCCACGAATGGCACATCGTCGACCGTGACGCTTCCCGTGATGTGAGCGATGCAGCCACCCAGAAGTGTCGCGAGCGGGATCATCGCGCTGATCGCCTGGGCTCGGAGAGATCGCATCAGGTCCTCCTCTTGTGACCGACGCTTGCAGCAACACCCGTACCCAGGAAGAGACCGCATCGGGGCCATAATTGCGGCCGCGCGTCCCCGTCCGGGGAGGCAAAACGCCCCGTGGGGGCATTCAGCCCCGCGTCCAACCGTCATCGACTACCTGGATCGTCAGGTCCAGTTCTCCGCCGCCGAGAGAAGTGAGGGCCACAGACGCCAGGTCAACCGTGGACGCCGTGGCGCCACTCCGTCTTGAACCCCTGACACCGTTGGCGTAAGACCACCGACCCAGCATGATCTCCACGCAGAACCTTTCCATCGCTTTCGGCGGCCAGACCCTGTTCGAGGGGGTGGACGTCAAGTTCACGCCCGGCAATTGCTATGGGCTCATCGGCGCCAACGGAGCGGGAAAGTCGACGTTCTTGAAGTGCCTGGCGGGCAAGATCGAGTCGACCTCCGGCTCGGTGAGCGTCGAGCCGAACAAGCGGCTCAGCATGCTCTCCCAGGATCACCACGCCTTCAACGAGGTGCCCGCCCTGACGGCGGTCATCATGGGCCACCAGCGCTTGTACGCGCTGATGGAAGAGAAGGACGCGCTGTATGCCAAGGTCGACTTCAGCGCGGCTGACGGCGAGCGGGCCGGCGAGCTGGAGGCTGAGTTCGCCGATCTGAACGGATGGAACGCCGAATCCGACGCGGCCAAGCTGCTCAGCGAGCTGGGGGTCGCAGCAGAGAAGCACGCTTCACTGATGAAGGACCTGCCGGACGCCGAGAAGGTCCGCGTCCTCATAGCCCAGGCGCTGTTCGGCACTCCCGACATCCTCCTGCTGGACGAGCCGACGAACCACCTGGACGTCGATTCGATCCTCTGGCTGGAAGAGTTCCTGCTCGACTTCCCGAACACCGTCGTGGTCGTGTCCCACGACCGGCACTTCCTGGACAAGGTGTGCACCCACATCGCGGACATCGATTTCGGCAAGGTGACGCTGTACTCGGGGAACTACACCTTCTGGTACGAGACCAGCCAGATCGCGCTGGGTCAACGAACGGCCTCGAACAAGAGGAAGGAAGAGCAGATCGCGGAGCTGAAGTCGTTCATCGCGCGATTCAGCGCCAACGCCTCGAAATCGAGGCAGGCATCCTCGCGAAAGAAGCTACTCGACAAGATCACGCTGGACGACATTCGCCCCTCGTCGCGCAAGTATCCCTTCATCCAGTTCAAGGCGGAGCGCGCCCTCGGCAAGGACGTCGTGACCGTGGAGGGCCTACGCAAGACCGTCGCCGGCGAGCTGTTGTTCGACGGTTTGAGCTTCTCGATCGGGCGCGGCGAACGGGTCGCGCTGGTCGGCGACGACCGGGTGATCTCGGCCCTGTTCGACATCCTGGCCGGAGAATCCAAGCCCGACGCCGGCAGCGTCACCTGGGGGCGCTCGGCGCAGACCGCCTACTTTCCAAAGGAGAGCAACGCGTACTTCGCCACCAGCAAGAGCGTGCTCGAGTGGCTGCGCCAGTACGCGCCGGACAGCCTGGACGAGACCCTCATCCGTTCATTCCTGGGTCGCATGCTCTTCACGTCCGACGAGGTCCACAAGCCGGTCGGGGTCCTGTCGGGAGGCGAACGGGTGCGGTGCATGCTCTCCCGGCTGATGCTGCAGGACCCGAACACTCTCCTCCTGAACCAGCCGACCAACCATCTCGATCTCGAATCGATCACGGCGCTCAACAATGGGCTGTTGAAGAGCGAGGCGTCGATGATCTTCTCCTGCCACGACGTCCAGTTCGTCGAGTCGCTGGCCAACCGGGTCATCGAGTTTTCCGGGACGAGCACCTACGACCTCCGCATGAGCTATTCGGACTATCTCGCGGACGGCGAGAGACTGGCCCGCGTCGGCCGCCACGCGGCGTGAGGGCCACCGCCTCCTCGGTTCACTGGCAGCTCAGAGCGCTCGCGCCCCGCGCGGGTGGAAGCGGTGCCACGCCTCCAGACGCAAGGCCTCGCCCAGGTTCGCGGCGCGCGGACCGGGTGGCTCTCCGGCGACCGGCGCCGCGGCCCGCCGCCACGCGGCCTCCGGGGCGGCCGACAGGACCGCCCCTCTCCCCATGCGCTCGAGCTCGAAGTCGACGGCCTCGACGGCCGCCTCCAGGCGCGAGAAGCGCTCCATGGGCCTGCCGTCCATGACGACCTCCCAGCACTTTCCGCGGGCGGCGCGGCGGACGGCCAGCACCTCACTGACGCGGCCCGCGCGCTGGAAGTGCAGGCCGACACCGTGGCGGCCGAGGGAGAACCAGGCGTGGCTGGAGATGGCGCGCACGTCCTCGTGGGTGCGCAGCGTGAGGGGATCGAAGCTGGCGGCGCGGTCCTGGATCTCTGCCAGCGTCACGGCGCCGGCCTCGAGCTCGAAGCCCGGGCGATCGAACGCGAGGGCCAGCCACGCGCGCCGGGCCTCGCCGGCGTCGCCGCCGCGCAGGTCCAGGTCGCGCGGCGCGCCGAACAAGGACGGCAAGGTGCACAGGCTCAGCTCCGTCAGGTCGACGAAGTCCAGGATGAGGCAATCGGACTTGCCCGGGTGGAGGCGCGTGCCGCGGCCCACGCACTGGGCGTAGAGACCCTCGGAGCGCGTGGGGCGCGCCATGGCGACGCACGAAACGCCCGGGTCATCGAAGCCCTCGGTCAGAACACCCACGTTGGTGAGCACCTGGACGCGTCCCGCGCGGAAGTCGGACAGGGCCGCGGCGCGCGCGTCGCCCGGCATGGCGCCATGGACGATGCCGGCAGGAACGCCGAGCGCGTTCAACGCGTGGGCCAGGTGGCGAGCGTGGTTCACCGTCACGCAGAAGGCGATCGTCCGACGGTCGCGCGCCAGCTCCTGGATCGACCGGGCGACCAGCGCGTTGCGCTCCTCTATGTCGACGGCCTCGGCCAGCTGCTCCTCGTCGAAGTCGAGGCCCGTCCCCGAGAGCCGGCGCAGGTCGGCCGTGGTCGCCACGCGGTAGCCGCGCAGCGGCGCCAGGAAGCCGTCCTCGATCAGCTCGGGCAGGTCGCGCGAGTAGACGATCTCCTCGAAGACCTTTTCCAGGCCCTGGCCGTCACCGCGCGACGTCGTGGCGGTGAAGCCCAGCAGTGTGCCGGTGAAGGTCGGCTCGAAGACGCCGAGCTGGCGCAGCACCCGCAGGTTGTCCTCGGCGGCCGCGTGGTGGCACTCGTCGTAGACGATGAGACCCACGTCCCGCCCGCGCAGGACCCTTGCCAGGCGCTCTTCATGCAGCGAGCGGATCGAGCAGACCAGCACCCGGGCGTCGGGCGGAGCGCGCAGGTCGCCGCGCTCGATGGCCACCACGGGGGCGCCCGCCAGGGCGCGGACGAGCTTGTCGCGGGCCTGCGTCAGCAGCTCCTCGCGGTGGGCGAGCACCAGCACCTGCCGCCGCGCGAGCTGCGCCAGGTGCGAGAAGATCACGGTCTTGCCGGCGCCCGTGGGCAGGTGGACGAGCAGCCGCCGCTTGCCAGCGCGGCGCGCCGCCAACACGGCCTCCACGGCGGCGCGCTGATAGGGGCGAAGGTCGCTGGGCGCGCCGGAGGGCAAGCTGGAGCTCATACCCCTACTTTCGTCTCGGACGTCGAAAGATTGCGGGCGTCCGCCGGCTAGAACGCGGGCTCGTCGTCGGTGGCCCCGACCTCGTCGCCGCTCCCCTTGTCGGACGCGGCCTCCGGCGACACCACGTAGATCTGCCTTCCCTGCTGCTGCATCGCGAGCAGCCCCTCCTTCTCCATCGCCTCGAGCAGGCGGGAGAAGCTGGAGAAACCGTGATCACGCTCGTCGAAGTCGGGCTGCTGGCGGACGACGGTCTCCTTGATGATCGACGGGTTCAGCGGCCCGGTCGCGCGCGACAGGAGACTCGAGACGACCTGCCGAGCGATGGCCGGCACCGCCCGCGCCTTCTTCGGGGGAGGCTGCTCGCCCGCCGCCGGCGGCCGGGACGGGGCGCCGGCGGGACGCGGGGCACCAGCCTCCTCGATCCGATCCGCGCCGCGGAAATAGATGAACTCGTCGCAGGCCTTGACGAACAAGGGCGAGGTCGACTGCTTGACGCCGATGCCGATCACCAGCTTGTCGTTCTCGCGCAGCTTGTAGGCCAGCGGGCAGAAGTCGCTGTCGCCCGAGGCGATGACGAAGGTGTTGATGTGGTCGCGCGCATAGCAGAGCTCGAGGGCGTCGATGACCAGCCGCATATCGGCGCTGTTCTTGCCTGCCCGGGTCGACGGCGGGACGTCGACCAACTCGACGCCGAACTCGTGCAGGTGACTTTTGGCCTCTCGGAAACGCGACCAGTCGCAATAGGCACGCCGGAAGATCACCTTTCCCTTCTCCAGCAAGCGGCCCAGCGCCGGCTGCAGGTTGAAGTTGGGTGCGGTGATCCCGGTGTTGGTCACCAGGTTCTCGAAGTCGATGAACAGCGCAATCCGGCGCTCGGTGGGTAAAGTCACGGGTCATCATAGCGTGGCGTCACCCGAGGATTCACCAAGATCTCGAGCTCTGAGAGCGGAGCGCGGCGACCAGGGCCGGCCGCCAAATTCCACCAAGTGAGGGAGTGCCCTCCTGGCGAGCCGCGCGTCGCGGCCGCAAGGGATCGAGGTGACCCCGACCATCGGGCGGAGGATCGAGGATGGCCGCGCGTAGGGCGTCGACGCGGGCCCTGAGTGCGCGCCTCGCCGGCTTGCTCGTGGCTGTGCTCTCGGGGCCGCTCGCCTGCAGCGGGACGACGCCGGCGCCGACAGCACAGGCGACGACCCCCGAGCGCGGGCCGCCCGCAGGGTCTGCGCGGCCCGCCACGGATGCTGCCGGCCAGCCGACTGCGGTCCTGTTCAAGAACGTGAAGGTGTTCGACGGCAAGTCGGACAAGCTCACCGCTGACACGACGGTCCTGGTCGTCGGCAACCGCATCGAGAAGATCGGCGGCGACACCTCCGTTCCCGGGCAGGCGACCGTCATCGACGGTCGCGGTCGGACGCTCATGCCTGGTCTCATTGACGCCCACTGGCACGCGATGCTCGTGCGGCCGACGGCGACGGAAGCGCTCGACTGGGACGTCGGCTACGCCAACCTCGCGGCAAGCGCGGAAGCGCGGGACGTGCTGCTCCGCGGGTTCACCACCGTGCGCGACATGGGCGGACCCGTCTTCGGGCTGAAGCGCGCCATCGACGAGGGCATCGTCGTCGGACCCCGTGTCTATCCGTCTGGCGCCATGATCACCGTGACGGGAGGTCACGGCGACTTTCGCCAGCTGTTGGAGCTGCCCCGCACCATCGGGAGCCCGCTGACGCGCATGGAGCAGATTGGCGGCAGCATGATCGCCGACAGCCCGGACGAGGTCCGGGTGCGTGTGCGCGAGCAGCTGATGCTGGGGGCGAGCCAGATCAAGCTGACGGCTGGTGGCGGCGTGGCGTCGCCTCACAGCCCCCTCGATGTCACCACCTTCACCGAGCCCGAGCTGCGCGCCGCCGTGGAGGCCGCCGACAACTGGGGGACTTACGTGACGGTGCACGCCTACACGCCTGCCTCCATCGCGCGGGCGATTCACGCCGGCGTGAAATGCATCGAACACGGCCACCTGATGGACGAAGAGACCGCGCGCTTGCTCGCCAAGCGGGGCGTCTGGTTGAGCATCCAGCCCTTTCCGGACGAGCTGGGCGAGGCGTTTCCGCCCGGCTCGCCCCAGCGGGCCAAGTTCCTGGAGGTGACCGCGGGGATGGAGACGGCGTACCGGCTGGCGCGAAAGTACAAGCTCAAGACCGCCTGGGGCACGGACATCCTGTTCTCATCCGCGCTGGCGCGCCAACAGGGGGCGTTGCTGGTCAAGCTCGCACGCTGGTACACGCCCGCGGAGGCGCTCATCATGGCGACCGGAACGAACGGCACGCTCCTCGCCCTGTCCGGGAAGCGCAACCCCTATCCCGGGGCGCTGGGCGTCGTGGAGGAAGGCGCGTTCGCCGATCTTCTGCTGGTCGACGGCAATCCTCTGGAGAACCTCGCGCTGGTCGCCGACCCGGCCAAGAACTTTGTCGTCATCATGAAGGACGGCCGGATCTACAAGAACCTGCTTCACGACTGAGGGGTCGCTTCGCCGGTCTCGACCATCGATGCCCCACCGCCGCGACCGGACGCGCCGCCGGCCGCGCTCACATCGGGACACCTGTTCCACAGACCGAGCCGTTGGGGGTAGCGCACGGCTGACGCCGACCCTGCCGGGAACGTCCCTAGCAGATGGATATCCGTGAATGACCGCGATCACTCGTGAGCGGACCGGGAATTCTCGCAGGCGAGCAGCACTCGAGATCGTTGCAGCCACCACATATCGCGAGGAACCCACGATGAAACGACAGAGTCGACGCTTTCGCAGGATTCTTTGGTCGTCGTACGCAATCGCCGGGCTGGTTTTGCTGTCGTTCCCAACGACGGCGGCCGCCGCCCCGACCCTGCAGCAGCAGGTCACCACCTGCAAGACGGGTATGAACATCACCACCACCCTCCCGGGAGGTGATTGCTTCGGCCCCAACACCTTCCCCGCCGGAGATTTCCCCACGAATCCGCCGAGTACGGGGCCCTTGATCGATCGCGTGGGTGCGATCTCCGTGAACGAGCAGGTCGATCTGGTGTTTCGTTGCAGAAACGTCAATTACGCCAACAAGACGGCGATGGGCGACGTCCGGACCAGCCTGGAGCTCATTCTGCACAACCGTCAAACGGGCGGGACCTGCTTCTTCAGCAGCCAGGGGCAAAACTCGAACGCCTTCACCACGCCCGGAACCTTCCCCTCTCTCGAGGCCTCGGCCGCGGTCAATTATCCGCTGTCCAAGGACTCGGGGTGCACGAACTGTCACGACATGGGCGGTCCGTACATCATCGCGGACGCGGCCGCCGCGAAGACCATGGCCCTCCTGGGGATCATGAACAACGGTCACGACACGATGAACACCAGGTACAACATTCTGGACGCCGATCCGACCTCCCAGGCCACCCAGAACGGTCAGGTCTCGGGCATGGGCCCCAGGACGGACTTTGGCTGTGGGTCCTTCTCCTGCCACAACACGGGGCGCCTGGTGGGGTTCGACATCGACTCCGACGTCAACATCGTCAGGAACCTGCTGTCGCCCGTCATGCCGCCGAACACGGATGAATTCAGCTTTTACCGCTGGATCAACCTGGACACCCCCACCAACACCACGCCGAGCGCCGGCGTCGAGGCGGAGAACTTCGCGACTGCGATGACCACCACCGTCACGGCGGTCCCGCAGGTGGTCCTCGCCAACCCGACGTTCTCTTGCCCCAGCCCCGCCGTCCCGGCCAGCATGGAGGCCCACGCGATCGGCCTCGACGATCAGTTCTCTTTCGCCACCGACCAGATGGCGACGCTGCCGGACCGCGTGAGGACCTTCAACCTCAAGGACGGCCTGGTGTGTGTCAACGCCGACCAGGAATTCAGCCAGCAATGCCATGACTATGCGATCCGATACCTGTGCAGCGTGAGCAACACGGGAACCGGGAGCACGCCAACCTGGTCGGGCTGGTACAACACCGACTCACCCAGCGGCGACGGCGATCATGAAGAGCGCTCGAGAGACAACAACATCTGCGGCGGCGCCGTCCCGATCGGGATCCAGGCCCAGGTGACGGTGAACGGCACGACCCTTCTGGTGATGGGGCCCAACGATCGCCTGGCGCGCTTCAGCCCGTTTGGCTTGACGTGCAACAACGCCGATCAGCCGGACGCGAAGTGCTCGAACTACGTCGTCCGGTATCATGGCTGCAATCAGGTCGGCAACCCGTTCACGGCCATCCTCACCGGGTCGTTCAGCGCCATCGAGCTCACCGCGTCGAGCGGCTCGAACGGTGCGCTGGCCAAGGGACAACCGAACAACCCGGCCTGGAACACGCAGCACTGGCTGGTCACGACGGTGACCAACACCGAGTACGTGCGCATCCAGAACACCGGCACGAACACCTACCTCAACGTGACGAGCCAGGCCGAGGGCGCCACGGTGGTCACGAGCTCATTCGATGCGAGCTCCATCGGTGAGGAGTGGATCATGGAGGGCGTGTCCGAGAGCGACGTGGTGCGCTTCAAGAACTTGTTCAGCGGCAAGTACTTGACGATCGGAGACACGACGAACTTCGCGCCCATTCTCTCTCAGTCGCTGAACACCAGCCTGGCCAGGCAGCGATGGGTGATCAACTGAAGTAGCCGGCGCAGATCGGCCACCGAGAGGGGCTCCTTCGTCTCTGGCGAAGGAGTCCCGCTCGCGCATCCCTGGTTCTTCGACGCCCCCTTCGGGCCCTCGGGCGCCAGCATTCCGGCGACCTCTTTGAGGGTGACGTGGATGTTCTCCGAGCTGTGCAAGACGCGGGCGAACGACTGGCGAACGCGCTCCTCCGACCGCCACCCAGCGAGGAACTCCCAGGTGGCGGAACACGGCCAGCGACGACAGCCCGAGCCCCAGTCGATTGAACACGTCGGCCGTTCCCAAAGACGTTCACCCTGGTGCCGAGACTGGCCCTCGTGGGGCTCGATTCCACGGTTCCGGAATCGGCCGACGTCAGTCGAAGCTCAGATGGCCTGGGGATGGGCGGGCGCTTGGTCGTAGCGGCGGTCGCGGCCGTTGATGTAGCTGACCGGGATCGCCGCGAACTGCTCGGGGGAGAGGGCGAGCGCGGGCACGGAGATGGCGTGGAAGGTGCCCCCGAGCGCCTCCAGGTGACCCCGCGCGTAGGTGCGGACGCCGCAGGTGCGGCAGAAGGTGAACGTCAGGTGGGGCTCGGCGTCCCCTGGTGGCGTCCACCGGTACTCGGACACGCCCGCGCCGTCCAGCAGACGAAAGCGTTGCGGCCCTTTGGCGAACGCGAACCACGCGCGCACCTTCGCGCAGTATGAGCAATTGCAGCGGTTCGAGCCTTCGTCGAGGTCGAGGTCGGCCTCGAAGCGGATCGCGCCGCAGTGACAGCTCCCCTCGTAGGTCTTGATCGGCATGGATGTACTCCGTTCCTTAACTGGTTTCACTTCGCAACCAGTTGCGAATGTACGCCACCGGTTGTAAAGTGCAAGCAGTTCGTCATGCCCTCGACCGAGCCGCGCTCTTACTGCCCGATCAACCTCTCGCTCGAGATCTTCGGGGACACCTGGACCTTGCTGGTGCTGCGCGATCTGATGTTCTCTGGCAAGCGCCACTTCCGCGAGCTGTTGCAGTGCGACGAACGGATCTCGTCGAACATCCTGGCGGACCGGCTGGCGCGGCTCAGCGAGCACGGGCTTCTGACGAAGTCCGACGATCCGACCCACAAGCAGAAGGCGATCTACTCGCTGACCGAGAAGGCGATCGCGCTGTTGCCGATCGTCGTGCAGATCGGCGCCTGGGGCTCGCGCTGGATTCCCGACGCCAAGAAGCTGGACGCGGCCTCGCGCAAGATCGTGCGCGAGATTCAGGAGGGCGGGCCGAGCGCGTGGGCCAGGCGAATGGACGCGCTGCGGGCGGAGCACCTGCGGTGAGCGGTCAGGGCACGCGGGCGAAGAACGCCACCGACGAGCCAATCATCAGCAGGGCGACGCTGACGCCGGCCCAGTAGAGCGCGCTGGAAATACGACGGGCCCGCTCGACGACCAGCGCGTAGGCGAGGCAGAACGGCACCAGGGCGGCGAAGACGTGGCGAAAGTCCTCGTGAAACTCGTTGGGTACCCGGACGCGGAACGCCACCAGGAAGACGAGCATGATGGCGACCGCACAGGCGTACACGCGATATCTCTGCCGCGGCACCGGGCGCAGGAGGATCGCGCCACCCAGGCAGACGATCACCATGGCGAGCAGGAGCAACTTGATCGCGACCGCCAGAGCCGCGTAGCGCGCCGCCTGGAATTCGTCCCCCAGCGGCAAGATGCCGAACAGGCTCGATTTCGCGAACCGATTCCAGAAGTAGTCGGGCCTGGGGTAGTCAGGCGTGGCGTCCCGGCGGCGGATGAAGTCTGGAAGGTCGAAGAGGATGAAGCGGCCCGGCGTGTCGGCCACCGGCGGCACGTAGCGCCGATCGCAGGCATGCCCCAGGACCTCCTGGCACAGCGAGTGCGGGCTCTGCTCCGCGCGCGAGACGACGGCCAGCACGGCGACCGCGCCGAGGACCACCAGCGAGAGCACGCTGCGCGTGACGTCACGTCGGGACACCTGCGCCGCGCGGAGGTGCGCGAACGTGAACAGGAGCAGGGTCGCCGCCGCGACGTAGCCGGACGCCTTGGTCAGGATCGCCAGCGCCGAGGCGACCAGCGCCAGCCAGAAGTGGCGGGCGTCCCGCTGGCCATCCCACCGCGCGGTGAAGTAGATGGCCGCGAGGATCAGCGGCGTGGCGAGCGCGTCGTTGTGAACCCGCACCGAGTTGAGAACGCTGGACGGCCAGAACACCACCAGCGCCGCCGCCAGCCATTGGGTCGCGGGCGCAGGCCCGAAGCTGCGGATGACCAGGAGAGCCAGGACCACGAAGCCGACGAACAGGAGCAACGACAGCCACTGCAGCCCGAGCTCGAACGGCATCCATCCGCCGGCGAGCACGCTCCTGGACCAGGCCGCCCCCAGCGCGTAATAGAGCGGCGGGTGCCCGCAGGCGACACAGGCGGACATCGCCGGCAGGCGCAGGTGCTGCGCGATGCCCTGGATGTAGAACACGTGCGACAGCCCGTCGTAGTTGCGCTGGGACACCGAGGTGTACGTGAGGTAATCCGCATACAGCGCGACGCCGGCCACGACGATCGCGATGGTGCACCGATCGAATCGCAGGCGCCGCAGGACGCCCAGCGCCACGCCCACGCTGCTCAGGAAGACGATCGCCAGCACGGTCCGGGGGCCTCACGGGCGAGATTTGCTCGCCTCGCCGATTTCCGCCATCCTTTGTTTCGACCGTTCGACTCTCGCCATGCCTGCCATCGTTGATCAGCTCCCTCGCTCGAACGGCTCGGCGGCCGACCTGGCAAACCCGTCGTCCCAGCCGGCGCTCCCCAAGGGCGACACCTTCGACGGCGTGAACTTCGGCGACCTGAAGTATCACCTCTTCAAGGGCCAGGCCTCGACCGGCAGGTACGAATACACGGACGTCGTTCAGGGCGAGATCGGCGACTGCTTTTTCTTGTCCGCCTCGGTGGCGATCAACGCCGTCGACCCGACCTTCCTGGGCGGCCACATCCAGAACGAGCCGGACGGGACGCACCTCATCACGCTCTTCAACTGGCTGGGTGGACACGAGCCCACTCGGATCGCCGTCGACAACCAGTTTCCCGTCCACGACGGCAAGCTGGTCTTTGGACGCGGCAGGGGTAACCCGGGCAAAGATGGACGGGATGATTTCGACCTTCGCGCCGCCCTTCAAGAGAAGGCCTACGCCAAGCTGAAGGGCAGCTACCGCGTCATCAACGAGGGCGGCATCGGCGGAGAGGGTCTGGTGGCGCAAACGGGGGTGGCCGCGACGACGTATGAAATGAAGCGCCTGACCGACGACGACCTCTGGCGGCAGATCAGCGGGTTCAAACAGGAGAGGACGCCGGTCATCACCAGCAGCCCCGAGCCGGACGAGCTCAAACGGCGGATCCACGCCTGGACCGGACAACCTCTGGCGGATCTCGACAATCTCGACGGCCTCATTGACGGACATTTCTACGGGCTGGTGGGCGTGCTCACCAAGCCTGACGGCACGCGAATGGTGCAGCTCGGCACCGCGCTGAGACCGAAGGACGCCACCTACACGAGCACCAGGCGCACCATCGACCTCCCCCTCGCCGCCTGGCGCGCGTACTTCGACAACGTGACGCTCAGCGGCCCCCTGCCGGTCAGACGCTGAGGAGCTTCGACGATCGCGTCACACGTCGGCGCGCGGCGCCGCGGGTCAGGCCCGCGGCTCGTCGGGCAGCTGCCGCTCTTCGCGGCGACGGCGTTCCCGGAAGTCGAGCGCCCGTCGAACCGCCCCGCAGGTTCTCGGGATTCCCGCAGATCACCCGCGGGTTCGAGCGAGCGCGTCGAGGCTCCGGCCCCAGCGCTCGATCGCGCTCGCCACGTCGGCGAAACCGCGGCCGCAGCTGGTCAGCTCGTAGGTCACCCGCACCGGGGGCCCGGGCTCGACCAGACGGTCGATCAACCCGCACCGCTCGAGCTCCTTGAGCCGCGCGGACAGCACCTTGTCGCCCGGGCCTCGCGCGGCCGCGGCGAGCTGGGTGAAGCGCAGGCGGCCCGCCTGGAGCACGTTCAGGATGAGCGCGTTCCAGGGCCGGCCCAGCACCTCGACGGCGACCTGGAAGGCGCGGCACTGAGAGTCGACCCGCTTGCTCACGCCCTCACTATAGACACGGCGCTTTCCCAAGGAAAGCTACTTGACGACGGATAGTCCATGAACCATACCACTATCGTTTGGAAAGTAACCGGCCCACAGAAAGAGAGACGCCCATGAGCGGCCAGATTGAAAAAAGGGAGCTCCGCATGAGTTTCTCGGTTGCCCGTCTGCTGGTCGACAGCGAGTCGATCCCGCCCGATGCGCGCCGCGCGCTGCGCACCGCCTTCGGGGCGCCGCCCGAGGAGCGCGGCCCGCACCTCGAGGCCGCCGCCCGGGTCCTTCATCACGAGCTGAACCTCGACTGCCGGGACGCCCGCGAGCTCGTCGGTCTCGCCGCGGCGTGATCCCGATTCAGAACCCGCCCGTCTCCCAGCGCGCGTGACACACGTTCAGCTGCGCCTGGTCGCGCGGCACGAAGCCGCGGCCGATCCGGCCGCCGCGCGGTCGGCGGCCCCGGGCGCCGGCCGAGAACCTGCCGTCACGGCGTCGCGGGCGGGGCGGGTGCTTCCGGCGCCGCGGGCGCTTCCGGTGACTCGGGCGCCGGCGGCGGCGTCGCGGGCGCGCGGCACTCGGTCGCGTAGCGCCGCGCCAGCGCCGCCGAGTTGGGCGCCCGCTGCTCGACGAACGTGGCGTACTGCTCGAACGCCTGGCGCGCCTCGGCGCAGCGGCCCGCCCCCGCGAGCGTGTTGGCGCGCCCGTAGATCGCGACCGATCGCCCCCAGGGGTCGACGGTCGAGAAGCGCAGCTCTGCGGCGCTGAGCGCGGCGACGGCGGCGTCGGTCTGGCCGAGCCGGGCCAGCGCCATCCCCTCGTTGTAGTAGGGCCAGGGATCCTGGGGGCTGAGCCGGGTCGCCTGCCGGGCCAGCGCCAGCGACTCCGCCGGGTCTCCCGCCATCGCGGCCTTGGCCGAACGGGTCGCGAGCTCGGACGACTGGCGGCTCCAAGGGACCGCGTGCACGTTCTGCGGGGCGCGCAGCCCTTGCGCCTGCGCGGCCCCAGCCGTTGCCATCACCATCAGCGCAGCCGTCTGCAATAGCCGCATCATCCACCTCCCTACCGCCACTCAACGTAAACACGATCGATCAGCCCACCGACGCCGGGGCCCTGGCCGGCGGCTCAAGGGCGCCGGAAGGGCAGCCGAATCAGCCAGAGATACCTCGTGTTGCGGCCACAGAAGCAGAGCCATGAATCTGTCGCGCTCGGGGGCATGGCGCAGGCATGAGCGAGCGTGCCCCTCGGGTCGGCCTCTTGCTGCGTGGCGGCAACCACGACTACCAGAACGAGATCATTCTCGGCGCCCACCACGAATGCAGCGCGCGAGGCGCGGACCTCTACTGCTTCTGCGGCGGCAACATCACCGTGGTCGATCCGCGGAACTGCATCTACGCGCTGGCCGGCACGGGAGACCTGGACGCCGTCATCATCGTCAAGGGGACGCTGGGCGCCAGCGACACCGATCCGGCGCTGACCGCGCTGCTCGAACGGCTGCGGCCCACGCCGGTCTGCATCATCGGCCCCAGCCAGCCCGGGGTCCCCTGCGTCGCGATCGACAACGCCAGCGCCGTCCGCAGCTTGACCGGCCACCTGATCGAGCGGCACGGACGCCGTCGGATCGCGTTCATCATGGGCCACGGACGCGAAGCGGAAGACCGCTTCGCGGGGTACCAGGCGGCGCACCGCGACCACGGTCTGCCGATCGACGAGCGGCTCTATGTCCGCGGTGACTTTCACCTCCCCTCGGGACACGAGGCGGCCGCCCGACTGTTCGACGCGGAGGGCGGCTGCGACGCCATCGTCGCCGCGAACGATCTGATGGCGCTGGGGGCGCTGCAGGCGTTGCGCGAGCGCGGGCTGCGGGTTCCGCAGGACGTGTCGCTCGTCGGCTTCGACGACGTGCACGAGGCGCGGTTCGCCGCCCCACCCCTGACGACCGTGAGGCAGGACCCGCGCCGGCTCGGGATCGAGGCCGCTCGGCTCAGCTTGCTGAGCGCGCGCGGAGCTCCGCCCCGCGGCGACGTCCTGCTGGAGACGCCGCCCGTGATCCGGCAGTCCTGCGGGTGCTTCCAGTCCGCGCGACGGGGTGAAGGCGAGCCGGTCGTGGCCCGGGCGTCGAGCGTCCGGGCCTGCGACTACGAAGCCTGGACCCGGGCCACGGTCGCCGGCGGGCCCGCCACCGACCCGTCGCTGCCCGGCGACTGGCCCGCGCGCCTGGTTGACGGGCTCCGCACCGACCTCGAGGACCTCACCCAGGATCAGTTCCTGGAGACGCTCGATCGGCTGCTGGGCGCGGCGGCCACGCTCGGCAACGTCAGCGCCTGGCACCAGCCCGTGGCGTCGTTGCGGCGCGAGGTGATCCGCGACCTCGTCCCCGGCGGCCCCCAGGTGGCGCTGGCCGAGTCGACCTTCGAGCGGGCCCACATCATGGTCGGCGACCACGCCGAGCGCGCTCAGGTCGAGCGTCGCTTCGAGCTCGAGACGACCACCCGCGCCCTGGAGGGGCTGGCGGCGGAGGTGCAGACCTCGCTGGATCGCCCGGCGATCGGGCGGGCCCTGGCCGCGCACCTCCCCGAGATGCAGGTGCGCAACGCCGCCATCGTCGTCCACGACGGGCCCGGCGACCCGTCCGCCGACGGCTCCGCTCGGATGATCGTCGGCTGGGATCTCGAACGCGGGCTGTCGGCGTCCACACACGGCATCGAATTCCGGGCGCGCGACCTCGTGCCCGAGGGGTTCCGGCCGCGCCGCAGGCACACGCTCATGGTGCAGCCGCTGTTCTTCCGGACCGAGGTGCTGGGGTGGTGCCTGCTGGAGATGGATCCCCCGCGGACCGCGATCAGCGAGGCCGTGCCCACGCAGATCAGCGGGTCGCTGAAGGCGGCGGCGCTGCAAGAGCAGGTGATCGCGGAGGCCACCAAGCGCGAACGCGCCGAACGATCCCGCCTGGCGCACGAGCTGGATCTGGCCGCCCGCATTCAGGCCGGAATTCTCCCGGCCGAGAACCGCCAGGTCTCCCGGCTGGCGGTGGCGACGACCATGGTCCCCGCGGCCGAGGTGGGGGGCGACTACTTCGACATCCTCCCCTTCGACGGCGGCTGCTGGCTGGGCATCGGCGACGTGGCCGGCCATGGCCTCCACGCGGGCCTGGTGATGCTGATGATCCAGAGCATCGTCTCGGCGCTGACGCGCGACCAGCCGCAGGCTTCGCCGACGCGGGTCTGGACCGCGCTCAACGGCGTGCTGCACGAGAACGTGAGGGTGCGCCTGCGGCGCGAGGAGCATGCCACGTTGACCTTGCTCCGCTATCACGACGACGGCCGCCTGGTGTACGCGGGCGCGCACGAGGACATCCTGATTCACCGGGCTCGGTCTGGACGGTGCGAGGTCGTGGAGACCAAGGGCCTCTGGGCCGGCCTCCTCGCCGACGCCCGCGGGAGCATCGCGGACGCCGAGCTCCGGCTGGAACCCGGCGACACGGTCCTGCTCTACAGCGACGGCCTCACCGAGGCGATGAGCGAGGCCCGCGAGATGTTCGGTCGCGAGCGCTTGATGCGCGCCTTCGAGGCCAGCGCCGCGCGCAGCGTCGACGACCTGCGCGACGACATCATCCGCGAGGTGGTCGGCTTCATGGCCGCCCAGGCCGACGACGTGACGCTGGTCGTGTTCCGGTACACCTGAGCGCGGTCGGCCCCGACGGGGCGCGCCGTCGCGGCCTCGTCTAGGGGGGGCTCTGGGGGCCGAACGCCGTGACGCGGTTGCGGCCGCCTTGCTTGGAGGCGTACAGCGCCTGATCGGCCTCCGACAGCAGCGCGGCGGTGTCGGCCGTGTCCGCGCGGAGGGAGGTGACCCCGATGCTGATGGTGACCGCCAGCTCGTTGCCGGTCGCGTTCGGGAACGGCCGGGCCGCGGCCACGCGAAGCCGCTCGGCCGCGATGAGGGCGCCGCCCAGCGCCTCGCCCGGGAGGATGGCGACGAACTCCTCGCCGCCGTAGCGCGCGACGAAGTCGGTGTTGCGCAGCGTCTTCACGCTCGTCGTCGCCACGTGCTTGATGGCGTCGTCACCGATGAGGTGGCCCCAGGTGTCGTTTACCCGCTTGAAGTGATCGATGTCGAACATCACGACGGACAGCGGCTGGTCGTAGCGGCGCGCGCGCTTGAGCTCGACCTCCAGCACCTGTCCCAGCTTCCTGCGGTTGTAGACGCCGGTGAGGGCGTCACGCTCGCTCTGGGCCGCCAGCGCGGCCAGCGCCTCGTCCAGCCGGGCCTCCGACTCGTAGGTGTCGGTGGCGTCGATGACGACGATGCTCACCGCCTTGACCTCTCCCTCCTGGACCAGGGGGATGAACGCGCAGTCCTGCCGCATGGGCTCGGCGCTGCCGGTCAGCGGGCGGTGGCCTTCGAATCGAAACAGGAACGGGCGCTGCCGCCAGGAGGTGAAGGCGAAGTTCTTCAGGACGAAGACGCTGCGCAGCTTGTGCTCCAGCCAGGAACGGGGCAGCTCCGGGCACTGCTGGTAGAGGTTCCGGCCGATCACCGCCGCGGGCGCGATGCGCGTGTGCGCGTGCAGGAAGCGGTTCCACTGCAGCACGGTCCCGTCGGACGACACCGTCAGGATTCCGACGTTGACGTGATCGATCAGAAGCGCCAGCAGGCCGGCCGGCAGCTGCGGCGGGGCGGCGCTGCTGATCGCTTCAGACTGCGGCGAGCCCATCGAGGAGCTGCGTGATCGCCTGGTCGATCCTGGCGATCGAGTGCTCGGGCAGGAACACCAGGACGCGGCTGAAGAACGCGTGGGCTTCCAGCTTGAAGTCGACGTTCACGACCAGGCCCTGGCTGAACGCGGTCGGCTCGCGTGAAATGTAGGCGTGCAGGTCGGGGCGACCGCCGATCCGGGCCGGCGGCGCGAAGCTGACCGCCTCGTTGATCGGCTCGGCGATGCCGTTCACGCAGGCGCCGATCACCACGTTCGCCAGATCCAGCAGGGCCTCCTGGCGTTCGCTGGCGTTCGCGTCAGGTCCGTGACCCAGGAGGTCGAACAGCTCGCCGTGCCCCTGGCTGTCGAACACCATCACGCTTTCGCCCATCAGGGCGCCGAAGAACCGCTGGCGGACCACCTCGACCTCGTGGTTGTTGGCCCACGACCCCTGGTCGAGCAGGCTGCCCACGCGCTGTCGGTCGATCATGTCGAGGGCGGGAACGGCCAGCTGGACGAACGCCCCCAGGGCCTTCGCCAGCGCCGCGCCGGCCCGGCCCATGCCGATGTTCACCAGCTCTTGCAGGGCGTCCAGCTTCTCGCCGGAGAGCGACAGGGCGGTCACAGGAGACCTGCCCGCTTGAGGACGTCGGCCAGCTCCGCCTGGTTCACGCTCTTCTTCAGGAACGCGAGCGCACCCAGCTTCATCACGCGTTCGGCCGCCATGGACTGGACGTCCGCAGACACCACGATGGTCGGCGGCGTGCGACCGGAATCTTGCAGGGCCTTGAGCACCTGGTAGCCGTCCCGCTCCGGCATCGTGAGGTCCAGGAACATCAGATCGACCCGCGATGACTCGACACACTGGATGGCGTCGTTGCCATTTGCGACTTCGATCACTTCCGTGGGCACCGATGGAGGAAGCGCCTTCCGCAACGCCATCCGTGCCAACCGCGAATCGTCGACGATCAGTACCCGCATGCCATGACCGTGATGGTCGCCATCGGCAGTAGCGGGCGCGCTCTTGAACGCGGCGCACGAAAGATCGTCGCGACATCAATCTGGCGGGTCAGATCGACGACCGCGTGACTGGCGCCCGTTCAGACCGGCAGCTTGAGCTCTTGCTTGGTGAGCTCGCCGGGCTTGATCTCGCACACCACTTGATCGGTGACCGGCTTGCTGGAGGCCTGCGCGCTGACGATGACGCGGTAGTGGCCGGGCTTGAGACCGATGCGCGACCAGCGCGGCGAGCCCACCACGGTGTCGACGAACGAGATCCCCTCCCCTTCCATCTGGATCCGCACGGTGCGATCGTCCGCCGCCACGCTGTTCGGGACGGACAGCTCGATCGAGCCGGGGCGCTGCGCCTCGGCCTGGGCCTTCGCCTCTTCGCTGGCCTTGGCGCGCTGCTGCTCCGCCGCGTCCCTGGCGTCCTTGGCCTCCTGGCGGGCCTGCGCCGTGAACTGCTGGAACTTCTCGTTGGCGTCCTTTTCCAGCTGCGCCAGCGTATTCTGGAACTCCACCGCCCAGGCGCGCGTCTCGTCGATCACCAACCCCTCGACCATCAGGCGGAACGTCTTGGCCGCCTGAACCAGCTCGGACACCTGCTCGTTCGTCGGCGGCGAGGACGCCTGGCTGGTCTTGAGCATCCACTCGATGCGGAACTCCTCGAGCGCCTTGCGGATGACGGCGGCCGTCGTGATGTAACGGATCCAGCCCGTGGAGAACCCGAACGCCTTGTCGGCGCCCAGCAGCGCCGCCGACAGACCGACCAGCAACGCCGGGATGAGGCTGCTGGTGGCGAGATCCGACGAAGCTGCCGACAACCAGGGTTTGAACAGATGGGCCGCAATCGGGAGCAGCGCCCCCAGCGCGGTCATGATGATGACGCCGAGGCGCATGTACCGCGAGAACCACGACTTGGTCCCCTTGTGGCGAAGGTACCAGGCACTGGCGGCGTCCGCCTGCTCCTCGACATAGTTCCGTAGCCTCGCCAGCGAGCCGGGCACGTCAGCCGCGTCCCAGACCAGCGACTCTCCCTTTCCGATCTCGATGTTTTCGCCCATGGCGGCTTGTTAACGGGCCGGCCTCCCAATCTTTCAAGTCGAAGGCGGGGGTGGCGTGACGAGAAACGGGTGGTTTCCAGGCGCGTCCGCGAGCGCCCCCCAGCTGCCGCCCGGCCGGTCAGTCGCCGGTTTCGACCAGCGTCCGACGGGCCAGCGCGCACGACGCGGTCTCCGTCCCGACGGTGAGGTAGAGCTGGCCCTCGTTGCGGAGCAGCGTCCAGCGCGCGTTGCGCTCGGTGAGCGCGCCGACCTGCTCCAGGAACGCGGGGTCGAGCGCGTAGACCTCGATGTCCGCCGCCTTGTAGATCGGGCGGGTCTGGGCCTCGCGGAGCAGCAGCCGTGGATCGTGCTGGGTGAAGACCACCAGCCGCGGCGACGCCTTGCTGGCCTTGTGCAGCCGCTCGGCCGACGGGGTGCCGACCTCGACCCAGACGCGCAGGTTCCCCTGCAGGTCCTTGACCCACAGCGCGGGCTCCTCGGTGGTGGACAGCCCCTTCGAGAACGCGATCCCCTCCTCGAACAGCAGCGCGTAGGCGATCACGCGAGTGAGCAGGTAGGGCGTCGACTCGGACGGGTGGCGCGCCACGCGCAGGTCCAGCGACTCGTACACCCCGCGATCCACGTCGGAGAGCTCGATCTGGAAGTGGTAGACGGTCGCGGAGAGCGCCATGCCCCGACCATACCCTGGCAAATGCCCCGATTGCGTATGACGATGCGGCGATGTCAGCTCGTCTCTACGCGGGGCCGCTGCTGGTCACGCTGGCCTACGTGGCCGTGTACTACCTGCTCATCACCAACCAGCTGCGCGTCAAGCGGCGGTTGAGGCGCGACTACCAGGCGCGGGGCGAGAAGTTCGATCGCTACTTCAACACCGACCGGGAGATGCTCGCCGCCGACCGCTACGTGGGCAACATGCTCGAGCACATGCCGCCGTTTCTGGCCCTGCTGTGGCTGAACGCCGTCTTCGTCGGCCCGCGCGGCGCCACCTTCGCCGGCGCCGCCTACGTCGGCTGCCGGGCCGTGTACCCGTTCTTGATGGGTGGTCGGCTGGGGCGGGGCGTCCCGAACCGCATCCTGCTCGCCACCGTCGTCGGCTACGCCGTGCTCACCTACCTCGCGGTCCGCCTGTTCGTGGCGGTGGCGACACACGGCTGACCAGGGCCGCGACTCGAGCGCCGTTCATGGTGGAGATCGTCGAATGCACGCCGCGCCGCCTCGTGTTGCAGAAGAGAAACGACAGCGCCCGGCCGTTCCTGCTGGGCGGCGTGGGCATGCTGCTGGTGGCCTGCCTGGTCGCCCATGCCACGGTGCGAACGACCAGCGTACGTTGCGCGCGCGGTTCCGACGGGTTGACCTGCGACACGACCGAAAGGATGCTGGGGATCATTCCGCTCGACAGGCGGCGCATCGAGCACGTCCAGCGCGCGGTCGTCGGCGAGACGGGCGATTCGAGGGACCCGCTCTATCGAGTCGAGCTGACGACCGGAGCCAGCTCCGACACACCGCTTTCGAGCATGACGGTGAGTAAGTGGCAGTGCGCGCTCTTCGCCGACACGTTCAACGAGTTCGTCAACAGCGGGAAGGAGGCCGCCACGTTCTCGCAGCTGCCCGACCTGGTCGGCACGGTGATGCTGGCCCCCCTGTTCCTCGTCGCCCTGGTCTGCTTCGCGCTGGCGCAGCCATACCGCCTGGAGATCGATGGCGAGGTCGGATCCTTGACCATTCGCCAGGGCCTCACCGGCAGGGCCTCTCACCCGCTGGCGGACGTCGAGGAGGTCCGCGTCGAGGAGCGCGAGAACGATGGCCACACCATCCGCGAGGTGTTCCTGCAGCTGAAGGGGGGCGCGCGCTTGCGGCTGGCGATCGAGCCTGACCAGGTCCCTCTGGTCGGCGACTACCTTCAAAGACCGGTATCCTGACGGGCATCGGCGAAAGGCACTCATGTCCAGCTCGCACGCGGCAGTGGTTCTCGGGGCCTCAGGATCGGTGGGCAACGCCGTGATCGGGGCGCTGATTCGCAACGGGTCATTCAACCCGGTCGTGACCCTGGTGCGTCGCTCGCAGCCCGAGCAGGTGGCGATGGCGCGTGAGGCGGGCGTCGAGCTGCGCGAGACGCTCGTCCCCGCGATGGCTCCTGACGATCTCGAGGCCGCGACCAGGGCGGCCCTCCTTCCGCTCGAGGGCGACGTCGTCGGGCTCAGCGTGCTGGGCGTCGGAGCCGGCACCGCGAAGCTCACCATCGACGAGCACCGGGCGGTGGACGTGCGGCTGAACGCGGCGTTCGCGCGGGCGCTGAAGGAATCGGGCCGCGTGAGGCACCTGGCCTTCATGTCGGCCGCCGGCGCCGATCCCACCGCGGCGGAGACCGGCTCGGGCGCCGCGGGGATGGCGCGCTACGCCCGGGTGAAGGGCGAGGCCGAGGAGGCCGTGAAGGCGAGCGGTCCGGCGGTGGTGAGCATCTTCCGCCCGGCGATGATCATCGGATCGCGACACACCCCGTGGCTGCTCGAGAAGGTGCTCCCCGTGTTCTCGTTCGTCACGCCCGCGAAGTACAAGTCGATCACCGTCGACCAGATCGCCAAGGCGATGGTCGCGACGTCGCTGAGCCCGCCGCCGAGATCGGACGTCTACCACCACTCCGAAATGATGGCGTTGAACCGGGCCGGCTGATCTCCGACGTTCCGAGGTTCCCGGATCCCAGGGGCCGGCGAGGGCGCGAAGGGCTCGTCGCGCGAGGTCGATGGGCCTAAGATGCGGCCGTTCCGAAACCCAGGAGGCCCCCATGGTGAGATCGGTGTGGTTGTGGCGTGCGTCGTCGGTTCTGTGCCTGGCGTGGAGCGCAGGGTGCGCGTCCCAGCGCATGGCTGTCCCTCAGGATGTCGGCAAGACGTCGGATGAGATCGTGATCAGCGATCGCAGCGCGATGTCCGGCGCGCTCGCCGACGAGTCGTTCACCATGGGTCCCTACCGCGTGACCGACGTCAGCCGGAAGTGGGACAGCACCTCGACCAGCACGGTGGCCGGCGTCTCCTCGACGGACGCCAAGGGCGGGTTCACGTTCGGGGTCAAGGCCCCGCAAGGCGAGCTCAAGGGCACCTGCGCCAGCCACGAGGCCGGCAAGTCGGCCGGGCTGCTGGGCGGCACGTTCGGGTCGCAGAACTACGACGTCATCTGCCAGTGCGGTGGAACGACCCAGGCCGCCTTCACCATCAGCGCGGACACGACCTCGCATTACAAAGGGACGGTCACGGCCGGCAGCGCCAACTACCTCATCGCGGGCGTCTACACCGACGACAAGGGCTCGACCGGCGGCAAGCCGATCGGCTACGAGGTGCGCGGGACGGATCCCGTCGGCGCGGTCGAGGTGTCCGGCAAGGGTCGCGTCTGGCTGAACAAGACGCTCGACGCCGGGGCGCGGGCCGACGTCGCCTGCCTCTTCGCCGGCCTGCTGCTCTACAAGCCGCCCGCCAGCAAGATCGACAAGTAGCCGCCTCCACGGCGCGAGCTCTCCCTTCGCTCCCGCCCCCGCTCGCGGTGACGGCCTCCCGAGCCTCGATCGCCGCCGCCTGATTCGTTCGGCGACGGCGCCGATGCGCGCACGAAGCGTACGTTGCCCCTGCCCGCCCGTTGACTCTAAGTGGGCAGGAGGCGCGGCGATGGGCGGCGCCAGGGAGGTCAGTCATGCGCGATCGATCGGTTCGTCTGGCTCTGGGCGCGGGCGCGGGGGCGCTTCTTCTTCTGGCACTGGCCGGCCCGCTGGGGTGCGGCGGGTCGCCGGCCACCGGCGGACAGCCGGCGGCCAGCACCACCCGCGCCGCGCTGCTGGGGGTCGATACGTTCCTCTACCTGCGTTGCAACGCCACCTCGTGGGACGTCAACGACAGCTCTCGCTTCGTCGAGACGTCGCCTGGCAGCGGCATCTTCACCGTCAGCTACGACGTGGCGGTCGACTGGCTGGTGCAGAGCCCGGACAGCTGCGGCCTGCTGCTGACGAACCAGCTCGACGGCTACGGCACGACCCAGACGCCCTATGCGTTTCGCGCGGGCCAGTCGTCGCTGGTGGTGGTGCCCGACGCGCGCGCGCTGGTCGCCGCGGCGAGCTCGAACTTCCAGATTCGCTACCCGTTCAAGGGCCATTACACCGCGACGGTGAACTGGACCAACGGCACGTTCGTGGTCGGCGCGAGCATCGTGCCCCAGCGCTCGCTGTTCGAGCGCAACGCCACGGCGCTGACCGGGTTCACGGTGCCGCAGGCGCTGAACGCCATCGCCACCAACGGCAACGTGGCGGGCGGGGTCGCCTGGCACGACGCCATCTTCGAGGCGATGTCGCGCCAGTCCCAGTTCCCCGGCGCCCCGGGGCCGTTCTGCGACTCCGGCGGCGCCGGCGTCTCGCTCGTCAACGGCTTCGGCGTCGGCTGCCCCAGCAACGGCGCGCCCGCGTTCGGGCAAGCGGCCTTCTGGGAGGGGCTGGCCGTCGCCAACCGGTTCGACCTGGCGCCCACCGGCGGCGAGAGCTGCGGCGAGGCGCGCGCCAGCTTCTACCTGCCGCCCGATCGCCCCGCCACGCTGCCGGCGCGCGCGTTCCTGATCATCGAGGCGACGGTGACCAACCCGCACCCCGAGCTGGGCCTGGAGGGCTGCCGCGCGCTGTCCGCGTTCTGGGCCGGCCTGAGCGTGGTCGCCGATCCCGCCGCGCGCGGGGCCAAGCTGGCGCAGGCCTACCTGACCGGCGAGCCGGGCCTGACCGCCGCCGGCTTCAAGCCGTTCTTCACCTTCGACAACTTCGGCCCCGGCAAGGGTCGCGTGCGCACGCTGGCGTTCGGCGGCAACAGCAACCTGTGGGACTTCCGTGAGTTTCGCCTGCTGGCGGGCGGCACCGTCGCCATCGAGCCCGTGGCGCAGAGCATGACCACCGCGATGTTCTCCCTCAACGGCGACGGCACCGAGAATCCCAAGGCGGCCGGGTGCCGCGCCAACCTGCTGGCGGGGCTCGGCACGCTGATCCCGGCCAACCCCAACTTCATGGGCGTCGACATCTCGCCCGACTGCTTCGACGGCGAGAGCACCAACTTCGCCGCGCGCTTCGAGGACGCCATCCAGGACCCGACGCGCGCCGCGTTCGCCAGCGCGCTGGTGGCCCAGGCGCAGGCGCTCTTCCCCGGCGCCAACCTGACCGCCACGCAGATCGCGGCGCGCGGCGAGTTCTCCGGCACCTGCGTCGGCTGCCACTTCCGCCCCGACACGACGGCGTCGACCGATCTGGGCCAGGGCATCACCCTGCCCGTCGTCCCCACGTCCGACGCCGACCCGGTGGACGACGTCGCCTTCACCCAGGTCAACAACCTGAGGCAAGAGCCCTGCGCCCCGTCGGGTCCCGACGCCGCCCAGCAGTGCTTCAAGCTGTCGCCCGTGCTGGGCGGCATCTTCCTGCCCGCGCGCCAGGGCGTGCTGGAGAACTACCTGCACGCGCCGCTCGGCACGTACCAGCCGAACCCGAATGGCGCGCGGTCGACGCTGAACATCGGGGGCGCGCCCAACAGCCACCTCAACTGACCGGCGGATCCCGCCGCCGCGCACGCGCGCGACGGCGGTGGGCGCCGCGCGCGGCGAGGGTGCGTCTCCTCACCGCCGCGATCGGGATGACATCGGGGAACGACCCGAGTTGATGCCTCGCAATGGGCCGGTGCTACCTTGACGAAGTGTTCAGACGACGTTTGAAGTACCTGATCATGGCGATCGTTTCTTACGGCTGCGGGGGCGATCAAAGCGGGAAGATCACGGCCATTGGATCTCCCGCGGCCAATTTGACCGCGCCGTCCACGACCGGGGCATCCGGCCTTCCCGCCTGCGGGTCGACCACCACGACGAGCGCCGTCGGAGCCTGGCACGCGATGTCGCTGCAGGGCGCGCCGCCCACGACGTTCATGGCGGGTGTCTGGACGGGCAGCGAGCTGGCGGTCATCGAGCCAGACCCGTCGCAGGGCTCGCCGTTGTCGGTGAACGCCTACGATCCGGCGCTCGATCGCTGGCGGAACATTCCCGTTCCGACCAACGTGGCCTTCACGGCGCGAATGGCTCCGTACCTCGGAGCCGTGGCAGGTAAGCTGATCGTCTACGGTGGCGACGCCGATCCGGGAACAGGAGCCCCCGGGCACCTGACGGATGGGTGGGTCATCGATTTGAACGACCTGACCTGGACAGCCATGGCCCCGGGCCCGGAGCTCTGGCCGGCGATGGACAAGTTTCCAAGGGTGTTTGCCGACGGACAGCGGGCCCTGTTCGTTCCATCGGGCGACTACATCCAGGCCAACAACACCGACGTCGCGGTCGCGACGTACGACCTGTCGACGCAAACCTGGGCGACGGCGCCCGCGCCGGGCTCCGCGAACGGCTTTGGATGTGTCGACGGGCCCGGATGGAATGGCCATCAAGCCATCTGCGCCGATGTCGACTACCTGTTCGAGATCGGGTCGACCCTGCCGTCGGTCGAGCCGTTTCCGTTTCTGGACCAGTCTCTGGTGAAGCCGTCCACCGAGGTGATGTTTGCGCCCGTCGGAGACATGTTCCTGGGTATTCAGCCCGGCGTTCAGGTCTTCTGGGTCGATCCGGCGAGCCTGACCTGGAGCCCCTCGGCAGAGATTCCCTCGCTCGGCACCGCGGCCGCGACTGTCAACGGTCAGGTGCTGGTCTGGGGCATGGGCGCCCTGACGACGACCGCCGCCGGGACGCCGGCCGAATCGTTGATGGCAGCGACATTCGATCCGGTCGGAGGCGTGTGGTCGCCGGTGACCTGCGCCGGAGCGCCGACGTGGCCCATCATCGGGGTGACCGTCGCGACGCCGTCTGGCCTCATCGTCTTCGACGGCTCTGGCAGTCCCGGCGCCGCCGCCGTCCTCGAACTCTAGCTCAGAGCCCCATGAAGAACTGCCACCAGAAGTCGCCGCTGGTGGTGGGCCAGCCGTGTCCGCCCGGCTGGGTGCACAGCAACACCGGGTCCGCCTGCTTGCAGCCCTGGTAGGCCACGCAGAGGTCGGAGAGGGGGCTCGCGGCGGTGGTGGTGCCGCAGCCGTTCTGGGGCACCCACACGTTCGTCTCGGACACGGCGCCGTTCGTGGCGTCGTCGCACGGATTGAAGGTGTCCTGCGCGCCACAGATCACCATCACCGCCACGTCCCCCTGACACCCGCCCTGCTTCCAGTCCATCCCGGACGAGGGCGCGATGGCGCGCAGGACGTTGCCCCGGAAGCACCCGAGCATATTGGACATGATCGCGCCCGAGCTGGCCCCCAGCGCGAAGATCCGCTTGGTGTCGATGCAGTAGCTCTGGGTCAGGAAGGTGACCAGCGCGTCGAAGAAGGGGACGTCGACGCCGGTCAGGCTGAAGTCCCAGGCGATCTGGCCGGGCGTCTGACTGTTGGGGAGCGCGGTCGGATAGATGAAGATGGCGCGATGGCCGGTCTCGAGCTGGAAGGCCTGCTGGGCCTGCGGGCCGGTGCCGCCCACGCCGTTGAACACGAACACCAGCGGCAGGGCCTGACCCGCCTGATAGTCCGTCGGGACGCTCAGGCGGTACGTCCGTTGCTGCCCGCCCACCGTGATGGTTCCGTCGATCGCCGTCCCGGTGGCGGGGCTGGCTGCCGAGCAGCCGCTCGACGGAACCCCGGTCGTGGAGCCTCCCCCGCCGCCCGCGCCGGCTCCGCCCGTTCCGGCGCCGCCACTCCCGGTCACGCCGCCGGAGTTGACGGCGCCGCCCGAGCCGGGCGCGCCTCCCGTTGCGGGCGCGCCCCCCGTTGCGGGCGCGCCCCCCGTTGCGGGCGCGCCTCCGGTGCCGGGTGCGCTGGTCCCTCCCGCACCGGTCGCCCCACCCTGGCCGGTCGTCGAGGTCCCTCCGCTCCCGGAGCTCGCGCAGGCCGCGACAGCGAGGGCCGCCACGAGCGGTCCGACGCCCCCCGATGACCAACAGGAACGACGCACGTCCGGTAATTCCCGGGAACTGCGGTTCGGATCGCCTGGTCGCTTGTTCTGGCGGGCCGCTTCTGACGAAATGGCTCCGATGACCCGAGCCCCCGCCCTGCTGGCTGTCGCGTTCACGGCGCTGGGACCGGGAGCCGGTGGGGCGTCGGGGGGACGTTCGGAGGCTGCCCGCTGCGTCGAGCTCGCCGGCCCCAATGGCGGCCACGTCGGCGTCGGTGATCACCCGCCGCCGCCCGGCGTGCGGTCGTCGAATCAATGGACCCGGGATCCGGGGGCGCCCCCCTTCGTGCCGGCGCCCAAGGGCTGGCGGACGCCGGCCGGGGTGACCTTCCGGCTGGCCGGCGCGCCGCGCGTCGAGCGCGAACGCGTCGTCATCAAGGGCGAGCTCGTCAACGCGACGAAGGCCGAGCAGCGCCTCTACCTGTGGGAAGCAGGGATGGGCTACTTCGGAGCCGAGCTGGTGGGAAGCGGCATCGCCAGGCGACCGCTCGACCAGCCCCGCCTGCCCGAGATCTACCCGGCGACCGGCCTGACCATCCTTCCCGCGGGGGTCCATTGGGTCTTCGAGATCGCCCTCTACCTCCCGTGCTACACGCATGCGCCGGGGCAGGAGGCGAAGGTCGCTTGGACCTTCAACCTGGCCGACGGCTCCTCCCACGGGGAGGTCCCGATCAAGCTTCCATAGCCGCCCGGCGATCTAGAGGCCGACGTGCGGGCGTCGCTTCACCCGCTCGCGCGCGCGGCCTGGTCCTTGATGTCCTTGGCTTCCAGCACGCCCTTGGGCGCGCCGAAGCGCACGCAGTTGATCATGGCCAGGCCGACCTGGCGCAGCGGGATCCCGGGGAAGAAGAGGTTGAGCAGCGGGTAGAGCACCAGCGCCACCCGGTAGCTCCGCTTGACGTTCTTCTGCCCGGGCGCCGGCTTCATCAGCGACGGGCGAAAGTTGTAGACCGCCTTGAACGGCAGGCGGGCCAGCGCGTTCTCCGCCTTGCCCTTCACCCGGGCCCACATCACCTTCCCCTGCTCGCTGCCGTCGGTGTGGGCGCCCGAGACGTGGACCAGGACCATGCCGGGGTTCAGACGGGCCAGCGTCTGCGCGAAGTGAAGCGGGGTGTCGTAGGTGATGGCGGCGTACTCCGGCTCCTTCATGCCGACCGAGCTCACCCCCGCGCAGTAGAAGCAGGCGTCGTACCCGGCGAGCTGCGCCTCGACGGACGTGAGATCTCGAAAGTCCGGGACCAGGCATTCGGCGAGCTTGGCGTGCGTGTGCCCGGAGGGGCGGCGCGACACCGACAGCACGCGCTCGACCGCCGGGTTCTCCAGACACTCGAGCAGCACGCCTTCGCCGACCATTCCCGTCGCGCCCGTGATGATCACCTTCATGCGCCGAGGGTAGCGCGGATGCGGCCTCGGCGCGCGTCGGGGCAACGAGAACCGATGGGCATCGGTCGTCGCGGCGGCTTGACGTGGGTCCTCGCCCGGGTAGCGTGGGCGCGTGCCCGGTCCGCGTGATTGCCCCTGTCATTCGGGGCTTCGCTACAACGTCTGCTGCAGACCGCTGCATGGCGGAGAGGCCGTGGCGGCGCGTCCCGAGGCGCTGATGCGCTCGCGGTACTCCGCCTTCGCGCTCGGGCTCGGTTCGTATCTGGTCGAGACGCTGGCCGCGAACCATCCCGATCGCGCGCGTCCCGCCGCCGAGCTGGCGCGCGAGCTGGGACGCGCCCATCTCACGCAGCGGTACATGGGCCTGGCGATCTTCCCTGCCCGACCGGACGAAGTGCTGTTCCACGCCCGCATCTTCGTCCGCGGTCGCGACCATTCCTTCGTCGAGCTCTCCTCTTTCGTGCGCGAAGCTGCCGGATGGCGCTACGCCGCTGGAGACCTCCTCCCCGCCCAGGCGCTGGGAAGCGCGCTGGACGGGTTGACCCGCGACGGGTTCCTCGTGCACGTCCAAAAAGCTGCGGCGCCCGCGCCGCCCGACCCCGCGCGACCGGGGTGAGGCAGGCGGCGCGGGCCCTCGTCACCGCAGCGCGAAGAGCCAGGCGTCGATCATCAACTCGCGAACCGCCACCAGAACCCCCGCCCCCAGGACGACCACCAGGGCCCGCGTCGCGAAGCCCGCCGCCCCACCTGCCACTCCCGGATCACCCAACCTGCCGCCCAACCGCCGCACCAGCTTTGCCGTCATCGACCACCTCCTTGCTCCTGCACACAAGCTATCCCCGAGGCGGTCAACGAGGAGTTTCGACGACGCGCAATCTGTGTAAAACCGTGCGCGCCGGCCGGGAGCCGCGCCGCCACCTCGAAGCGGCCCGGCGAGGCACCGTCACTTTGTTTGGCCATCCCGGGAGGCTGATGGCACTAAGACTTCGGCCCTGACCATGCGTCTGCCTCTCCGTGTCCTCTCCCCCGCCTTCGTCGTCGCGCTCCTCGCCGCCGGCTGCGGCGACAACACCGCGGGCGGCCGTTCAGGCGCGGCGGGAACGGACGCCGGCGGAACGGGCGATGCGGGCGCGGGCTCGCACCTCGAGGACCTGCAGCGCGCCTTCGTCGAGCTGCGCTTCGGGATGTTCCTCCACTTCGGCATCCTGACGTACACGGGGAGCTGGGCGCAGCCGAACCTGGACATCACCCAGTTCAACCCGACGATGCTCGATCCCGGGCAGTGGGCCGACGCCGCCGTCTCCGCCGGCATGAAGTTCGGCGTGCTCACCACGCGCCACCACGACGGCTTCGCGCTGTGGGACAGCCAGGTGAGCACCTTCGACGTCGGCAGCATTCCCTGGATGAACGGCCAGGGCGACGTCGTGCGCGCCTACGTCGACGCCTTTCGCAGCCGCGGTCTTCTGCCCGGGCTCTACTACTCGGTCTGGGACACGACCGAAGGGCTAGGCGGCCTCAACAACCAGGGCGTGCCGCCCGTGACGACGGCGGAGCTCGACTACGTCAAGGCCCAGCTCACGGAGCTGCTCACCAACTACGGCCCGATCCCGCTGCTCATCTTCGACGGGTGGGCCTGGAAGATGGGCCACCGCGCCGTGCCGTACGACGAGATCCGCGCGCTGGTGAAGTCGCTCCAGCCGGACTGCCTGTTGCTCGACAACTCGCACCTCATGAGCCCGTGGGAGAGCGACCTCGCCGGCATCGAGGAGGCCGAGGGGGGCGTGTTCGTGGCCCGCGACAACACCTTCCCGACGGTGCAGATGCAGAAGATCAACGCCAGCGGCGGCAACGACTGGTTCTGGGCGCCGGACATCGGCGACCTGATGAGCGTCGACGACGTGGTGAGGATCCACCTCGGGAACACCGAGCCGGCGTGGGCCAACTTCCTCCTCAACTGCCCGCCCAACCGCGACGGCCTCCTCGACGACACGATCGTCTCGCTCCTCGGCCAGGTGGGCGCCTCCTGGAGCCCGGACGCGAGCCGCCCGCCGCTGCCAGCCCAGCCACCGCAGATCGACGGCGCCTACGATCCCGTCGGGGCGACCGCGACCAGCGGCCCGGCGGCGTACGCCGTCGACGGCCTGGACGACTGGTACACCTACACCGTCTGGCAGTCGTCGGGCGCGCTGCCGCAGTCGATCACCCTCGACCTCGGCGAGGTGAAGCCCGACGTCAGCGTGCTCGACTACGTGCCCCGCTACATCGCCCAGTACGGGCCCAGCACCGACGGCGCCATCACCTCGTACGAGGTCGAGACCAGCACCGACGGGACGACCTTCACCCCCGCCACCAGCGGCGCCTGGGATCCCGACGGCAACATGAAGACCGCCGCGTTCGCCCCCGTCGCCGCGCGCTACGTCCGCCTCGACGCGCTGGGCATCTACGGCACCGACGTCGCCGCCACCGAGATCTCCGTCGGCGCGCGCGCGCGCTGACCCGACCGCCCGGGCTCATACCCGCGATCGGCGTCCGGCGCGGGAGCCCAGGGCGGCGATTGGCTATGGCAGGAAGTTCTGGGCGGCCCACACGTCGCCCGACGACGTCGTGTAGAACCCGCAGGCCACGCGGTGGACCGAGGGGTCGGTCATGTTGATGTAGTGGCCGTGCTGCTCGTAGCAGGTGCCGGTGCACGAGCTGGTCGGCGGCGGCCCTTCGCTCCACATCTGCTGCATGCACAGCCCGATGACCTGGCTGTCGGAGGCGTAACCCGGGCATTCGTTCTGCGAGCCGCTGGGCGTGCAGATGTTGGCGATGGCCCCCGCGTGAGGAGAGTTCATGGCGGCGTCATACGCGGCCATCTGATTGGCGCACGCCTCGCCGTCGGTCGCGCGCGCCAAGGCGGGCAGACACGCGCACTGCGTGAGGAACTGATTGATGCGGTTGACGCAGTCCTGGTAGATGTCGCCCGTGCTCGGCGGCGGCGAGAGCGTGCAGCCGATGTTTTGCACGCAAGCGCCGGCCCCGCCGTTGCCGCCGGACCCCGTCGCCCCGCCGCTGGCGCCGACTCCCGCGGCGCCGCTGGCGCCGCCCGTTCCCAGGTGACCGCCCGTCCCCTTCCCTGCCCCGCTGGCCCCGCCGGCGGCCCCGCCCGTGCCGACGCTGGCGCCGCCGCTTCCCGTCGAAAGGCCGCCCGTCCCCGCGCTGCCCCCGCCCTTCCCCGACCCGGTGGCGCCACCGCTGCTCGGCGGTGAGCCTCCGGACCCGGAGGTCCCTCCGGGTCCGCCCATCGAGGAGTCACACCCGACCACCGCCGCGAGCGCGAGGCCGAGCACCCATGTTCTAGGGGCCTGCACGATCTGGAAGTTGCCGGTCATCGGCCTCGAGGGTCACAATTCGGGGGCGGCGACCCGGCCGGCCGGCGCCGATCGAACCAGCGCGTTGACTGCCGCGACGTAACGCCGCCCCTCCGGCGTGATGACCATGAAGCTCTTGAGATCGAACTCCTCGAGGGGGCTTCTCTTGTATCGGTCCTCGATGGCGTTGAAGCCGCCCGGCTGGATGGGCTTGAGGAACTCGTGCGCGTCCAGATCCTTGATCTGTTGAAAAAAGATCTCCCCATAGTGACAGAAGAACGGGCCCTCCCCGCTCATCTTCTCGAGATGACCTCGTTCGTACTTGTCGAGCAACCCGAGCAAGGCGATTTGCATCGCCCGCAACAGCTCGCTGTCCGCGTTTCGTTCCTCCTGCAACTTCTCCAGCTGCATCTTGAACTGGATGCCCTCCTTTCCGAAGGACACCTCGGTCAGCTTCCGGAAGAAGCCATTCGCAAACAACGCGCCGAACGCCAGGATCGAATATTCCGGCCAGCCGAGCCGTTGTCCGGATGCGACCCTGCCCGTGATGAGAAGGATCAGATAGACCAGGAACGCAGCGCCGAGCGTCCCCGTGATTGCGCGGCCCCGTCCGCTCTGGTTCTCGTCCGCTTCCATCATCCCCTCCGGCCCGAAGCGCCAAGATACACCACCGGATTCGTTCGAACGAACACTACGGACCGTTCACGCTCTTCTCGCCCTCGCTTCGAAATCGGCAGCGGCCGTTTGGAATGTTGCTGGCCTCCAGCGTTGGAAGAGCAGGAGGCGCTCGATGTCCACGACAGAGGATTTGACCGTTCCGTATCACCAGCAGGACACCGATTACTACTGCGGCGCCGCCTGCGCCCAGATGGTGCTCGCCTCGATCGGCGCCGGTCTGCTCGATCAGAACGATCTCTACAACGACAACCACAGCCACAGCACGACCGAGGCTGGCTGGTACACCGCGCCCGACGGGCTGCTCTGGACGATGAACAACCTGCGCTTCTCCGCCCCGGGATTCAGCAGCTACTTCGTCCTCGACGCCCTGGATCACGAGGACCAGATCTCGCGGGCCATCATCTGGACCATCCACCACTACAAGGTGGCGCCCATCGCATGGTCTACGGATGGAACCACTGGCTGGTGGTGCGCGGCTACACGGCGTCAGCCGCCCCTGCCGGCTTCGACGACACGTCTCTGTCCATCTCGGGCTTCATGGTCAACAATCCCTGGCCGCCGACGCCGAGCTTCTACAACGCCGCCGTCGCGCCTCCGCCTCCGCACGGCGGGAGCGATGGCTGCGGCACCGGGGGCAACCGCGGCGTGGTCGACGAGCACATCGCGTACACCACCTGGCAGGCCGACTACATGACCGGCATTCCCAGCGGCCACTGGGCGGGCAAGTTCGTCGCCGTCTGCGATCCCGATCCGCCCCCCAGCCGCCCCGGCCAGTTCCCCCGGGAGATCATGAAGCCGCTCGTCGGCAACAGGTTGATTGACGCGTCCGTGGCGGTCGACCGGGCGAAAGAAGGCCTCGAGCTGCACGGCCTGCTGGATCGGGACGTCTACAAGCGCGTATTTGGCGCCGTCCGGCCTGGCCACCCACAGCTCGTGCAGCGCCTCGACCGGTTCGATTCGTTCTACTCCATCATCCCGTACACCGGCCCCGGCGGAACCACGCCGCTGACGGTGGCCGTCGACGCCCGCACCGGCGTCTACCGGCAGTCGGCTGTCGCGGCGGACGCCAACGCCAGCGTCGCGCCGAGCCTCGAGGTCCAGGGCGCTCGTCGCCAGATCGTCGGCCGGTCGCTGCAGCTCCCGGACCCGCTGGGCCGGCTGCTGGTGCGCCCCGAGGCCGTTTGCCAGTACCCCACGCTGGTCTGGAAGCCCTGCCGAGAGTCCCTCTCCCCGTTCTGGCCATTCCACCTCTTCACCGTGGGAAATCACCAGATCTACGTTCGCACCGACGGCGCGGTGTTCACGACGCTCCACGATCAGGTCCGTGGCATATAGTCCGGACGATGCCCGAGCTGCCGCCTGACGAGGCCATCGCCCGCGCCGCGGCGGCGCTCGGCTCGAAGGAGGCGGCCATCGCCCTGCGCGTCGAGCGTCCAGACCAGGTCGATCGCGACTACTACCTCGTGACCTTCGGTCCGGAGGCGGCGGCGACCGCGGTGGCTGCGGTGGAGGCGGGCAGCGGCGTCGTGATGTCGACGGCGCGGCTCGCGGGGCAAAGACCCCATCTCACCGTGAGCCGCCAGCGCGCCCTGGAGATCGCCGCGGCCGGGACCGGCGCCGACGCCAAGCTGGTCTGGCAGCCCGGAGTCGCTTCCCGGTCCTCGCTGTACCCGATCTGGAAGGTCAGCGGGCCGGCCGGAACGATTTACGTCGACCAGCAGGAGCAGATCTGGGCCGACCTGTCAGGCGCCCGGGCCTGAGGCTGGCCGGCGAACGCGTCACAGGTCGGTGATCGGGCTCAGCCCCTTCTTGGGGGGCGGGCCGGGATTCGCCGGCGGCGGCGGGGGACCGGCACCCTCGGCGGTGGTGGCGCCGCCGTGGTGGTGAGCGTGGGGGGCGGGCGCGTGGTGCTCGTGCTCTTCGTGTTGCATGGCGATCGTCAGGTCTTGATCGCGATCGCTGTCGATCTCGTGGCGCGTCTCCTGAAAGCCCGGCGCCTTGAAGACCAGCACGTGGCGCCCGCTTCCGCGGGGGAGCTGCAGCGGGAACTTGCGGACGGCGCCGTCGACGCTCACCTCGGTGCCGGCGGGCGTCCCGTTCAAGCGGATCGTCACGGTGTCGTCGGCGGGCGGAGTCGGGCGCGGCACGAACGCCGGCGGCGTCGTCGGCTCGGGGGCCGGCGGCTCGGGGCGCGCGCCGCGATCGCGGGCCGCCTCCGGCTGGAGGGCGTTCGGCCGGAGCGCCAGATAGCCGCCCGCGCCGGCGCCCGCCGCCAGCACGATGCCCAGCGCGATCCAGGCCCCGGGGCCCCGGGACTGCGGTCGCGTGCGCTCGGTCGGGACGGTGTGCAGGCCGATCTCGCTGGCCGACTCGCCCAGCGTGGTCTTGCGCTCGGGCAGGAGGCGAGTGCCGCCGGGCTGCGAATCGACCCGCCGCGGCTCGGTGCTCAGCCGGTTCGAGCCCGACTGCGAGATGGGCCGCCGCGGCTCGGCCCCCAGGACGGCGGTCTCCTCGCGGGAGCTCGGATGCGACGACACCGGGGTGGCGATGAAGGTGGGGATCGGCTGCTCGGCGGGCTCGTCGAGGATCAGCGGCATGTGCGCAGGCGGGCAGATGGCCTGCAGCTCTCGCAGCCGCTCGGCGACCACCTGCATGCTGGCCGGGCGGTCCTCGCGCGCCTTGGCCAGGAGCTCGGCGATGAGGTACGCCAGCGGCGGCGGCGTGGTCGGCTGCAGCACCAGGATCTCCGGGGGCGGCTCGGAGATGTGGGCCACCACCAGGTCGCCGAACCCTTCGTGCAGGAAGGGTGGCCGGCCGCAGACCATCTCGAACAGGATGCAGCCGAGCGAGTAGATGTCAGAGCGGGCATCGACGTTGGTGGCGCTCCGGCACTGCTCCGGTGACATGTAGAGCGGCGTCCCCAGCAGGCTGCCGGTGCGGGTCTTCGAGCCCTTGCCGGCCTCGGCCAGCTTGGCGATGCCGAAATCGAGGATCTTGACCCGCGGCGAAGCGCCCGGCTGGGGCGAGCGGATCAGGTGAACGTTGTCGGGCTTGAGATCGCGGTGGATGATCCCCTTGGCGTGCGCCGCGGCCAGCGCGCTGGCCATCTGCTCGGCGATCGCCAGCACCGACGGGAAGTGGTCGCGCAGGTCGCCCAGGCGGCGGATGCAGGCCGCCAGCCCCTCGCCGCGCAGGAACTCCATCACGATGTAGGCCTGCCCCGACGGCAGGGTGTCGCAGTCGAGGATCTCGACGATCCCGGGGTGGTCGATGAGCGAGGTGGCGCGCGCCTCGGTGAAGAAGCGCCGCACGACGTCCTCGTTGGTCGAGAGCTCGGGCAAGAGCACCTTCACCGCCGCCAGCCGATCGAGGTGCCGGTGCGCGGCCAGGTACACCGCCCCCATGCCCCCCTCGCCGAGCTTGCGAATGACGGTGAAGCTCCCGAAGTGCGTTCCGACCATTTCTCCTCGCAAAACGAAGATCGAGTATTGCCGGCGACCAGATCGCGGTCAAGGCGGCGCGCGGTCTCCCGCACTCCGCCCGAACAAAAATGCCACGCGCCCGGCGGCGCGCGACGGGGGCGAACCCCCGCCGGGCGGCCGCGCGGGCGCGCCGGCGCGCTAGAACTTCGGCAGCGCGGGCGGAGTCCCGGCGCCGTTGATGCAGCCGTGGCCCCAGTTGGCGATGACGATCGCCGCGTCGGCCTTGGTCACCCAGCCGTCGTGGTTCAGATCGGCCCGCGTGGCGAGCTCGAGCGGCAGGACCGCCCGCTGGTGGTAGATGTCCTTCTGCGTGACCTCGGCGAAGTCGGCGTGATCGACGCAGCCGCTGTCATCGACGTCGCCCACCAGCTTGTGGCTGGTGCCGAAGTGGACCGACGAGTCCGAGGTGATGGCCCGGAAGGTCGACTTCGAGTTGACGTGGCCGAGCGCCTGGAAGAACTCGAACTCGTTGGTGTCGATGAGCGGGACGCCGGGCGCCGTGATGGTCGTCTGGCCGGTGGTGGTGAGCGGCGCGGTCATCGCCTGGGTCACGGCGAACTTCGGCGTCGCCAGCGCGGGCGTCGCCGCCTTGGCCTCGGTGAGCGCCAGCGGGATCACGCCCAGCCCGGGCAGGTTGATCCCCTTCAGGATCGGGCTCCAGGCGGTGGTGACCGGGCAGGGCGCCGGATCCCCCGGGTTGCAGATCATGAAGTGAAGGTCGACACGCATCGACATGAGCGGCGGGAGGTCCTGACCGGGCTTGATCGGGCCAAGCGCTTCGGCCGCGGTCTCGGAGGCGATGTCCGGAGGGATGGTGGTGGGGGGGTTGCCGGCCAGACGCACCGCCCGCCGCATCACCTTGGCCTCCCAGCTCGGATTGTTGACGGGATCGGGCGTCACGCCGGGCGCGGCGCCGCTCAGATCCCAGTCCACGTCGTTCTTGTTGAAGGCGGTGGCGCCCGACGGAATGTTGACGAAGCCGTTCGGCGACGCGCAGGGGTTGACGCTGTCGTTCTCGCCCGCGTCGGTCTCCAGCAGCAGGATCCGGTTCTGCGCGGCGACCGAGAGCTGCAGCTTCTCCATCGTCTGGCAGAGGCTGTCGGCGAGCGGCGTGTTGCCGACGTTCGTGATCGCGCGATTCGCGTTGCGGATGGACGTCGGATCGGAGTTACCGAAGTCGCCCAGGCGGGACAGCAGCGCAAAATACGGAGTCGCGGGGTCGTTGGCGCCGAAGATGCAAAACCCCGTCGATTTCTCGAACGTGCTGTTGGTGCCGGGGCCGCAGTCGGTCGACGAGGTCGAGCCATCGGAGTTGAGCGCCGGCCAGATCTGCACCGCGCCGTTCTGATTGCCGGTCTGGCCGCAGCACTTGGTGTCGAAGAAGTTCCAGACCGCGTAGGCACGCTGCGGGAGCGTGGTGCCGTTGAAGTTCGGGCCGTCCTGCGTGACCCAGGCCTGCGCGCCGCTGACCGCGTCGTCCCAGAACGTCGTGCCGGCGACCGAGTTGGAGATGGTCGCCATGCTGCCGGTCTGATCCAGCAGGATGAGGATGTATTGAACGTTCTGCGTCTGAGCCTGTGCGCGGCCGGCATACCCGATGCCGGTCAGCGCGACGGCCGTGAGTATCAATCTCTTCGCGATGGTTTTCATTCTCTGCCCCTCTCCCATTTGTTGTTCTGATTTCTGCGTTGTTGAGCCCGGTCAGGGCGTCGGTGGAAAGACCTGGACAGCCGGGAGCTTGGAGGGGACGGTGTCCGGCGTCCCCCCCACGTAGTCGACCGCTCCGGTCGACGCGTAGCCGAGCCCGAGCTGGCCGCCGGCGTTTGCTCCCCAGCAGAGCAACGTGCCCGTCTCGAGCAACGCGCAGGTGTGCGCCGCCCCCGTGGCCATCAGGGTCGCGTAGTGCGCGTGACCGACCGAGTCGGTCCCGAGATCGATCGGCGGCGCGAGAACCTCGGCCTCGTCGTCGCCCAGAGTGTCGGTGTCGCCGAGCCCCAGCTGGCCCTTGTCGTTGATTCCCCAGCAGCGGAGGTACTGGTTCTGCGTGCGCACGCAGGCGAAGTACCCGCCCGCGCTCACCTCCAGCGTCGGCGCCATGAAGGTCAGCCCGCCGAGCTGCGGCGCCGGGTACGTCGTGAAGTCCTCGACGACGCCGAAGCCCAGGCCACCGTCGGTGTTGTCTCCCCAGGCCTGGATCCCGTTGTCGTTGGTCTGATGGGTGAAGGTGCGGGTGACGCCGGCCGTGATCGTGTCGAACGGCCCGTCGAAGAACATCATCGCCGGGACCGCGGTGGGGAGCTCGTTGTCGCCGATCTGGGTGGTGTTGCCGAGCCCCAGCTGCCCGAGATTGTTGCGCCCCCAGCAGCGGACCGTGCTGCTCACCGTGCTCCCCGGGCTCCCGAGGATGGCGCAGGTGTGCTCGCCGCCAGCGGCCACCGCGGCTGCGCTGTCGCCGAGGCTCACCTCGGCCACCGCCGCGCTGGGCAGCTCGTCGTCACCGATGGTGTTGGTGTTGCCCAGCCCCAGCTGGCCGTAGTCGTTCAGCCCCCAGCAGCGCAGCGAGCCGTCTTGCAAGATGGCGCAGGTGTCGTTCCCGCCCGCCGCCACCGCGGCCACCTGGGCACCGAGCGGAACGGCGGCGTGGGCCGCGTCGGGCACTTCGTTGTCGCCGATGGTGTTGGTGTTGCCCAGCCCCAGCTGGCCGTCGCCGTTGGCGCCCCAGCAGCGCACCGATTGATCGGCCATGAGCGCGCAGGTGTGGGAATCGCCCGCCGTCAGAGCGATCGCGGCCGCTCCCAGCGGGACGAGGGCGTTCTTGTACGGCGGCTGCCCGCTCAGGTTGGCGGACGTTCCGAGGCCGAGCTGGCCCTGGCTGTTGTCGCCCCAGCAGCGCACCAGCCCTTCGCGAAGCAGCGCGCAGGTGTGCGAGGTGCCCGCCGCCAGCGCGATCACCTGCGACAGCTTGCAGTCGGCCTCGCACCCGTCGCCGGGGACGGTGTTCCCGTCGTCGCACTCCTCGGTCCCCTCGACCTTTCCGTCGCCGCAGACGGGCGCCTGGCACGCGCCAGCCCGGCACAGCCCGGCACAGGCGGTCGTGGTTTCCGTGACCCGGTCGGGCCCGCAGACCGAGAGCGTGTCGCCGACGCACCAGGCGTAGCCCGGATCGTGCGCGGCGCAGTCGGTGACGATGTCGGTGCAGACGCCGTCCGCGGTGTCGCAGTTCTGGGCGTCGCCACAGACCATGAACGCGCCCCATGTGCCCGACTGGCAGAGCAGCGTCTGCTTCTGATTGTTGCCGTTGCAGGCCAGCGTCCCCGCGCTGTCGCACGGCTTGCCGAGGAGCATGGGGCTCTGCGAGCCGCCGTCGGGTCCGGTCGACCCGCCGCCGGTGCCCCCCGCCCCGCCGGCGTCAGCGCCGCCGGCTCCGCCGTGCGCGCCGGCCGTGCCGCCACCCCCGCCGGTCGCGCCCGCCGCGCCGCCGGCTCCGCCGCCCGCGCCCGCCGTGGCGCCACCCCCGCCGGTCGCGCCCGCCGAAGCCGCGCCGCCAGCGCCGCCTCCGCCAGCCCCGGCAGCGGCGCCCCCAGATCCTGCGGTGCCGCCGCCGCTCGAGCCTCCGCACGCGGTCAAGAGCGCCGCCAGCGCGACGCTCCACGACCCCCGGTGCCGCCCCGCCCCTCGAAGCGTCACGACGGCGGCAGAGCCTGGACCGTGTCGGTCGTGTTGTTGGGCGTGTGGGTCGAATCGCCGCCCACGTAGGTCGGCGCGCTCGAGACCATCCCCAGGCCGAGCTGGCCGCTGGCGTTGTTGCCCCAGCAACGCACCTCGTTGTCGTCGAGCAGGGCGCAGGCGTCGCCGTTGCCCAGGAAGATCGCGGTGGCGGTGCGCCCGGTCCCGAACGTCAGCGCCGTGAGCTGGTTGGGTGTGGTGGTCGAGGTCGAGCCCCGCGTGGTCAGGTCGGGATATCCGAGCTCGCCGTTGGCGTTACTGCCCCAGCAGCGCCAGCCGCCGTCGCTGGCGAACAGACCGCAGGTCTCGGTGACGCCCGCGACGAGGTTGCTGACGGTGGTCCCGAGCACGACCGCGCCGATGGTGGCGACCTCGTTGTCACCGACGGTGTTCGTGGTGCCGATCCCGAGCTGGCCCACGTTGTTGCGCCCCCAGCACTGCGCGCTTCCGTCGTTGAGGCGCGTGCAGGCGAAGCCCGTGCCCATGGCGATCGACAGCGCCGTCTTGCCGCTGGGGAGCGGGACCGCGCCGTAGGCGCTGGGAACCATGGTGTTGGAGAACGCCGTCGTGACGCCGAGCCCGAGCTCGCCGAAGTTGTTGTCGCCCCAGCAGCGAATCGTTCCTCCGGTCAGGAGCGCGCAGGCTCCGTTCGAGCCGGCGATGCCGGTGGCGGTCGTCCCCAGCGAGACGGGGCCGAACTGGCTCGGCGTCATCGTCATGCTGGGGAAGGCGGTGTTGTTCCCCAGCCCCAGCGCGCCCGAGGCGTTGGAGCCCCAGCAGCGGACGGACCCGTCGGCCAGCACGGCGCAGGCCAGCCCCAGGCTGCGCGACACGGTGATGCCCGTCGCCGATTGGCCGAGCGAGACGACGGACGCCTGCCCGCTGGAGGTGGGCGCGGTGCTCCCCTGCCCCAACTCGCCGTTGCTGTTCGTCCCCCAGCACTGCACGCTGCCGTCGGAGAGCACGGCGCAGGTGAAGTTGTTGCCCGCCGCCAGCGCGGTGGCGCCGCCGCTGGTGGCAAAAGTGACGGGCGGGATCAGGTAGGGCTGGGTGTTGCCCTCGAAGTTGGTGTTCATGAGGCCGAGCCCGAGCTCGCCCACCGAGTTGTCGCCCCAGCAACGGACGTAGCCGCCGTTGTAGAGGGCGCAGGTGTGCTGGTCGCCGAGGGCCAGCGAGAGCACCTTGGAGGTCGTGCAGCGCGCCGAGGCGATGGGGGCGGTGACCGGCTCGCACCCGTCGAGCGGGGTGGTGTTGCCGTCGTCGCACTGCTCGCCGGACTCGACCTTCCCGTCGCCGCAGACCGGCGCCTGGCAGACGCCGTTCAGGCACTTGCCGGCGCAGGGGGTGGCGGTGGTGACGGTGGTGAGATCGGGGCCGCAGGTGGTGGGGGTGTCGTTGGTCCCGCAGAAGGTGTAGCCGGGCGACTGCCCCACGCACTGGGTGATGATGTTGTGGCAGGTCCCGTCGGTCTCGTCGCAGTTCTGCGTCGACGAGCAGGTCGTCCCCGCCACCCATTGCCCGCCGGTGCAGGAGACGGTCAGCTTCATGTCGGCGCCGTTGCAGGCGGTCGCGCCGGGCGAGCTGCACTGGCAGCCGAGCTTCGGCGACGAGGCGCTGCAGGCGTAGATGCACTGGTGCGAGCTGTTGCAGGTGATCGTGGCGCCGCTGCGCGCCGCGCAGTCGCTGGCGGTGCAGCAGCCGCCCGAGGCGACGCAGACGCCGCCGCCGCAGTCGAGCACCCCGGTCCCGGTGCAGGTGTAGGCGCACTGGTGACTCGAGTTGCAGGCCGCGGTCGCGCCCGTCTTGGCGGCGCAGTCACCGGCCGAGCAGCAGCCGCCGGTGCTGAAGTTCGTGCAGGTGCCGCCGCCGCAGTCGGTGTAGCTGGTGGCGCAGGTATAGGCGCACTGGTGGCTCGAGTTGCAGGCCGCGGTCGCGTTGCTCTTCGCCGGGCAGTCGGAGCTCGTGCAGCAGCCGCCGGAGGGGGCGCAGCTGCCGTCGCTGCAGCTCAGGCCCCCGGACCCGGTGCAGGTGTAGGCGCACTGGTGGCTCGAGTTGCAGGCCGCGGTCGCGCCGCTCTTGGCGGCGCAGTCGCCCGCCGAGCAGCAGCCGCCGGTGCTGAAGTTCGTGCAGGTGCCGCCGCCGCAGTCGGTGTAGCTGGTGGCGCAGGTGTAGGCGCACTGGTGGCTCGAGTTGCAGGCGGCGGTGGCGTTGGTCTTCGAGGGGCAGTCGGCGCTCGTGCAGCAGCCGCCCGCGGCGACGCAGGTGCCGTTCCCGCAGTCCAGATAGGTGGCGTTGCAGGTGTACGTGCACTGGTTGGCGCTGGTGCAGAAGGCGGTGGCGCCCGCCACGGGCGCGCAGTCGCTGCTGCTGCAGCAGAGGCCGCTGGCGATGCAGGAGACGTTGTTGCAGTTCTTGAACCCGTTGCCGCAGGCGTACCCGCAGGCCCCCGTCGATGTGTTGCAGGTCCCCACCTCGCCCGTGACCGGCGGCGTGTTGCAGTCGCTGCTGGAGCAGCAGTTCCCGCTGGGGATGCAGGTGTTGGTGCCGCAGGGCTTGTAGGTGGTGGTGCAGCTGTACTGGCAGGCGCCGGTGAGGGCGTTGCAGGTGCCGACCTGGCCGGTCCCCGGGGAGCAATCGTTGTTCGTGCAGCAGTTTGCGTTCGGGATGCAGGCGTTGCTGCCGCAGGCCTTGTAGTTGGTGGCGCAGCCGTACGAGCAGGCGCCCGTGGAGGCGTTGCAGCTGGCGGTCTGGCCCGTCCCCGGCGAGCAATCGGCGCTGGTGCAGCAGTAGGAGGTCGGGACGCAGGTGGTGCTCCCCGAGCACGTCTTGTAGCCGGTGGCGCAGGCGTAGGAGCAGGAGCCGCCGCTGCCGCAGGTTCCGACCTGCCCGGCGGCCGGCGTGCAGTCGTTGTTGGTGCAGCAGTTCGCGGCGGCGATGCAGGCGCCGTTGCACGGCTTGGTGGTCGAGGTGCAGGTGTAGTTGCAGGAGTGCGTGCTGCTGTCGCAGTGCCCGACCTGGCCCCCCGTCACCGGACAGTCGGTGTCGAGGCAGCAGGAGGAGGTCCCGATGCAGAGCTGCCCGCACTTCTGGGTGGTGGAGGTGCAGCTGAACGAACAGCTGTGGGTGCTCGTGCTGCAGGTCCCGACCTGTCCCGGCCCGGCCATCGCCGCGCACTCGGTGTCCGCGCAGCAGCCCGAGGTGAGGACGCAGGTGGCGTCGCTGCACGCCTTGTAGCCGGTGCCGCAGGTGTAGGCACAGACGTGCGTGCTGGTGTTGCAGCTCGCCACCTCGCCGGTCATGGCGGTGCAGTCGCTGTCGACACAGCAGGCCGAGGTCGCGATGCACGCGCTCCCGCAGGCCTTGGGGGCGGTGCTGGGGCAGTTGTACGAGCAGGTGTTGCTCGAGGTGTCGCAGCTGCCCGTCTGTCCGTTCTGAGGCGGGCAGTCGTCGTCGGTGCAGCAGCCCGAGACGCACTTGCTGCCGCACTTCTTCTGCGTCGAATCGGTGCAGGTGAAGTCGCAGGTCTTCCCGTCGCAGGTGGGGGTGGTCCCGGCGACCTGGGGGCAGGCGACGCAGAGGCTCCCGCAGTGGTCGGTCGAGTTGCTGTCGACGCAGGTGCTCCCGCAGATGTGGTTGCCGCCGTCGCACTCGTTGATGACGAAGGCGTCGTGCCCGGCGTCCGTGGCGGGCCGATCCGGGTTCCCATCGGCGTGGCCGGCGTCGTGGTGGGCGTCGTGGCCGGCGTCGCGGGTCAGGCCGTGATCGACGCCCCCGTCGCCGGCGTCGGGCGGCGGCTGCCGGTAGCACTTCTGCGCCACGCATTGATAGGGGCTCGGGCACTCCCCGCTCTCGGAGCAGGGGAAGCCGTCTGGAATGTCGAGCTTCTGGCAGCCGCCCGCCAGCGCCGGGACCAGGACCGCCACGACGAACAGGACCCGAAGACCGATCGCCCCGCTGCGCGCCTCCCGCGACGTTCGCATCAATAACTCCCGGAGAGCAGCAGGCCGAACCGGCCGGTGGGACCGGCGCTCAGCGACACGGACACGCCCTTCTCCACGGGCGTGTGGTCGCGGTTCAAGAGGTAGGTGATGGCGCTGGCGCCGACGAGCGCGGCGCCCCCGACGATCAGCCCGACGCCGGCCGCTTCGAAGGTGCCGTAGTTGCCGTTGCTCGGGTTGTAGGGGTGCGCCGGCATCGCCGAGGCGTCGTTGACGATGGCGTCGTACTTGTTGCTGCCGACGGTGTGCAGGATCAGGCCGGTGACCGCGGTGGCCACGCCCACGCCGCCGACGATCAAGCTGGCCCGGCGGAGGCGCCGGTGCAGCTTGCGGCGGGCCTCGTTGTTCGCCTCTTCGTCGGCGTCCGAGGTCGCGGGGGTCACGCCGGTGGCGAGGTCCGGGTGCGCCGCCCCGGTCGCGCCCGCCGCCGCACCGCCCGCCGGTTCCTCGGGGGCGTTGAAGCGCATCACCAGCGTCGCCTCCTTGCCGGCGAAGGCGGTGAAGTTCTCCAGCAGCGGACGGTCGTCCTGGACCACCAGCTGGTGCGACCCTGGATCGACGTAGATCGGGTGCGCCAGCGGCGTCAGGCCGTACGAGCGGCCGTCGATGCTCACCGACGCGCCGTCGCGATCGGACGTGACGGTGACCTTCTCGACCTTGCCGGTGAGAGAGTCGATCTGCTGCTTGGCCTCGGACAGGTTCGCGGGCGAGGCGTCAGTAGCCTCGGCGGTGAACTTCTCGAACGATTCCAGCGCCTCCGAGTAGCGGCCGAGGCCGGCGTAGGCGATCCCGAAGTTGAAGAAGATCTTCGGGCTCGGAACCAGCTCGTAGGCGTCCTTGAACTGCGCCAGGGCCTGGGCGAACTCGCCCTCCTGAAGCAGCTGCGCCCCCTTCTGCAGCTTGGCCTTGGCCTCCGCCTTGGCGCTGGCCGCCTCCGCGCGCGCGAGGCCGATCTCGCAGGAGACCGTTCTCCCGGGGCGGCTGACCGGAGCGACGAGCGCCCACACGGTCACGAACGCGAAACCCGCCACCGTGCGCCTGCCCCACCGCGGACGCAGGCAAGCACGATCTTGCGCGCGCTGGCGCGCGTAACTCTCCTCACATGAAGGAACCATTAAGAAATCCTCTCCCTCGCCCAACCAAGCCAAATCGTCGGGTGACGGCGCGGACACTGCCTCAATCGCACAACGATGTGAACGCCAAAGTGTGGTGGGGTTCCCATTTTTCCGACGGTGAGTGGAATATTCGGTTTCGAGATCGTCGGCGGAAAATTGCCTGCGCCCGCTTACCGATTCAGCAACGCGAAGCAAGACCATCAACCACCTGATTCCCCACCAGGAGGACGGACCCGATTCGGTTCCGATGCAGAGAAATCAGCGGCCAGGTAGCGAAATCTCCTGCGGATGGAGGTGACGACTCGTTCACCTCCGACCGCGGTCGCCGGCACGGTCAGCCCGGAAATCCAGGTTCACGACAGCGACACGTCGCAGTTCGGTTTCATGACGGCGACAGTTCGCGCGCGACCGGAGGCTCGCGCGCGGGACGCCGAGCTACTCGCGCTGCGCGTCGAGCCGCGCCGCGCCGGCCTCGCGCGTGGCCGACAGATCGAGGACCAGCCGGCCTCCGATCTCGGCGCCGTCGCTCGAGCGCCACTTGCGTTTGCGGGTCTTGCCCTTCGATACCAGGTCGGCGAGCTCGGCCTCGGTGATGCGGCGCCCGGCGATCTCGAACCAGATCACGAAGGCGCAGCCCTCGCGCCAGCGGGCACAGCCCCAGCCGCGATTCCCCGCCACCACGGCGCCCACCTTGCAGCGCGGACAGACCAGCGGCGCGGCGGCAGCAGCGCCTCCCGCAGTCGCCCCGGCGCGCGCCGCCTTCGGGCGCAGCGGCGCGGCGACGCGCCCGGTGGTCCGCGCCCGGGGTGGCGTGGGCTTCGGCTGGGCCCCCGGCTCGACGCTGGTCGCGCGCGACCCCGTCGCCGCCGCCGCCCGCACGACGCCCGCGCCGCCGCGGATCGCGGTCACGACGTCGCGCACGTAGCGCGAGATGTCCGCCATGAACGCGGCGCGCGTCTCCTCGCCGCGCGCTACCCGCGCCAGGCGCGCCTCCCAGGTCCCGGTCAGCTCGGGCGAGGCCAGGCTCTTCTCCGGCAGGGCCTCGATGAGCCCGATGCCCATCTCGGTCGGCACCAGGTTCTTCGCGTCGCGGGCCACGAAGGTCCGGCGGATCAGCGTCTCGATCGTCGCGGCGCGGGTGGCGGGCGTGCCCAGGCCGGAGTCGCGCATGGCCGCGCGCAACTCCTCGTCGGAGATGTCGCGCCCCGCCGACTCCATCGCGCCGAGCAGCGTCGCCTCCGTGTGCCGCGGCGGCGGGCGCGTCTGCTTGGTCAGGACCTCGAGCTTGCCCTCGAGGCGCTGCCCCTCCACGAGCGGCGGCAGCGTCGGGCCGCCGTCGCCGTCGGCGCCCTGGCCGGGCTGGCCGAGCCCGGCGACCTCCTGCCAGCCGGCGACCAGCCGGACCCTCCCCCGCGCGCGGTAGCGATCGGGCGGCGGCGGCAACGCGGTCAAGAGCGTCTCGTCGACGCCGGCGTCGGCGTCCCGCGGTTCGGCCGCGGTCCGCGGTCGGGCGGCCGAGGCAGCGTCGGGCGGAGCGTCCGACGCGGCGTCCGGCGTTCCCAGGCGGATGACGACATCGGTCAGCGCGAACTCCGCGTCGGGGTGAAAGGCCCCGAGGAAGCGCCGCGCCACCAGGTCGAAGATGCGCCGCTCGTCCTGGGGCAGCTCGTCCAGCCGCACGGGCTTCCCCGTGGGGACGATCGCGTGGTGGTCGCTCACCTTGCCGTCGTCGAACACGCGCCGCGAGCGCGCGGGCGGAGCCTCGAGCAGCGGCGCGGCGAACGGCGCGTAGTCGGGCAGCGCCGCCAGCGCCCCGAACAGCTTGGGCAGCTCCTTCGCCATGTCGGTCGTGAGGTGGCGCGAGTCCGTGCGCGGGTAGGTCAGGATCTTGTAGCGCTCGTACAGCGCCTGGGCGGCGGCCAGCGTCGCCGTCGCCGACAGCCCATACCGGCGGTTGGCCGTCCGCTGCAGCGACGTGAGATCGAACAGCAGCGGCGGCGCCTCGCGCACGCGCTTCTGCCGCAGCCGCTCGACCACGGCGCCGTGTGGCCCCCGCGCCGCGCTCTCCCCGCGGCCGACGATCTCTTCCGCCAGCGCGCGCTGGCCGAGGCGCGAGCGGATCGCCTTCCCGTCGGGCAGCGCGACGCCCCAGGTGGCCACCACCTTCTCGGCGGGCGCCCCCGCCGGCACGAACGCGCCGCGCACCTCCCAGTAATCGCGCGGGCTGAACTGCCGGATCTCCAGCTCGCGCCGGACGAGGATCGCCAGCGTCGGCGTCTGAACGCGGCCGATCGAGTAGAGCGGCGAATCGCTCTGTCCCCGCTGCCCCCGGCGGGGCGGCCGCGCCGGGCGGACGCGAGGCGCGGCGGCCCGCGAGCTCACCGTCACGGCGCGGGTGGCGTTCATGCCCACCAGCCAGTCGGCCTCCGAGCGGCAGCGCGCGGCGCCGGCGAGCGCCTCCAGCTCGGCGCCCGGGCGCAGCCGCGCGAAGCCCGCCCGGATCGCCTCGTCGGTGAGGGACGAGATCCAGAGGCGCTTGATCGGAAGCCGGCTGCCCGCCAGCTCGTAGACGTAGCGGAAGATGAGCTCGCCCTCGCGCCCGGCGTCGCAGGCGTTCACCACCTCGTCGAAGCGGCGATCGCACAGCAGCTCGCGCACGGCGCGCAGCTGGTCGCGCGTGCTGGGGACGGGCCGCAGCTTGAAGGCGGCGGGCAGCATCGGCAGCGTGTCGAGGCGCCACGCCTTCCAGGCCGAGTCGTAGGCCGCCGGCTCCTCCAACTCGACCAGGTGGCCGATGCACCAGGTGATGACCCGCCCCGCCCCGTCGAGGGCGTGCTTGCCGCCGCCGCGCAGGCCCAGGACCCGCGCCAGATCGCGCGCGACGGACGGCTTCTCGGCGATGACCAGCTGCACGGGCGGCCCCAGCTTACCGGTTCTCGACCGCTGCGCGCGCCGAGTTGCGGGCGGTTCAGGCCGCGGCGCAGAGGTGCTTCAGCGCGCCCGCCCCGACCATGGCCGCCAGCTCCTGGTAGCCGCCGATCGGCTCACCGTCGACGAAGATGACCGGCACCGTCCGGCGTCCGTTCGCGCGCTCGACCAGCTCGGCGCGCGCGCGGACGTCATCGGTGACGTCGATGGTCTCGAAGGCGATCCCCGTCCGCCGGAGGAGATCCTCGGCGCGGCGGCAGTATCCACAATAGGTGGTGGAATAGACGACGACTCTGGACGTGCTGCTCATCGGTTCGTGCTCCAGCGCCCGGGCGCGACAGCGGGCGGCCGGGGCGGCCACCTCGAGCGCTGTCTCTCGGCGCTGGAGGTCAGATGCCCGCCGCGCCGTTCGGTTTCGGCCCATCCCCAGGGCGGCTCGACCGTCGTCCAGGACGGAGCTCGTCAATAGCGATAGACGCGGCAGCGGCCGCGGTCGTGGACGGTCAGCCAGATCTCCCGCCCGGCCGCGCTGGCTTCGAGCTCGCTGTACGCGTCAATCGACGTCATCGGGCCCGGCTGCACCCCGGGGATGGGATAGTGGCGCGGCTCACCGCTGGCCTCGCTCACCAGGATCTCGCCGGTGCCGCGGGTGAAGCCCCGGCCACCCGCCACGAGATCCTCCCGGGGCGCGACGACTTTTCGCCGCGGATCGTCGCGCGGATCGAGCTTGAACGGACCTTCGCGGACCCAACGCCCGCGCGAGGCCAGCAGGCGGTAGGTGCCCGAGCCAGACTGATGTTTGCAGGTGCGCCAGGGCGACACCGCCACGCGCGCCTCGTCGCCGGTCGCGCCCAGGAGGTCCGCGGGCATGCTCAGGCGCTCGTCGCCGCGGCAGCCCGCCAGCCCCGGGATGGGGAAAAGCTGCGGGCGGCCGTCGATGGGCGCCCGGATCAGGAACATCCCGGGCCCGCGCGGTTCGGCCGCCACGGCCCAGACGACCTTCGGGGTGCTCCGCTCCTGCCAGGTCAGGACGTTCGGCCAGGTCGACCAGGGCGAGACGGTCCCGTCGAGCCCCACGCGCCAGGCGCGCGTCAGATCGCCCGCGGGTACGCCGCCCAGGTCACCGAGGAAGCGAGAGGACACCCAGCCCGTCACCACCAGACCCGTCTCGACGGGGAGCACCGCCGCGACGTCGGGAAACTTCGGCAGGAGCTCGATCCAGCGCTCGTCGGCGAAACGAAACCGCCGGCTGGGGATCCCCTTTTCCATGCGGTGGCCAGGCCACTCCGCGACATCCAGGATGAGGGGACGCGTCGAGAACACCATCGACCTGCCGCGCCCGAGCGGCAGTCCGGCGCTGACGTCGAGCGCCTCACGCGCCGGCCGCCCCGGTTCGAAGAAGCGGGCGCGCGTGCGCGAGACCAGCAGCGTGCGCTCGCCAAAATCGGCGACGGTCGTCCCCCCCTCGCAGGGCTCGTCGGCCACGACGGCGAAGTGCGGCCCGTCGGGGCGCGCCGCCGCCGGCGTCCCGCCGTCGCCCCGCGCCTGAACCGCCGCCAGAAAGAGCGCGGCCCACACCGACGCGCTGGCCATGCCTTACTCTACCCGCAGTCACCGGACCGCTGCTCGTCTGCTTGAATGAAGCGTGGAGGGACGACCCATGACAGATGCCGTTCGATACGAGGCCCGCGACCGCGTCGGCGTCATCACGCTCGATCGGCCCGACCGCAACGCCATGACGCCCGAGCTGCTCGACGCCTTCGCGCGCGCCAGCGCAGCGGCGCGCGCGGACGCCCAGATCCGCGCCCTGGTCGTCACGGGGACGGGCAGGTCGTTCTCGGCGGGCGCCGACTTCAAGGCTGGGCTGCAGCGCGGCGGCGACGAACTGGCCCCCGCCGACCGGAGCTACGCCATGTACGAGCCGTTTCTCTCGCTGCTCGACCTGGAGGTCCCGATCGTCGGCGCGCTCAACGGCCACGCGATCGGCGGCGGCTTCGGCCTGGCCCTGGTGTGCGACGTCCGGATCGCCGCTCTCGAAGGCAAGTACGGCGCGAACTTCGTCGCGCTGGGTCTGGCGCCCGGGATGGCCATCAGTCACCTGCTTCCGCGCCTGGTGGGCCCGGCACGCGCCTCCGAGCTGCTCTACACCGGGCGCCTCGTCGACGGCGCCGAGGCCGAGCGCCTGGGCATCGTCAACCGCGCGGTGCCCGCCGCCCAGGTGCTGGAGGAGAGCCTGACGCTCGCCCGCGCCATCGCCGCCAACGCCCCGTTCGCCCTGCGCGCGACGAAGGCGGCGCTGCGCCGCTCCCCGACGCTGGACATCCGCGCCGCCGCGCGCGCGGAGGCCGTCGATCAAGCGGCCAGCCTGGCGACCCAGGACGCCCGAGAGGGGATGTCCGCCCTGCTGGAGAAGCGCAAGCCGGTGTTCACGGGACGCTGAGGGCGGCCGGGCCTGTTGTAGGCTCTGTCCGAGACGATGAAGGCGTTCCTGGTGCTGCTTGTCTTCTCCGCGGCAGGGCTCGTGGGCGTTCACTACTGGCGCCAGTACATGGAGGCGCATCGTGCGCCGGTCGCCGCCGCAGGCCCGCCCGCCAGGGAGGGCAAGGAGCGCCACCGGCGAAAGCGGCGGGGGGCGCGGCGGCTCGCGCGCAACGAGGTCTTCGTCGCCTCGGCGCCGGCGAGCGAGGCTCAGCCGGGCGAGACGGCACCGGGCGAGGGACCGCCACCGGGCGTCTACAACCCGCCGTCCGACGAGAGCGCGCCGCTCGCGCCGGGCGGCGCCGCGACGACCGAGGCGGCCCCCTCCGACGTGCTCGGCACGCTCACCCAACCGCACGCCCCGGCGCCCGCCGGCGGCGCGCGCCCCGCCGTCGCCGAGCCGCCGGCCATCAAGCTGCGCCCCGCCGATCTGAAGATGGTGTGGCAGGGCGAGGACCTGTCGCGGACCGAGACCATGCACCTCGACCTTTCGAACGAGGGCGGCCACGACCTGACGGAGGACGAGATCGACACGCGCTTCCGCACCAAGGAGGACGCCGTCCTGGGGTGCGTGGCCCGCTCGCGCCCCGACGACTCCACCTTCATCCCCGGCCGCGTCACCGTGAAGTTCCGGATCCTCAAGACGGGCGCGGTGAAGGGCGTGCAGGTCGAGGCCCCGGTCATCTTGCAGAGGGGCGGGCTCACGGGCTGCATCAGGGGCGTGGTGAGCAACTTGCGGTTCCCGGCCTCGAACGGGGGTCAGGTCATCAGCTTCCCGTTCTCGTTGATGTGAGGCCGCCGCCCCGAACGGCCGTCAGCCGTTCCATCGCGCCAGGACGACGGTGACGTTGTCGGGCGCGCCCGCGTCGAGCGCCGCTTGAATGAGAGCCTGCGCCCGGCCGGAGAGGTCGGCCGCGTCGCGAAGGATCGACAGGATCTTCTCGTCGTCGAGCTGGCCGTGCAGACCGTCGGAGCAGAGCAGGATCACGTCGTGCGGTCGGAGCTCCAGCGTGGTCACCACCGGGCTCACGGTCTCCTCGACGCCCAGGGCCTGCAGGATGACGTTCCCGCGCCGGAAGTCCTTCGCCTTCTCGGGCGACAGGACGCCCTCCTCGACCATCGACGCCGCCAGCGATTGATCGCGGGTCAGCCGCTGGAGGTCATTCCCACGGAACAGGTACGCGCGCGAGTCGCCGACCTGGGCGACCAGCAGCCGCTGGCCCCGGACCAGCGCCGCCGTCGCCGTCGTCCCCATGCCTCGCTCGTCGCTCTTTCGCTGTGACTCCTCGTGGATCGCGGCGTTGGCGGCCACGAGCGCGGCGACGAGGTCGGGGTCCGACCGGGACCGGGACAGGGTGCGGCAGGTCGTCTCGACCGCCAGAGCCGCCGCGACCTCTCCGGCCGCGGCGCCGCCCATGCCGTCGCACACCATGAGCAGCGCGCCTGGACCGGCCGTCGGCAGCTCGGAGACCCCCGCCGGCTGCGCCGGGACGGCGTTTTCGACGTCGTAGACCGCGAAGGCGTCCTCATTGTGGTCGCGGACCCGCCCGACGTGGGTCGTCCCGCACGCGCTGAGACTGCGGACGGCGGATGGGTCGATCTTCGAGGCGCCGACGATCAGCGCGCCCACGACGGAGGTAGCCACGACGGTCGACATCGCGGCGAGCGGAGAGTGGGTCCACAGCGCGCCCACGACGATGCTCGAGACCAGGTCACCGACCCCGTTGACCGTGGCCAGGGCGCCGAAACCGACGCCGCGGCGTTCGGCGGGCAGGAAGCCAGCCGCGGTCGCCCCCTCGACGGTCTCCCACACGCCCATGTAGAGCCCGGAGACGCCGAAGACGATCGCGAACTTGATGAAAGAGGCCCCGGGGAGGACGAGGGCGAGCGCCGGGATGGCCGCCAGCGCGTACCCGGCCGCGAGCACGCGGTTCTTGGGAAGACGATCGGCGAGCACCCCCGCGACGTAGCAGGAGAAGGTGTAGACGACGCTGTAGCCGACGTAGAAGGCCATCGCGAGGGCGGCGCCGCGCCGAAACCCGTACTGGGCCGTCCAGGCTCTGGTGGCCCAGAGGATCAGCAACGTCTTGGAGAAATCCCCGAGGCCAGCGATCCCGACGCCGACCAGCAGGCGACGAAACGGCGCCGGCAGCGCGCGAATGCCGGTCGAGAGCCGGGCGTGCGGCTGCGGCGCGTGGGGACGCTCGCGGACGAACACCGCGATCATCAGGGCGGCGAGGATTCCCGGGATGAGCGTGTAGCCGAAGACCGAGAGGATGTTGGCGTGGGTGGCCACGCCGAGCGCGATGAGCGGACCGACCACCGCCCCCGCGCTGTCCATGGCGCGCTCGAAGCCGAAGGCGCGGCCGTGGGTCTCCTTGCTGGTGGCCTCGGTGAGCAGCACGCTCCGCACGGGCGAGCGCGCGCCACGGCCGAGCCAGCCCACGACGCGGCCGACCAGGACGTGCCAGCCGCTCGTGGCGAGGGCGAAGCTGGCCATGCCCGACGCCGTCACGAGGTATCCGATGAAGGCCAGCGGCTTCCGGCGGCGCAACCGATCGCTGTAGAGGCCGGAGTAGAGCTTGGCGAAGGTGGACGCGCCGTCGGACACGCCCTCGATGACGCCCAGGAACAGCGAGCCCGACCCCAGCGCGGCGAGCAGCGCCGGCATCGCGGCGGTCGCCATCTCGTGGCCCACGTCGGAGAACAGGCTGGCGAGCCCGATCCCGAGCACCGTCCGGTTCAGCCACCCGGTGGCGGCGCGGCCTCGCGTCGGCGATCCGTCCTTCGGTTCGTCGAGCCGACTCCCGTCGCCCACGGCTCAGTGTAACGCGAGCGCTGGTCCCGTCGCGCCCCCGACGAGAGGCAGGTGGAGGTGAGTCCGGGTGTGACCTCCTGACCGGGCGCGCCCCGCGAGCGCGGTCAGAGCCGCTCGGGCAGGCCAAACAGCGGGAAGAGGCGCGGCGACGCGAACCGCGTCAGCCGGGTGACGAAGCCGCCGCGCATCGAGAGCACGTTGATCGCCTCGCCGCGCAGCTCTCCGCCGGCGGGCGGCGCCACGTACACCGCCACGGCGGCCTGACCGTTCGCCGCCGTGGGGACCAGCCGGTAGCGGCGCGGCTGCGTCGCCAGCACGCGCTCGAGGAACCAGCGGATCGCGTCGCGGCCCACGAACCACTGGAGCTGCGGCGGCATCGACAGCCGGGCGTCCTCGGCCAGGAGCGCCGTGAGCGCGTCGAGATCTCCGCCCTCCCAGGCGGCGATGTAGCGACGGAGGAGCGCGTCGTCGACGGGGCCCGAGGCGCGGCGGTCCTCGTCGCTGCGCGAATCGACGCTCGTCCGCGCGCGCTGGAGGAGCGAATTGATCGAGGCGGCGCTGGTCTCGAGCAGGCTGGCGACGGCGTCGGGCTTCCACCCGAGGACGTCGACCAGCAGCAGGGCGGCGCGCTGTCGGGGCGAGAGGAACTGCAGCGCCGAGACGAACGCCAGGCCGACGCTCTCCCGCAGCGCCACGCGCCGTTCGGGTCCCGGCTCGCGCGCGTCGAAGGGGTCCAAGGGATCGAAGCGCGTGTCGGGGATCGGCTCGACCCAGGCGGCTTCCAGGTCGGGCGCGCCCAGGGCGGCCCCGGGCTGCGCGGCGGGCGCGATCAGATGGGGAAGCGCCCGCCGCCGGCGGGTCTTGAGGACGTCGAGGCAGGCGTTGGTGGCGATCTGGTACAGCCAGGCGCGCGTCGACGCGCTCGAGCGTCGCTCCTCGAGCCGTTGCCAGGCGCGGAGGAAGCTCTCCTGGGCCAGCTCCTCGGCGTCCTGGAGCGAGCCGAGCATCCGGTAGCAGTGAAGGGTGATCGCCCGGCGGTGGGGCTCGATCTCGGTCCGGAAGTCTGCGTCGGGCGGCGGCGGGTGCATCCGCGCGAAAAGATGCCACGCCGCGTCCGGAAGTTCGCAACGGCCGATGATTTTTCGAAGCTCGCGCCGTCTGGAGGTCGGAAGTCGAACCCAAAACGACGCACGAGAGAAAGGTGAGGCTCACATGAAGATCGAAGGCTCCATCGCGCTGGTCACGGGCGCCAATCGAGGGCTGGGAAAGGCGCTGGTCGACGCGCTGGTCGAGGCAGGAGCGGCCAAGGTGTACGCCGCCGCGCGCGACGAAAAGAAGGTGCTGGCGCGCGACCCGCGCGTGGTTCCCCTGACGCTCGACACGACCAAGCCGGCGCAGGTCGCGGCCGCGGCGAAGCGCGCCGGCGACGTCACGCTGCTGGTGAACAACGCCGGCGTGGCCACCTCGTACGCCGCCCTGACGACCAGCGCGGCCGACCTCGAGGCCGATTTCCGCACCAACGTTCACGGCACGCTCGAGGTGATCCGGGCGTTCGTGCCCGTGCTCGAGCGCGCGGCCGGCGGCGCGACGATCGTGAACGTCCTGTCGCTGGCCTCTCTCGCCAGCATCCCATCGATGGGCGGGTACTCGGCCTCCAAGGCGGCCGCCTATTCGCTGAGCCAGGCCCTGCGCCCCGCGCTGAAGGCCAAGCGCATCGACATCCTGGCGGTCCTGGCCGGCCCCATCGACACGGACATGGTCAGGAACCTCCAGGTGCCGAAGACCAGCCCCGCCGACACGGCGAAGGGCGTCCTGGCGGGGATCGCGCGCGGCGACGAGGAGATCTTCCCCGATCCCATGGCTCAGCAGATGAGCGCCCTGTGGAACAAGAGCCCCAAGGAGTTCGAGCGCGCGTTCGCCAGGTTCTGAGGATCACCGGCTGGCATGTCGCAGGCTCGCGTGCGAGCATCCTGCGAATGGCGGGATGTCGGGCGATCGGGGGGGCGGGGCTCCGTCGGGTGGCTGCCTTCCTGGCGGCATTCGGTCTGGCGGCCGCCGGTTGCGGCGGCGGTACGGCGACGCGCGCCGACGCCGGAGGCGCGGGACACGCGGGCGGCGGCGCCGGCTCGACCGGTCGAGGCGGCGCGGCCGGAACAGCCGGCGGCGGCGCTGGAATGGCCGGCGGCGCGACCGGCATGGCCGGCAGTGGCGGCGGTGGCGGTGGTGGCGGTGGTGGCGGCGGTGGCGGCGGTGGAATGAC